>TARA_B110001450_G_scaffold111571_1_pt1 | contig 29625 bp, 15 predicted proteins | sample TARA_B110001450 | Tara Oceans TARA_B110001450 (sample SAMEA4396538) | marine metagenome | biome: Polar Biome; feature: [SRF] surface water layer (ENVO:00010504); material: water (ENVO:00002006), including particulate matter (ENVO:01000060) such as... | depth 5 m | reverse complement strand
GGTGACCGTTTGAAGGTAATTGGCCGTGCAGGAGTGGGTGTTGATAATATCGATATTGTCGCAGCTGCTGCTGCTGGTATTCCCGTGGTGAATGCTCCACGTGCTTCGACTCAATCAGTCATTGAACTCACTGTTGGGCACCTTCTCGCATGTATTCGTCACATTCCACGTGCAGACCGTGGTATGCGTGAAGATAAATGGGAAAAGAAAATTATGAAAGGAACAGAACTTCTTGGTAAAAATCTCGGTTTGATTGGCTTTGGCCGTATTGCACAAGGTGTTGGTTCAATTGCTCAATTATTTGGCATGGAGGTCCACGCCTATGACCCGTACCTTCCGGCGAAAGTGGCCAAAGCGCAAAACACGACTTTGCACAAGAATGTCGACACTTTGTTTCAAACCTGTACGCACATTTCGATTCATTGCAACTACAACGATGAAACTCACCATTTAGTTAACGCAGAACGTCTTGCTCTGATGCCTGGAAAGTCACTTGATGGCATTCTTTGCGGTAACCACATCGTCAATTGTGCACGAGGCGGAATCGTCGATGAAGAGGCGTTGTTGGAAGCCCTCACTTCTGGAAAAGTCGCCTCGGCTGCTTTAGATGTGTTTGAACAGGAACCAGTCGCACCAGGGAACAAACTCGTTCAACATCCAAACTTCCATGGCACACCACATATTGGGGCAGCAACTCTTGAAGCTCAAGCACGAGTTGGTCGAGACATTGCCCATGCAATCATGACGGTACTTGGTGGCGAACAAGCAGAAACGACAGTTAATTCACATTTACTCAAGTGACACTTTCACTTCTTTGCACCGTGGGTCATATGAAAGATAGATGTCCGTACGCGTAAAATCCACGATATGCGTCTTTTACGTTCTTCTCTGCAAAGCCTTCAATCTCAATTCTCACAGCCGCTTGAAGATTTACCAAGGGAGTTCAAACCTCCGGAAAAATTGCTGTATCTTACCCCGCACTTCGAGATTCTTTTGTGTGAAGAATACATCAACTTCAAACACCGCAGACAACATTCTCAATACATGTCGGAAGGACAGACTCCTGATTCTCATGGGTCCGAATCTTCGTTTAAAGAACGAATTTTGGTTCATTGTGATCTTGATGCCTTTTTTGCTGCTGTTGAAATCCTCCATCACAATCTTGACCCCGAAAAACCTCTCATCATCGGCTCAGACCCACAAGGAGGTCGAGGTCGAGGTATTGTTTCAACTTGCAATTATGCAGCCCGAGCATTTGGCATACATTCTGCTATGCCTGTCAGTGAAGCTTGGCGTCGTTGCCCCGGACACCCCTTTGGTCCCGGGCATTACATTCGAGGGAGTCGTGGACTGTACAGCCGTGCTTCACGACAAGTCATGAGCATACTGAAAGAACCTGCTGAGTTTTTCGAAAAAGCGAGTATTGATGAAGCATATTTGGATATCACGGAGCATGTAGGAGGAGACTGGGATGTAGCGTATGCACTTTGCCGTACACTTCAGACCGCTATTGAACAAAAAGTCGGACTGACCGCATCGTTTGGAATTGCCCCGACGCGTATTCTTGCCAAGATGTCGAGTGAAGTGAACAAACCCAAAGGCATCTTTCGTATTCTTCCTGATGAAATCGCTGATTTTTTTGAAGGCCGTTCACTCCGTGAAGTTCCTGGAATTGGTCCCAAAAGAGCAACACAACTTGCTGAATGGGGTTTTGTGACGGTCGATGAGGCCTATGTTCTCGGAGAACTCGCCTTAGGTCGAATGGCTGGTGAGCGATTTGCACAATGGCTCACCCGTGTTGTTGACGGAACCACGAGTTCCGAAGTGAGCCAACTTCGTAGCCGCAAGTCCATTGGTAAGGAGCGTACTTTTTCATCCGATCAAACGGACCATGAAGCGGTTCTTGACGTACTTCGTTCACTCACACACCGAGTGCTCAAACGTTCGAAGGAAATGGGTATTTCTGGCCGATTAGCCGAAGTGAAAATCCGTTATACCGGTTTTGAAACTCACACACACGGTCGTTCGATTCCAGTAGCAATGGATGAACCAGATGTCTTTCTTCGTTTGGCGGAGCACCTTTTTGCGACCAATGTTCAACACAACCGAGGATTGCGTCTCGTCGGCTTTCGACTCGGACAGTTAGATATGCCACCTACCCGACAAGCAATGCTGCTTCTTCAGGAAGAAGAGTGATTATTCCAAATGGTGCATGCGTGTGAGAATCGCTGTGAAACCCAACAATTCTTCTGGGATTTCAATACCAGAAACTGGCTGGTTCAACGAAATTCCTTGTTCTTTCTTTGAGCTCCATGTCTCTCCGTTAAAGGTTTGAACAGCCGCTGAAAGGTTCCGCAGACGGTCGCCTTCTTCTGTATCTAAGTAGACTGAAGGTTCCGCAGGTGCAGGGAATGCATGAACATCAACTGCAGATTTTCCATAGATACTCTCAGAGATGTGGTGGGTGAAGAACGGACAGACTGGAGTAAATGCTGACATAAAGTCTCGAACAATACGGTGGAGAGTCCATGAAGCAGCAACATCATCATCGTAAAGACGTGATTTCACCATTTCGAGATAATGGCTCGGTAGGACGCCTGTTCCAAAGGTTTTGAGTGCCTGAGTTGCTGTGTAAATATCGAGGTTTTCCCAAGCAGTTTTGACCGTATCCATTGTTGCATTGAATTCAGCCAAAATCCATTTGTCTTCGATGGCCAAATTCCCTGGAGCAGTTTCAAGGTCTTCTGGAATTTCAAATTGAGATGCGAAACGAGCAACATTGAACAATTTTGTTAAAACACCGAAGTACTTCTTCTCAATTTCTTCCGGATTGATATGGAAATCATCACCAACTTGTGCATCGCATGCTTTCCAAAGTCTGAAACATTCACTGCCGATTTTGTTCGCTCGCAGACTGACTGTTTTCTCAGGACCCTTCACTTTCCATGAACCTGTTCGGCCACCAGCTCCACATTCAAGAACAGAGTCGGCATCGATTCCATTGCCAAGTGATTTGCTCATTTTACGGCCCCAAGGGTCCATTCCTAATCCATCGATCCAAACGTGTTTGAATCCAGGCTTATCGAGCAAAAGGTTCGATTTGAGAAGCGTATAGTAAAGCCATGTTCGAACAATCTCCTTACCTTGAGGGCGAAGTGCTGTTGGGAATGCCTTTTCAAAAACCTCTGGTTGATTGAGGTAACCACTCACGAAGAGATTGGAATTGGATGAATCCATCCAGGTATCGAATACCTTTTCTTCACCAATGATTTCTCCGAGTTCATCTTTCATCGATTCAAAGGAACCCAGTTCCTCACGTGTATCTCGCGACAAGACCTGACTGCCTGCAGGCGGTGCTTGACACCATGGTTGGACATATGTTCCAGTTGGCGGGACAATGATTTTAGTTCCATCACCACTGTACCAAATCGGGATTTCAGTATGGTACCAACGACGACGGGATATTGGCCAATCGATGCTAATATTATCCATCCAATCGAGTAGGAATTGCTTGTTACGAGGTGGGTGGAATTCGATTTCTTCAATGTGCTCTTTCATTCGGTCCTGTGCATGTGTTTGTTTGACATACCATTCTTTGAGCAAGATAATTTCAACTGGATTTTTTCCACGTTCTGAAACTGGAATCTCTTGTTCTCGTTCAACGACATTGACGAGTGTTCCTTGTTCTTCGAGATATTCAATGGCTGCATTGCGTGCTTCAATCACCTTCATGCCAGCAAACGGTCCTGCTAAGTCGGTCAGTTTACCTTCTAAGTTGATGGCTTGGAATGGTGTTAATCCAAGTTCACGGAAGACAGCGACGTCATTTTGGTCTCCAAATGAACAAACCATCAAAACGCCTGAACCAAAATCGGACTTCACCGATGCATGAGTTCTGATCTCAACAGAGGTAGTTCGCCCTTCAACTGGAAGTGGAAGTTGAATTGTCTTACCGATGAGATGAGTGTATCGCTCATCATCCGGATGGACAACAACGACCCCGCAAGCACAAATCAATTCCGGACGAGTTGTCGAGATGACAATTTCAGTACCATCGTCACAGGTCCACTTGACATCGACGAGGCGAGTTCTTCTTGACTGGCGTTCAACTTCAGCATCGGCAATGGTTGTCCCTTCGACAGGGTCGTAGATATTTGGTCGCAAATCTTCGATGATTGCCCCCTTTTTGAAAAGTTCAATAAAAATTGATTGAGTCACGGTCCGATACGCAGGAGAATCAGTGAGGTATTCACGGTCATAATCGCATGAAAGGCCGACTCTGCGAGCAGTTTTGCGCATAGCTTGCGTAAATGTCTCGATGGTTTCTTCACACAGTTTCAAAAACTCTGCACGGTCATAGGTTTTCATTTTGCGCTTTGTATTCTTCTCAACTGTGAATTCAATGTTAATGCCGTTTCGATCAACACCCCACGGGAAATAGACTTCCTTGCCAAGAAGTCGTTGTGAACGAGCAAGAACATCAATCATTGAATATTGAGCGACCGCACCGATATGCCAAGTTCCAGATGGATATGGGGGTGGAGTATCAATGACGAAGATTTCTTTACCACTGTCTGGGTTGAACGCATATCTTTGTGAATAAGATGCGGAATCTTCCGAATGGGCTTCTTGAATGCGCTTTTCAAGGTCAATTGACCATCTTTTATCGTTTAATACGGGGTCTGGCATGTGCCTCACCTGGCCTCGCACACATGAACGATGCGATTCCAAACAGCGCTACGACGGTTCACATTTGAACCCAACGGACAAACCATGTTGCTTATTCACCTGTTTGTAATACGGGAATTAGAACACAATCCTGCGGTAAACATTTGAAGGTCCACGAACCACAAAGAAATAGGGGAGAGTATTTTGGTCAAAGACAGTCAAAAAAAATCCGCACCGAAGTCGGTCATTGTAGAATCGAACAGCACTTCAAATGATTCTGAAAAGAAGGGTGGAAGTTCACGCTTCGGAAGCATGAAGCGCTCGAGTGCATCTCGTATTCAATCGGGTGCTGTCGACCTCTCCGCAAGAGTTCAAGATTTCAATTCGAAAAACGCCATTGATGCTGTTTTGGATGCACCTGTTCGATTCCGACGTGAATGGGAAAAAACAGGAGCTATTGGGGCCATTACTCGTTTCCCTCTTGCGACCGTGGTGCTGTTTTTACTGATGACTTTGTTCTTCGTTACTCATTCGGGGTTCTTTGACTTGTACCTGACTCAATTTGATGATGACCGGGATGAGACTGATTTGAACGTCAACGGTGACCTGGAAGTTTATCTTCCAGATAACAGTGAAGTTGGTGAATTGCTCAAACTGGTTGAAGAAGATTGGTCAACCAACGTCATGGTTGTTTATGTCGAACTCAATGATGGTAATTATAACATCACTGACCAACGCATTCTACAAGAAATAAGTTATGTTGAAAATACCCTTAACCCTTGTATTTCCTCATTTGTGTGTGCGAACCCCAACGGTTCTTCTGGCATTCTTGAAGACGATGTCATCTACCTTCTTTCCATTTCCACAGTTCTCAAAGAAGTAAATTCGAGTGCTCCCCGGATACGTGAAGCTTTCGTAACTGAACTTGGTCAACTTGGTTGCGGATTTGGTCAAGAGGATTGTCCCTCGGCCCAGGCTGCTGAATCCTTCAACGATGTCTTGGGGCTTACTGATGATCAATTTGGAGGAGGATATGAAATCCCTTCTCAAAATACAATTGATTTGGTTATCAATGAAATGTATGAAGATGATGGCTCTCCAACTCCTGGTCTCGATAAGTTAGCACGTGATATTTCGTGTGGAACTCCTGGATGTGTTTTCCAAGGTCAACAAGATGTACCTGATGGGACATTAGACCGAGCAATTATGGCTATTGCGGTTTCAGATGGAATCTCCGCAAAAGACATTATTTCCCAAACAGAAATGAACTTGGAGAAAATCAGTCAAATGGAGCGCCCTTGTGAATTTGGAGCAGATGGTCAAGCAGTCGTTGCAGAAGGACTGTGCATTTGGGGTGAACTCTCTGAGGAACAGGAAGAACGTGGAGTGAAGAGTTTAGGTCTCTCAATGACCTTAACTGGTCCAGTCCCTATTACGAATGCGGTAACTGAGCGCACCTTCGATATGTTTTGGGATATCTTTCCAATCGCAGTTGTACTTGTTGCAATCGGACTGTTTGTATTCCATTGTGATATCTTACAAACTGGTTTGACTGGGATTCGTCCACTTCAAGGCCTCAAAGTCGTCATTATTTCAGGCCTTCCGACGCTGTGTGCAGTCTTTTGGACGTTAGGAATAATTGGGTGGCTGAACTATGAGGTGACGATGACCGTCATTATTGTGGGTCCAATTTTACTCGCGCTTGGGGTATCCTACGGTTTGCACATTACCAATCGCTATGCTGAAGAAACAGGTTCGAAGGCAGAAAAAATGCGAGGCGCACTTTCTTCAACTGGAAAAGCTGTCTTTTTATCTGCCGTGACGACCGTCATCGGATTCATATCACTTGTTTTCACGCCAATGGCTCCTATTCAAACGGTAGGTATTGCTCTTTCAGGCGGTATTGTTGTCGTCTATATCCTTACCATGTTTATGGTTCCAAATTTAACTCTGTTACTCGATTTGAGAAAGCCTAAACATCCACCGCTTAAACTGTTCGTGAATATTGTTGAAGTTCCTATGAAATACAACCGTGCCGTGATTGCAGTGTTTGGGATACTTATTCTCGTTTCAGCAACATATGGTCAAGCGAATGTCAAAGAAAACATCGACATGTTGGAAATGGCTCCAGATGATGAGGATTCGGTTACTGCCATGAAAAAATACAGTAATGATTTCAATTCAGGCCAACTGGGTATGGTTCTCGTTCAAGCAAACCTTACCGGAGATACTTCCATCGAAGTCTCGCAGCAAGATCCCGCCGAGAATTTACGGCAAATTGATACATTAGAAGGACTGTTAAACGATGTCGATGACACTTCAGCAGTTTCTATCGTGTTTTTGATGAAATCTTCGGGTATTGCTCCGACCGTCGCCTGTACTGGTTGCAGTGAATTGGTTCAAACGATGCCGCTTCTTCCTCAAGATATCAAAGATACTGCTGCTGTATTATTGGATAGTTCTGTATCAGGCGGTGCCTCGTTTTGGGATTTATTGACCTCACCGGATGCATATGGATTGCCAGCATCACGCCAAAGTGAAGTTTTTCTCCTGAATGTCTTTTATTCATCAATTACCGATGAGACTCGTGGAATCTTTATCAGCGAAAATTTTGATCGTAGCCTGATTTTGGTTGATATGCCGTATCTTCCAGTTGCAGATACAATCTCCAGTGTTGAAGAAATCGATGACCTTACCGCAACATTTAGTGGTACTGAACCGGGTGATTATGCTACAGATTTGACTGGAGTTGCCCCGACGACAATTGAAGTAAACGAATTGATTGTTGGTTCTCAATGGACATCTCTTGGATTTGCAGTCATCCTTACATTGATTACTTTAGCCATTGTTTTCAAGGATATTAAGTATTCAATATGGACCACTTCTCCGGTTATTGCCACTGTTGCTTTACAATGGCTTGTTATGTGGAGGATGGACGTAGACCTGTCGCTTGTTACAGTGATGATTGGTTCGATTTTAGTTGGTGTGGGTGTTGACTTTTCAATTCACATATCGAACCGTATACGCGAATTGGGTGGTGGCCTTGATGCGATACGGGCTGCAGCCATCGGAACTGGCATGTCTCTCTTCGAAGCTGCGATTGTGACGACCTTAGGGATGCTCACTGCATACAATATTCCGATTCCTGCGATTGCCCCTTTCATTACCGTTATTTTGATTCTACTTTGGGTTGCTGCTGCAAGCGCACTCATCTTGTTACCGGCAATCTTCGTAACTCTTGAAAAAGCCGGGTTAGGGGCTGTTGATGGCCGTTCAGGAATGGTAAAGCGATTAGGCCTCGGTAAGAAAAAGCAACTTGATGTCGACGTTTTAGATGCAGCATTACTTGACGATGTCATTGATGCTTGGTGACAACAATACAAAGAAGCCCCTCCACTTGGGTTCATCATGGTCAATTATTGGTTGATGAAATCTGAGCCAGATGTCTATCCTTTTGAGCAACTGGTTATTGATGGAACGACCCATTGGGATGGCGTTCGAAATTATCAAGCACGCAACATGATGCGCGATGATATGAAACTGGGCGACTACGTTTTATTTTACCACTCGAATTTCAAACCCCCTCATGTTGCCGGAGTGGCCCGTGTATCTCGGGAAGGGTATCCTGACCATACCGCTCAAGATCCGAATTCAAACTATTTCGACCCCAAAGCATCACCTGAAAATCCACGATGGATGATGGTTAATATTGAACCGGTAAAGGCCTTTTCAAATATTGTACCGTTACAGGAAGTTCGTGAGAATCCAGCCTGTGAAAACATGCTTCTTATCCGAAAGGGTCAACGGCTCTCAATACAGCCAGTTGATGAATCTGATTTTGATATTGTCTTAGCCATGGGTGGCCTTTCTCGCTCTCAACTTTAGATGTCAAAGTTCAAATGCATTTTTGATTACCCGTGTTTGGTTGCCATGTCCGATGAACAGATTCCGGTCGCTGCTCGAGCATCGAATCTTGAGTATGCAATACGAGATGTCGTGGTTCCAGCTCTTGCTTTAGAGGCACAAGGACACACGATTTTGAAATTGAACATTGGCGACCCAATAGCCTATCCTGGCTTACCTACTCCTTCACACATGATCGACGCTTACGTGGATGCTCTTCGTTCAGGAAAGAACGGATATTCTCCATCCTATGGTCTGCCAGAACTTCGAACTGCGATCGCTCAAGATGAACAAAGAAAAGGATGGGATGCGAAGGATTCTGACATCTATGTCTGCCATGGCGTCACGGAGGCGTTACAAATTCTCTTTGCGTCAGTCCTTTCGAAGGGCGATACAGTATTGGCGCCAGGTCCACATTATCCACCTTACATGGCCTATCCCCAAATGTATGGAGCACATACCATCGAATACAAACTCCGACCGGATGATGGATGGAAACTTGACCTCGAGGATATTAAATCGAAGATGGATGCATCAGTACGTCTTTTAGTTTTGATTAACCCTAACAATCCCTGTGGTAGTGTTGCTGGAGTGGAAGAAATTGAACAACTGCTCTCCATTGCTCGTAAATGGCCAAACTGCATGATTATCGCTGATGAGATTTATGATGGTCTTGATTTCACGGGAACTCAAAAAAGTATTGCTAGTCTCTCTACCGATGTTCCAGTTTTCACCCTCAATGGTGTTTCAAAGGTCTATTACGCACCAGGGTGGAGAATTGGGTACATGGCGATTCATGACCCAACACAACGATTAGTGCATGTACGAGATGGTATTGAACGAATGCTACGTTCTCGATTGTGTGCCTCAACTCCTGCCCAATACGGGTATCTTGCTGGTTTGAATTCAGACCGTTCGTGGATGCTGGGTTATTCAGAAAAAGTTGTTCGTCAACGCGATGTTTGTATTGAACGTATTTCACAAATCGAAGGACTTGAAGTCCAATCATCAGGTGGAGCATTCTACATGTTTGTCCGGCTCACCGATGAAAAGTGGGCGAATGATGACAAACAGTTCGTTCTTGACCTGCTGCATGAAGAACACATTTTGGTCGTTCATGGCAGTGGTTTTTCACCATCACTCGGTAAAGGGCACTTCAGAATCGTTTACCTTCCAGATGTCGATGTCCTCAATGATGCCTTTGATCGGATTGAAGCATTTTTGATTCGACATCGATAAAATAACTGAGTTATCTTTGCGATGCTTTGATGATATAGAGTATTACCGAAGAGATATGGGCAAGTTGAGTTTGAGACTCCGCATCTTGCTTTTTTGCACTTTTTTTGCATTTTTCTTCATACAACCAGTTTCTGCAAATCAAATCGCAGAATTCGATGAATTCAAGTTTGAATATTTTTTACCGCTGATTATTGCTTTTGCAATTGCAATTCCCGTCTGGAAATGGTTCATTCCGAATCAACTCTCAAGCCTCCAAGTTGCGTTTGAAATTGATGATGATTTGTATGAGGTCCACAAGATTACAGGAAGCCTCTCCGATGCTCGCACACTTCTCAAACAAGGTTCAGTTGGATATGGAATCGGCCTCTACATGATGGGTATGACGGGTATACTCATCCTTATTGCTGAATTGTTGTTTGAACCGGAAGTCTATTTCCAACCGAACTTGATTGTTGCGGGTTTATTGATTGCAATACCCGTACTCATCTCACCTTGGGAAACGCTGAACGCCCAACTTGTTGGTATGAGTTCTGAAAAGTTGAAGATGCGTAAATTCACAAGTTTTGTTCGTCGAGTGATCACGCTTGCACTCTTACTTGGTGCTACCACTGCGACTTTGTTATACGGTATTCAAAGCAGTCCTGGCACAATTGAAGCGGTTTGGTTGGCTGCAGCAATGCTCACATTCATGGCACCTACAATTATGGCATATGGTCGTATTATGGGTGCTTCTTGGAACATGCTCATCATCAATAAATGGCGCACTGCGAATGGTCGCCCGAACCCTATTGATCCTGCTCAACCAAAATTTTTCAACCGTTTATTTTCGCTCCTGTTGGTCATGTTCTTGGTTACGATGCCATTGACTGCATTGAATGGAATTGTAACCGTATTTTTTGTAATATTTGAAAACCCAGCAAACAAGGAAGAAGTTCTGAATTTTGGCGGTATTATTGGGCATTCGATTTACCAACGAATCGATTTGATTTCGGAATTACTCTTCCATTGGCAATTTATCAAATCCCTGCCTCAATTCCTTTCACTCTATTTGTCGCTCAACATTGCGATTGTTGGTCTCGCATTCATTTTTGAGTTAACTCGGAACTTGATCTTGGGAGGCCAATCATTCGGTGGTCTCTTTGGCGTCACACTTGACTCACCACGTGAAATCCGAACTGAGGTAAAAGCACAAACACGGCAACTTACCTTTGCCTTTGCGGGATTTTCGGGGTACACCGTTCTTCTCTTGGTCTTGGTGTGTTACAAGGAATTTGGAGACCTGATGCCGTTTACTGCGTACCTTGAAAGTAAAGGGTTTGATGAAGAAAACCGGTTACTGGCAACATGGATGTTTATCGCATTTGGTCAAGGTGTGTTTTTGTTCACTTGGCTTCTTTCCATCATTCGATTTTCTCCTTTACGCAAGTTGCGTTTTGATTTGAATCCTGATGAGCGAAGAGAAGGAGCAGTCCAATTTGCAGGTGGGGATTGGATGAGAGACCTGGTTAATGAAGCTGCGATTCGTGAAGACCTCGACGGTCTCATACAATTCCAACGTCGTTCGGTTGAAGGAGACCCATCACTTGTCCGGCATGAAAAAGCAAGGGCTCACATGTGGGAACTTGCTCTTCGTGGTTTGTGGCCAAAAGCGATTGAAGAAGCACGTAAGGTTCTCGCTCAGGCAGGGGGAGATGACGATGTCGCTCGAATGATTGTTGCTGTCGGTCATATGTCCTCCCGTCGTCTCGATGCTGCACGTGAATCACTTCATGGTTTACAACAGGCCGAAGGTTACGATGAACCAGAACTCTTGGCTTTCGTTTGTGAATGGCTTGACCCTTGGCAAGGTATGGTAACTGAAGATGATTTCTGGGATTGGGAAAATAACTCTTGCATTGATCACCTTCAGACGCTCATGCGTATGCTTCGCGGCTGGCAACCATCTGGCAGTGATGATTCGATTCACAGTGACCGTTTGACACGTGTTGCACAACTTTCGATGATTTCGCTCATGCGTGCACATCGTAAGCATGATGAGGCACTTGACCTCTCTTTGAAGTTGATTCGCGAGGACCCAACGGGTGTTCGACCTCGTATCGCAGCATCTCTCTGCCTTATCGATAAAGGAGATTGGCACAGTGCACGTTCAATTCTCACTGAATTAAAAGAAAGCGACCCTCAAGACCCTCGCGTATCAGCCCTAAGTAGTATTTTGGGGCAAGCAGGTGACGAGGAAGAAATGGAAGTTGCACTGGCAATTGGAGTCGGTAAGAAATTAAAGAAATGGATTAATTCGGCTCCGGTCAATGCAGTTGCTGGCCTTATGGTCCGTGGAGGCATGGATGAGGCTATCAATGCCAATGTGCTTGTTGCTTCGCATGAAGCATCCCGTAGGGGTATGCCGCCGATATACCGTGCGAGTACTTTGAAAAGAATATTCCAAACTCTTGTTCTCCTGCCAACTTGGATTGTTCTTGGCATTTATATTTCACAAGAAATTGGTCAGGCGCAAGGTATCTTGATTGTACTCACTTTGTTCTTTATTCAATTCGGAGGGAAGCGTTTCTCCCGTCAGCAACGTCGAGTTATTCGCCACCGTGACCAAAAGGCAATGATTGCTTATTCAAAGCGGATGAAACGTTTCAAAGTACAGCCGGAAAGGGCAAACATCCCTGTCGGGACTCATCTTCTCCTCTCTGGAATGTTGGTTACCGTAAATGGTGTTGTACTCGATGTTGGACTCCCTGGGTGGATGACAGTTCGTTTGCCTCGGGATTCTGAGAAATCAGTGAAGGCTCGACTTAAACGCCAATCGAAAACAATGTCAAAGTCTCGACCACCACGTTTGCAACCACTTGGAGAAGGTTGGTGGTTAAAGCGTCCAAAGGAAGAAGGTGCAGAGATCCCAGTATTGGAACGGTTGATTGGCCCAGTTGCTTATCGAGGACGTCAGAACTATATTCAGAATAAATCTGGTACAACTCCTAAACAGAAAACTGGTTCAAGGCCGGATAAACGTTCAGTATCGGATCTTAATTTGCAACAAAGAGGAATTCCAACCAATACCCGTGTTTCTGAACGTTCTCTTCGTATGAACCCTTCAAATTCACAGGCACGGATTGGGAGCAAGAAAACCGGCCCGAATGTACGCCCGTCTCAAATCCGAAATGATTCTCAAGATGATGATGATGACGCTGTCAACTTTAATTGACCATAGTTTGTCTGCAATGAGTTCAAAGACCGACTTCACAAACGATGTTCATGCAGCGTGAACGCGGAACTTGGTCACCAAGTCAGTCTACTCTTTCGAAAGCTCAAGCAGTACTTTCTGCCACAGAAGCAAGTGGCAATTTGTACCGTAATGGCCTTGGCATGATTGCTTCAGAAAATATTGTCTCGCCAATGGTACAAAAGATCGTTTCCAGTGACTTGCACGGAAGGTATGCAGAAGGTCTTCCTGGTAAGCGATATTACCAAGGTTGTGATGATTTTGACACGATTGAAAGCCTTGGAATTGAATTAGCACAAAAAGTCTTCAATGCACCGTTTGCAAACATTCAATCAACTTCGGGAACGGTTTCAAATATTGGTGCATTGAAAGCACTCGCAAAACCAGGTGATAAAATCACAGCAGTCTCTACGGCTGATGGTGGTCATATCTCACATGCTCGCATGGGCGCCGTTGGACTTCGGGACCTGAATCTTTCAACCTATCCTTGGGATGAGGAACGTATGGAGCCCGATATCGATGGAGCATGTTCACTGATTCGTGAATTAGAACCGCGTGTTGCTCTTGTTGGCCAATCTGTATTTTTATTCCCAACCCCCTTGCGAGAAATTGCAGATGCAGCACATGAGGTTGGTGCTTCAGTCATGTATGACGGAGCACATGTATTGGGTCTGATTGCAGGTGGTTGTTTCCAAGACCCATTGCGTGAAGGGGCGGACATCATGACGGGTTCATCGCACAAGACCTTCCCTGGCCCACAAGGAGGTTTTCTCCTCTCGTCAAGTGAGGACACAAAGTTCCAACGTAAGTTGAACACATCTATTTTCCCTGGAGTTTGCTCTTCATACCACTTACATCACGTTGCAGGAAAAGTTGTGGCATTAGCAGAATTTGAAGAATATGGTACTGCTTATGCCCATGATATCGTCAAGAACGGTCAAGCATTTGCTTCCGCTCTGGCAGCAGAAGGCTTCGATGTCCTTGCTGAATCTCGAGGTTATACTGCTTCACATCAAGTATTGACACGGCATGGAGACACTGACTCAGGAGCAGGTGCTAAGGCTGCACGATTACTTGAAGACGCAGGAATCATCACCAACATGAACATGTTGCCTGGTGATACCAAAGCGTTGACGCCATCTGGCCTACGCCTTGGCGTGCAGGAGTTGACTCGTGTTGGCATGGGTGCGCTTGAAATGCAAGAAGTCGCAAAACTGTATGCTCGTGTCTTACTTCATTCTGAAGACCCAGCATCGGTTAAGCGTGATGTGGCACATCTCAAATCTGACTTCCAAACCATTCGTTATTGCTTCAATGAAGATAACATCACGGGATACCCCTTCTGAGGCGAAACAATGGCGAAAACCGAGGATTTAGATCCCACTTCCATCACCCTTCTTGCCTCGATTCAAGATCGTTTTCACTGTATGGATGATGGAATGATACGTGATTCTAGTGGGCAGGGTTGGATCGTTTGGAATATTGTAGATTTTCATCGCTGGTGGCATGCATTCGAAACGAATGCTGCTGTACCACTTGGGCGTAAATTGATGCATGCTTCCGCCGACCAAGAAGAGTACGCTCTGGACCATTCCGGTTTTTTGAAAACCAGTTGGTTGATGAGGAAAAAAAGATTGATTTCCTCTCTTGAATCACGATGGTCAGAAATGGGGTGGGGGGTGTATGATTTTGGTTCACCAAGTATCATTTCAAATCTTCTTGCACCCGTATGCAGTGGGTTTGCTTTGGCAGCAGTCGAAGGGATGACGGGCGGGCGTAAGAAAATACAATGGCATCAAGTCTCAAATGTTATGATTCAACTCGATATGGAAATTGATAATCGTTCAATATCACTTGCTCCTCCACCTCCGCTGTTCTTATGGGATTCTGATTCTATGCTTTCCTCATTCGCTGAAGGGGATGCTGTTCAACTTGATCTGCAATCTGTTGAGCATGGCTGGACTCATTCTGGTGAACGTACATGTTTCCTACCTTCCGGTCTCTTTCAGAGACTCTTTCAATATGTGAAACTGCAAGGTCTTGTTCTATCACCGGAGGTACTTGCAGCATGGGACTTACCAGAAGGCCCTAGCGCTTCTGATTGGATTCCGTTTATTCTCACTTCGCTCGCAGTTCATGAAATGATTTCTCAAAGTGACCTACCAATTTACATCCAAGACCTTGAAAGCTGGAATCAATTAAATGAGGCCTACCTCATTCCAAAGGGGTTAGGTTCATTCTCTCGCTTGTCCCAACTTGATGAACAAGGTGGGGTGGAATTCGAACTTTATCCATCGTCCGTATTCCCCTTTACAGTCGCATATCTCGTTGCGTATTGGCAGCGAGGAATTGGTCGAAAAGCGAAAGTAAAACTCGAACAAAAAAGTGGTAACTGGATACTCCAATTAACCTCACTTCGCTCATATTCGTTTTGAGAAAAACGATGAATTATCTCTTTACATCCTATGCCACAAGAACACATGAAGAGTTAAGGACTATAACCGAAACACTAAGTCGGTGATTTTGCACAGATGTGCATGGTGTTCAAAATGTCTCTTAGTCACAACCAAATGGCCTATGCTGCAATCATCTCTACGTTGATTTTCGGCTCCCTTTTCGTCGGTTTTTCCGGCTATTTCCAAACAAGTGAGGGTATTGGTGGTTTTGAAAGTGCTGCAGAAGAGGATTTGATTGGTACTGGCACCTCTGTAAGTGCTGCTACTGACACCGATGGAGACGGATTATCTGATTTGCTCGAATCAACTCAATATGGTACAAACCCAGAATTGGCTGATACTGATTTTGACGGTATGAGCGATGGATGGGAAGTTGACCATGGATTGAACCCTCTCGATAACGGAGAATCAGAAGATTCACTGCAAGACCCTTCACAAGCGGAAGAAACCGATGATGCCAACATCGAAAATGAAACCGATTCTTGGCCAGACCCTGAACAAGGTCCAAATGGCGATCCTGACAACGACGGACTGACCAATCAACAAGAGCAAGAATTGGGCACTGACCCACAACGTTCGGACACTGATAACGATGGCCTCAACGACCTTTGGGAATCAATGTACACCCAAACCGTTCAAACGCCTGGTGGCGATGTGACCTTGTTCAACCCCCTCAATGGTAACTGGGACTGCCTCTTGCTTGACCAAGCAATGGAGGACACCTTGTCGACTTTCTATGATGCTGCTGATGACGCTTTACCATCTTGGGATGATTTGGCCAATGCAATGGGCTCACACTCCTGTGATATGGTACTCGATACAGATGAAGACGGTCTTCCGAACTTCCAAGAAGAACTCTATGGCACCAACCCGACTGCTCGAGACTCCGATATGGACCTGCTCGATGATATCGTGGAAATTGGTAGCCTTACTTCAACGCTGACGAACGGTGTCGGTGAAAACTGTAACGTTGCTCTCCTCGACCCTATCGTTCGACAATCACCATTCGCAGGTTTCGAAACCTCTTGGTTCCTCATGGATATGGACGGTGACGGTTACCTCAACGGTCCATCAGACTGGGACACAGATGGCGATGGAATGCCTGATGGTTTCGAATTTTGCTACTCCGATGTGAATGACCATCCACAAAATGATGCTGCAATGGTTCTTAATCCTGCAAATGCATCTGATGGCTACGGCGATTGGGATGAAGATGGATTGAATAATTATGAAGAATACCAAGTGGCGAATATCTTTGGTCCAACGAACTTCACCTCTCCATGGCGACTCGACACCGATCTTGACGGAATGCCTGATGGTTGGGAATCAACGAATGGCCTCCATCCACGTGATGGTGCTAACGGCAATCTGGATCCTGACCATGATGGATGGGATGTTGATGGCGACGGAGGTGTCTTTTACAGCACTCTCGATTCAACGACGATTGTCGTTGGTATTGACGTACTCAAGGACAGTTGGGTCGAAGCCAATTCAACTGTTGCTCGTGGACAAGTCACACTCGCCGGTGGTCAGAAACAGACCATTGCTCTGCTTGCACCGGTTTCCGGTTACGTTTACCAAATCGATGTTAGCGTCGGACAAGCTGTCGAATCTCGACTCTTCCAATGGATGGAAATTGTCGAACCAGAAGAACAATTCACCAACCTTATGGAATACAATGCTCGTGACCGTGACGGTGATGGAATCATTGACGGTCGTTCGACTGACCCTCTTAATCCAGATACAGATGGTGACGGTCTTCTCGATGGAATCGAAGTAATGGGCTGGGAGATCTTAGTCGTTAACAACGGTGTCATCAAAACATGGGTTACTTCAGACCCCGGATTATTTGATACTGATGAAGACGGTCTTTCAGACTATGATGAATTTGCAAATGTCTGTGCGAGCGGTTCGAACGCTTCCAATCCTGATACGGATGGAGACGGTGAACTCGACCAAATCGAGGCACTTACTGGATATTCATGGGAAGGAGTTGCATATTTCACAAGCCCTTGTATGTTCGATACGGACAACGACGGTCTTGAAGACGGAGAAGAAGTCATTGCAGGAAAAGATAATTTCCTCACCCATGCGAACAATTCTGATACTGATAACGATAGTTTGGTTGATGGTAATGAAGTTCTGTTTGTTCCTCGTCCATTCCAAAACCCTACCAATCCTTTGCAAAATGATACAGATTCAGACGGCATGCTCGATGGCTGGGAAATGCAAGTTCAATCAGCGGAAGAGAATACCAATTCCCACAGTTTGTGGGTGGCAACATCTTCATGGCAACGTCCGGGTTGTGTTGCATCGCAAAACAATGACTGCACAATGGAAGCAGGTGGCTATGTTTGGCTGAATAATCTCGGTGGTTTCGTCAATGAAAAGAAGTACAGCATTTCTGAAATGAACCTCACTGGATTTGTCGTTCCTTTGAATAATTTCTGCGACTGTAATGGTCGATGGGCATTAGACCCTGCACTTGATTCTTTGAAAGATGATACATTTGACGTCGATAACGATTCTCTCCCTAACAGTGCTGAGGCTCCTGATAAATGGAACACGAATCCCGTTGACGATGATACCGATTCGGACAACCTTCCCGATGGATGGGAAGTTTATTACTCGGGACTTGCCCTTGCGAATGGTTTAGTCGATAATGGTACAATCAATGCCTACGGTGCTCGTGGAGTAATGGACCCTTCAATGCCCGACAGTGACTTGGACGGTATTATGGATGGTGAAGAAGACCCTGATAACGACGGACTGAACCGTACTGGTCTCATCAAGAAGTACTGCTCTGGTTACAACGATACTACCAATTCTGATTGTAATATTGATCCAGATACACCTGACGGAAAGAAGTTCTACGATAATTTGGAGAATTACACTAACTTCGAGGAGAAGCAGAATGGAACGAATCCAATTACCAACGATACCGACAGTGACGGTTGGAATGACGGTCCGGAAGTGTACTATCAAGATCACGATGATGATGGAATGGCTACAGGCTGGGAATTCCACTTCCAGTTCGACCCTGATGACCCTGCTGACAGAATGATTGACACCGACGGTGACGGTCACGTGAACTATTGTGAATTCAAATGGGATACGAACCCAAGAAACCCAACCAGTTTCCCTGGACAGGGAGAATTGTGTGATCCATTTGCTCAGTGATTCTTCGAATATACGAAACATGATGTCCGAACATTGATGTTTGGATGGTACGTGGTAGATACATGGGCAGTTCAAGGCGGTACGTATTTTTCGTGCTCGTATGCATGTTACTGCCGCTCTTACTCTCTCCAATCGTTACAGCTCGCTCGCACACCGATTCACGTCAGTTGACAATATTCCAAGATGATGGACTCGTTTTTGAAGAGACTTTGTCCCTTAATGGGACTTCGAATTACCAACTTGCCAATTCAAATTGGTTTTTGATGAACTTGTTCGATGAAGCAAAGAGTGTGCTAGCCACTGGGACATTAAGCAATGTAATGGCAATTGGTGAAGGGGAGTGGGCTTGGAGCCTCGAGCTGAATGTCAGCATGTACAATTGCACGTGCGGCTTTCGCATTTCCGATGACTCTCCAACTCATCCATCTTTTCAACACCATGGAGACAATGATGGCTCATTGATTGTATATCTTGGTTCTAACAATCATCAACCTTACATCTTGCCATTCAATCCTGTTGGACCTAATATGGTATCAGATCGTTATCTTCTCACCAATGAAAATATCGAGTTGAAGGTACCGCTCATTCTTCCAGCCGGTCTCGCAAATGATACTTTTGTTCATCTCGAGGTGTGTTCAGTTGGTTGGATAATTTGCCTTGATGAAATGGTTTCCTTCGATGACTACCTTATCGTCCAAGAAGGTAGAGAGTTATCACTTATTTTTGAACGAGAAGGTTTGAACTTATCCGATGGATATTGGATGTTCAGTATTACGGTCAATGATGCCCTTTTACATTCATCGAATATTGAATACTTTGTGATTCTCATCGACCAGAACATTCCTACAGTTTCATTATCTTGCGATCGTGAAGAAATTAATTCTTCTATTTCGAATGGCGAACTCTTACCAGCAACGATTTCAATTGAGGAATTTTCTCCTATTTCCTTTTCAGCAATCGTTACCGATGGATACTCAAGTGGTGATAACATACTCACTTGGACACTTTTACTTCCTGACGGTTCACGTAGGGCTTTACTTCCAGTTGAAATTGTGTCTGAAAACTTGATTTCAGTGAAGCCGGATTTAGCTGGAACGTGGAGTGTGGAATTATTAGTTCGCGATACTGCTGGCTGGTTAGTCCATTCTTCAATTGATTTTGAAGTGTACAACATGGTTCCAAGTATTCAACTTGAACTCGATTCTTTTGTAGTCACTGAAGGCTCAACGGTGTCTCTCACTGAGGGTGAAGAATGGGAACTCAACAGCAGTAAGAGCTTTGATACAGCCAACGATAATTCAGATTTACTCTATACTTGGTATGTGAATGGCAACACATTCTTGACGGGAAAAAGCACTTTGCAGTCATCTGATTTTAACGAACCTGGGACCTATGAACTTCGACTGGTTATCGAAGATGATGACGGGGCCCAAAGCGAAGTCTCCTTTGATGTACTTATTTCCGAAGCAAGAACTTCAGAAGATTCGAATGTCGATTCCATGATTGTTTCTGTTTCCATCATCATACTCCTACTCTTCATCACTGGATTCCTCGTGCGTACATCAAGACGTCATACGGGTCAAACAACAGTTCCAAAGTGGAACGTCAATCAATCATTCGTAGAATCCACTGAGAATGAAGAGACAGAACTGTAAGGATTTCAATGCAATTATTGAATACTGTCGAACTGTTCGCAATGTCATGAACGAAGCGGCGATGAGCCATATCGGTCCACAACCTCTGCCAATTACTCTTGATGAGTACAAAGCAAGGCAATACCGTTTAACTTCCCAACTTCGCCCTGATGATATTCTGATTCTCTGTGCTGCTGAAGAGTCAACACACTCAAATGATGTCCACTATCCATATCGTACAATGAGTGACATGTTGTATTTTGTTGGCTGGAGTGAGCCTGAGGCTGTATTTGTGCTTCGATGTGTTGACGGCTCGTGGATTTCAACCCTCTTCGTTCAACCGAAAGATACGCTCAAAGAAATTTGGGAAGGTCGCAGACCTGGTGTTGAAGGCGCTCTCGAACATTGGCCAATCGATGAAGCACATTCACTCATCGATATGACGGACATTTTGTCTTCATTCGTTGACGAATCCCACCGTATTCTCTTACGAACGGGTGTTCGCTTAGAAATTGACGATTTTATTCGTTCTGCTATTGACCGTCGTGACCGTTCACGACAACATTTTGGTTCAGGTCCGATTTCCCTCGAAGACCCAAGTGCTCGAATTGCTGAACTCCGCCTTCGGAAATCTGCTGCTGAAATTGAACAAATGCGTTTTGCTTCGGATGTCAGCAGTTATGCACACATTGCCGCCATGCGCCATTCGAAACCCGGACGTATGGAATATCAATTTCAATCTACAATTGAAGGCTTCTTTGTCTATGCTGGAACTTCAGGTTGGGCTTATCCTTCAATCGTCGGTTGCGGTGATAATGCTACGGTACTGCATTACAAAGAAAATAACGATGTTTGTGAAGATGGAGAAGTAATTTTGATCGATGCAGGAGCGGAATACCGAGGTTATGCTGCAGATATTACCCGTTCTTGGCCAATTAACGGAAAGTTTACCGATGCTCAAAAAGAAATTTACCAAATTGTTTTGGATGCGCAATATGCTGCCATCGACTGCTGTCGTGTTGGCCAACCGTATACCGCTCCTCACGATGCTGCTCGTCGTGTCCTTGCGGAAGGGTTGATTCAATTGGGTATCATTGAACAAAGCCTCGATGAAGCGCTCGATATGGAAAACGGTGACCTTCGTAAATGGTACATGCACAATACCAGTCATTGGATTGGTTTGGATGTTCACGATGTTGGTATTTACAAACCCAATGGTTCACCTCGTCTACTCGAAGAGGGGATGTGTCTTACAGTGGAACCGGGATTGTATTTCGGCGCATGGCGGCCAGATGTCGATTGTCCGGAACGATATGCAAACATTGGAATTCGAATCGAAGATGATGTCTTAGTCACTTCCGCAGACCCTGATGTTCTTACCTCGGCTTGTCCGAAAACCATTGACGAAATTGAATCGATTACCGGAAATGCGTTCTGAGGTGAATCTATGAATTGGTCTTCTATTTTGGAGCGTCAAGCCTCGTGGCAACCTGAACGTGCTATGGAATTCCGCCTTTCTGAAGAAGAGGCTGTTGAATTGTATTCGAACGCGCCTCTCCATCAGTTAATGAGCGCTGCACTTCTACGACGTAACGCTATGCATGGTCCCGAAAAAGTGACCTATCTGATTGATCGCAATATCAATTATACCAATGTCTGTACGATTAATTGTCAATTTTGTTCGTTCTATCGTCCACCGGGCCATGAAGAAACCTATACCCAAACTTTTGAACAAATCTCACAACGTATCAAAGAACTGGAAGACATTGAAGGTGTCCGAATATTGATGCAAGGCGGAGTCAACCCTGACCTGCCTTTCGAATGGTATGAAAACCTCATCCGTGAACTTCGCATCCAACATCCTACCATCGACCTTGATTGTTTTAGTCCAATTGAAATTGAAGGTATTGCAGAAGTGAGTAATCAGTCAACATTAGAGGTCTTAATTCGCTTGAAAAAAGCTGGCATGCATGGATTGCCTGGTGGAGGGGCCGAAATGCTTGTTGAGGATGTTCGAAAAGATGTCTCCCCCAAAAAGGGCGCTCCTGCAAATTGGCTCAGAGTCATGGAAGAAGCCCAATCACTTGGACTTACAACCAGCGCTACCAATGTCATCGGATTCGGTGAATCATTCGAGCAACGGGTCGAACACATGCGGCGTATTCGCGAATTGCAAGATCGGTCACTTGAAGAATCATCATGCGGCTTTACTTCGTTCATCGCTTGGCCAGTTCAACTCGAAGTGAACAGTTTTGGTCGTCGTAACCGTGGTCAAAATAAAATCGAGTTGGGTTCAGGTTCAACAGAATACTTGCGCCATGTGGCCGTGTCTCGTTTGTTTCTTGACACTATACCAAACATCCAATCTTCATGGCCGACTATGGGGATTAAGACCGCTCAACTCGCACTCTTTGGAGGTGCAAACGATGTTGGGTCCACTATGATGGAAGAAAACGTTGTATCAGCATCTGGTACGACGAAGTTCCAAGCTTCAGAAAAGGAATTGCAGGATGTTATTCTTCGAGCAGGATTCATACCTCAACGCCGCGATAGCGACTATGCCTATCTTGAAACTCCAATGCGGGGCACACCGCCTGATGAACTTCAAGCGCCTCCACCAATGCAGGTTTGACCACTCAGGTTTGCATTGATGTCGTAGCGTTATAGTACACGACCCAGATTTCAGCGTGTATATTTCGTTGCCCATTCCCAACACCATCAGATGGTGAGTACTCTTGTCCATTGTACAATCCTCTGTATGTCAGATGATTGACTCCACCGTTCATGTCACTCCAACTTGTGATGTCATAGGTCCACTGCTTGACATCTTGACCAGCGCACCATCCTGCACGGCCATACGGCCAGGAACCGTATTGATTTGCAACAACGCCGCTGCTCACTTCATTTTCACAGCCCTCATTTGAATAGACGAGTGGGTGCCACTCATAGGTTGTGAATCCATTGAGATAGTAGTGATGCTGATGGTCGCAAAATTCTGCACAATTCGCATTATCCTTACCGAAGCCATGCCCGGTAATGGTTGCAACAATTTCGACTTTATCGGCCCATGAGGGGACTGTAAAGTTGAGGTCACGAGTATATTTGGTGAGGTCGTTATAGGTTCCATCAAATTGTCCACCTGTGAATGCAAAGTCTGCACTTTGACCACGGAGTCCACTGTTCCAGTTGCTGAGAAGGAAAGTCACGGTGAGGTCACCTTTGTTGGCACCTCGATACTTGAACGTACGATTATCATCATTGTCGAGCATAAACAGATAGGGTGAAATGTCAGTTAGCCACTTTCCTTCACGCCCATAGGTCGTAATCCAGCGCATGTATTCTGTTCCACATGAAGAGGCGTTGTCTCGATCACAGATGCGTAGATTCGCTTCATAGTCCCATTCATGGCAACCACCAGTTGAGCCATCACTCTTTTGATGTCGATTAGAGCGTTCATCACATGCATGCTCATGGTAGACTTCGAGCGTATCATAATCGGTGAGGTTACTTGGGAATACTGCGTTTGTCGTTGTCGTAAAACCTCCACTCCAACCGCCAGTGTGGCGATAAAAGTCGAGTGCAGTGACTTCTTCAACACCCGAATCATGTCGTCGTATTTCAACTGGAAATTCTGCATTCCATTGATGAGGTTCATGGATGAGATGTGTTGGGTCATTATTCGAACTTGTCCATGCATACAACGAACCAGTTTCGCGTGCCATTTGGAAACGATCAATACCCATGTACAGTGGAGAGTTGAAATTTGAAATCATTTGGCCCAATCCTCCAGTGATACTGTTCGCTCTTTGGTCGATGTAGTGTATTCTACCTTCCCATGCCGTTTCTTCATTCGGATTAAGTGAGTTTTCAACTGCTGCTTTTCGATTGACAATGTCACTGTGGTAGGTGGAATCAAATGAACCATAGAACAGGTGAACATTATCTGGCAATCCACGAATAAAGGTTCCAGGGTTTTGACCCCATGTTGCAGAGTTTGAGTTTCCACTTGAATCGGTATATTTGAATAAAAAGTAATAGATATCATACCCAGTCCATTCTTGTTGGAAATAGAAGGTTCCATCTAATGTCGGTACAGAGAAATGTGGGACCGTTTGCATTGGCCCGGTTAATGCTGAACCACTCTTCCAGCTGACAGGTGATTGAACGACTGCACAACCCTGTGAATCAATGGTCCACCGTTCGGGGGAATCAGGACAAATATCGACGTTTGCAAATACCCCATCATCGTCTAAATCTGCACAACCTACAGAGTTGACTGCAATTCCAGACGGAGTCCCTGGGCACTGGTCGACCAAGTCATTGACTCCGTCAGAATCGGTATCCCTTTGGACTGCTGCACAACCAACTTCATTCACTTGTGTCGAATTAAGAGGTGTCCTTGGGCACTCATCAAGCATGTCTCCGGTGATGTTGACATCGAATACACCGTCATTGTCGTCATCGACATCTTCCATCTCATCATGACATCCATCATCATCAAAATCGTTCGACTCGTTTTGAGTCCAATTTCGTACACCCTTTGGACAGGCATCTTCGAGGTCTGAAAGACCATCATTATCGTCATCGAAATCCTCGTCCAAATCGGAGCACCCATCGCCGTCCCAGTCACTGAATGAGCTCGAAATCCAATTTAACAATCCTTTAGGACAAGCATCGAGCATATCAGAAATGCCGTCATTATCATCGTCCTCATCAAAATCAGTATCATGGCAACCATCCGCATCATAGTCTGCATCAAGGGTGCTTATCCAGCCAAACGACTTTGGACAAAGGTCCGAAACATCTAGAATCCCGTCATTATCATCATCAAGGTCTTCCTCGAAATCATGACATCCATCATTGTCTTGGTCACTTGCACTTGACGGATTCCAACCATCTGCTGCACCATATCCATTTGGGCAGAGGTCATGGAGGTCCAGAATTCCATCGCCATCGGCATCATCACCAGCCGAATCAGTGACCACTTGTGTCGTAACAGTGTCACTCATTCTTGTATACTCACCACATTCGACAACCGTTTCAATTTCCAAAAAGTCCGTAACTTCTGATAGATCAAGGAGTACTTTCCATGTTCCATCATCTTTGACATTACCGGCTTTACTCAAACCAGCGCCGTAGTTTATCAGTAATGTGCAGGATGAAAGCGCACTATGATTGACACTTCCCTCAAACCAAATGACCGTGTCTTCATTCAAAGAAAATGTAATCGGAGCTGAAAGTACAGGCGCATCTTCATCAGGGAGTTCCACGCGAACTGTATGAACGAGGTCTTCGGCTAATGGTGCGATAAATACAGCATCATTGGTTGTTGAAAACTGTACTTGTATTGAGTATTCACCGATTGTTTCAGGTGTAAAAGCCAACCGTAAACCGCTTGCAGTCTTTTCCCATTGATAGGTCGTAAGTACGGATGCTTGTGGGGTGATTATAGTAGGTTCTGCAACCCAACTATCACCAGCACTTTGCACCGTTATTGTGAGTTGTACAGGAGTCCCATCGAGCGATATTGTATCCGGTAGAATATCCCATTCGGCTTCTAACTGAACAGTGTTCGATACGGGCTCCTCACCTGCGTTTTCATCTTCACTGGAGTCAACAGCACCGAAACAACCTGACAATACCATCAGTGCTGTGAAAAAAAGAGCAGCCAAAGAACCTCTTTGCATGTTTCAAAGAGGTTGAATGCAAGACTTGAATGTGTTGCACAAATTAAACAGAATCTGATTCAGTTCTTCCATCATTGGTCGGGGGTGATTCAATGAGTGAGGTTTCCTTTCGGTGTCGAACTGGCAATGGAAGGACCCACAGTAATGGCCCGCCTTTTTGCCGCTGTATACTTACAATCAGTTCCCAGTGAATCCGAATGATTGGCGATGATACCGTTCCTGGCCAATTCAATTGAGGGGGGTCGAGAGTAATTTCACCGTCCTTCAAATCGCTCTTACCGCCGGATTCCATGATACGCATTGGACGGAGGAAAAGTCCTCCCTTCACTTCATGGCGTTCCATCGGCGCCTCTTCTCCTCCACCAGTTCCATCATCGAGTCCAATTTCCCAATGGTGAGGTAATTCAGTGGTGAGGCCAGGTGGTGGCTGTTTTGACTTAGCATGACCCAGTAGACTGAACATTTCTTCACGAGCAGGAGACAGAGCACCAACTCTCCAAGTTACCTGTACTTTTTGCCAGTCATCACGAATCTCTGGAAGTTGTATCTTCAATTTCAAGGGACTCCCTGCAAGTGGTTGTCCAATGATTTCAATATTGGGTGTTTCGGGAGAGGATTTGATGAAATTTTGTTGCTGAACTAAATCTGCAAGGTTGGCGCCAACACGTAAGGCAAGTGGTGAAAACAGTAAGGGGACAATGACAACTGCCAAAATGGGGTAATCCAGTAATCCAATTCGAACAGTTCCGGTTCCAACTCCAGGTATTCCAAACGAACTCAAAACTGGTTCGATGAACAAATACCCGAGTGCGATAAGCAAAATCACGACCGTTTTCGAAATAAAACGTCGCACTGCTGAATGAATTGGATTTGGAGTGAGGTACCACCCTCTGCGTTGCTTGTTTACAACCAATGGTTTTTTTGAGTCTTCAAGGTGATTCGATTCCCGCTTGATTTCGGAATCATCGAATGGCTTACCGTCAATGAGATACCGTTGTTCAATGAGCCAATCATCGTCACTACCGAGTCGGAAACTCGGCGCACGTTCCGATAATGCTTGCAATAATTCTTCTTTACTTCCATTTTCCAGTATTACTTTGTGCGAGGCAATCGGTAATTCAGAAGGAATAAATCTGTACGATTCAAAAGGTGGAAAGCGAATTCTTTGTTCAAGATGCAATTTGGAAATAAAACCACCACCTATCGGAACAAGAGACGAGTCCCTGCTTTGAGTGCCAATTTGCGAAATGCTGGGACCTTTTTCAGCAGTGCTAAACCGAGTGGTACTGGCTTTTCGATATCTCCTACTTCGTTGATCAGTTCCAGTACATCTGGACGAGCAAAGTTTTCGAAATGCTTGTCGAGTTCTTTGTCTCCGACATCACTCACCAGCAAATTCCTCAACATACGAGCCTTGTCTTGGTCTTTCTTCATTGATTGGAAGTGCTTTGTAGTGATTTTCTTTAGATTTTTTTCAGAAAGTTCATCATTGGTAATCGCCGTACTTAACGGTTGAAGAATGCCTTTGATTTGCTTGAAACCAGGACCGATTCCCCCACCTGTGGTCGGTTTTGCCATTCCAGCAGCATCCCCGAGCAGCATGATGCGGTTACCAACTGTTTTCTTCACCATACCACTTGGAATTGGTCCACAAAATCGTGCAATTTCCTTGATGTCTTGGAATCTATCTTTCCATAACGGGTGAACTAGCAGATCATCATAGCATTGTTCAACACTTCGACCGTTGAGCCGTTCTGGAGTTGACCATATGCCAATTCTATGACTTCCGAATCCTGAAGGAATTACCCAAGCGAAAAAGCCGGGAGCGATTTCAGATCCACTGTACATTTCCAACCAGCGGTTTGTGCCTTTATATCCTAAAACTTCTGCTTGAAAACCAATCATCATCTCTTTCGGACGACCCATTTTGAAATAGCGCCGAGTCCAACTGTGTGCCCCATCGCACCCAATGAGCAATTTGCATTTGAGCGTCATTTCATCTCCATTTGATTCAATATCAATTGTGACGCCCTCGGGTGTCGTTTCGGCAGAACGTGGCTGAGAATTAAGCCAAAGTGATGCTCCTGCTTCCATGGCCTGCTGAACCACGCCTTGGTCAAACTTTTTCCGACAAACGACATATGTTCGTAGTTTTCCATCTGTTCCTACAGGTACTAAATTCCCCCCTGGGCCGTGAATGCGTGCTCCATCAATCTCTTCCAAAACCGAGTCGTAAAGGCCGACTTCATGCAGTGCCTTGGGTGTAACTAATCCTGCACATTGGAATGGACGCCCAATTTCACTGTGTTCTTCGAGCATCAAAACACTATGGCCGAGTGAAGCCAAATGCGTTGCAGCACGACCACCTGTTGGGCCAGCACCAACAATGATGACATCCCATTCGGACTGCTTCATGAATCATCTCAGGAGTCGGTTGAACATCAACCTTCGGTATGTCTGGCGTGAAAGTATGAGTTTCAACGCTTTGCAAATTTGTAACCAATCGATTCGTTCTTCTTCAGGTAGAGTTTAGAAGAAAATTCACGATCTGTCTTTTTCGATATAAAATCACCAAAGGGTCCAATTTCTCTCTTTTCGATGAGAGTTTTGGCCTCTTCTCGAGTAATTTCTCTTTTGGAAACTTCTCGTAATATCTGTATGCTGCAACCACTTGAACCTTCATCTGGTTGGTAATGAGTTTCAGTTTCGATGATATTTGCCTTGTGTGTCGGACAAACGCCAACAACGCCCTCTACAACAGGGAATCGAGTGGCATCTGCAGCCGCTTCTCGTGGTGGGAACTCAAATTTAATTCGATTATTATCCCGAACAAGATACGCTTTGAACGGACGCCCCCTCTTCGAAATGAAATCTTCCAACAATTCTGATTTACCATGTGCGAGAATATGTTTCGCTTCATCTGGCGTTATTGGTCGCTTACACATTTCTTTGGAAACTCCGCGGAACTTGCAATCATCATGATCGCACGCATACATTGTTTGACCAATTCGAATTGTTCCATGGTCACAAGCTGGACACGGGCACACTTCTTCATCCGATGCATCAGATGATGATTCACCACCACCAATGAATTCGACTTTACCTTCATCGGTGAGCTTTACAGATGCAATGTAGGGTTCGCCAGATCGATTGAAAAAGCCGTGTAAATCATCGATTTGTCGACTTTCTAACAGGCGCATGGCAGTCGGTTGGTCGAACCATCGCCCCGAGGTATCCTTCCAGAGAACAAATGAACATCCCTTGTCCCGACCTTCATTCTTTTCACATTGATATGTTAATGTGGTTTCAATGATTTTAGTTTTACAAATCAAACAGTCTCCAATTGACGGTTCATTGATGTATAATTCAGTCCGGTCGTGATTCTTAATTCTCTCAACCATCTCTGTCGTTTGTTGAATGACAGTATTCATGTAATTCTCTCGAGGTTCTTCTCCTCGTTGGACTCGAAGGAGGGAAGATTCCATTTCACCAGTCATCTCAGGTGAAGTGATCCATTCGACAGGAATTTTTCTTAAGACATCTATAATTCTGATTCCGTGAGCAGTTGCACTAATGCTTCCGCCACGTGAACGTTGAATGTATCCACGGTCGACCAGTTTTTCAATAGT
>TARA_B110001450_G_scaffold87075_1_pt1 | contig 30228 bp, 33 predicted proteins | sample TARA_B110001450 | Tara Oceans TARA_B110001450 (sample SAMEA4396538) | marine metagenome | biome: Polar Biome; feature: [SRF] surface water layer (ENVO:00010504); material: water (ENVO:00002006), including particulate matter (ENVO:01000060) such as... | depth 5 m | reverse complement strand
GGAGGAAGTTGCTGCGGAACCACTGGTGGAGGAAGTTGCTGCGGAACGTCTGCCAACTTCTTCGGTGGATTCGGCTCCCTTTTTGGACGCCAATGGGGACAGTCGACAGGACGAATCGGGTCGACGTCCGGTTCGAAATCCGCCGGACCGGAGAAAATTGCCTCCCGTCCGTTGAACAGGCATTTCTCGTCATAGGGCAAATCGACCATCGTCGACTTCCTCCCGCGGGGCCAGATGAGATCGCGCCAATAGGCGACCATTGTACGCCCTTTCTCGGAGGCCTCGTAGATGATGAAATCACGGATAGAGGCGGCCATATCGTTGTCGACACGCACGCCCGGAAACGTGATGCAGAACGACCCTGTTTTTTCATTGGGGTGGAATTCGTTGATGAGGCAGTCACGGTTGACGAGGCCGGGTACGAATCGCGCCACGCATCGGTCGACGCTGCAAATCAGGCGCCACTTAAGGTCGTCGTCCAGTTCTCGTTTGGGATCGTTCACAATGAACGTGAACGTAGACACGGTGGGCGCGCGTTCGACGGGGCACGGTGGGCATTCGCCCGCGTGTAGTTGCGTTTTCGCGTGGGCCTTGAGGACGCCCTTACGATAGGTGGTATCTCCGTGATTGAACACCGAGCCCAGGCGGTCGTCGTTCCACTCGATTGGATGACCACATTCGGGACACCCGACCGAGATCACGGACTGGGTTTTGTCGTGTTTCTGAGGTTTACGAGTAGGATGCGAGGCCTCGAGGACGGTGTATTCCTTGCCGTTTTTGACGATGAAAACGTCGCCCGGATGGACGCCCTTGGGGTCGACCTGCTTCCCATCCTTGTCTTGGTACACGTTGTGCGTAGTGGCGGCCATCATCCTGTTTGACACGGAACAAAAAAACACGGAGCAAACTGATCAAAATTTTCGTTGGTACGGACTCTGGGCCGAAAAACCGAGCACGAAACGATTACTCGAGCGCATCGACACGTCCACCAGTGCGCGCGAACCGCCTCCCTGATACCGCCGATGCGCACGCTCCTCCACACGGCGGCTTCCTTGCGGAAAACACACGGGACGATGACCCACACCCACACGGGTCGGATAGTCAAAAAATCGACGCGAACGTCGCGCGAGAACCCCTCGCCGTGGCCACGAGAGAACTCGTGGCCTCGGCGAGGAAGGTTGGTGTGCACTCGTGGCGCGTCGCACGCCACTACCCTTGACGCGACTCGGCGGGCGTGCTCCGCATGTGTCCCTACGAGTGCACTATACCCGATTCCCCTATACTCACTGACGCGCGCAGCCCCTGTGTTGACAATTTGACCACGCTGCTGCTGTGCGTGGTGCAGGATCATCATGAACCAACCAGTGCCCGGTCTCTTCCTGTACAAGAACTTTGCGCGCGACATACTAGACGTCGAAGCATCAAACCTGCTCTCCGAAATGAACGCGATCCCGACCGTCGGAGAGCACGACGAGATCGTGCCGGGGCAACTGCAGTGGGTGACAGGCACCAACGTCAATTTGCGCTACCGCGGCCATGAGCTAAGACGTCGCAAGATATGGGCGCAGTCGGGTGCGGTGGAGGACGGCGTGCTTGTCTACTCGTACACGGGATTCACCTACCCGGTCGCGAATGCGACGTCAAATTGGGAGGATTCAGAGGTGCTCGACGGTATGTCGAGGAAGATGAACGCCTTCCTCTCTAACTGGTCCCCTGAGGCGCCGCAGATGAACCACCTGATCGTCACGGCGTACGACGACGGATCGCACAACATCGGGTGGCATTACGACAAGGTCCGCTCGCTGGCGGACGACGGGTGGATCGCGATCGTCAAACTCGGACCAGCGTCTCGTCGGTTCGCTCTACGCCGTCGTGCAAAGGAGAATGAAGACCAAGAGAAGATGCCAGTGCTCTTCGACGAGATCGTGCCCGCCGGGACGCTCATCTTGATGAACATCGCGACGAATATCGCGACGCAACACTCGGTTCCTATCGCACCACGAGAGGACATCGGCCTTTCGGGGTCGATCGTGTGGCGCGCGATCAAAACGGTGGTGACGCAAGCGGAGCTCCGTAAAAAGTATCGAAGACCGAGAAGGATCGCGAGACGCGCAAGCGCGCGCGCGAAGTTGCATGAAGCATGCGCGAAGTTGCATGCGCGAGAGCAATAGGTGCAAGAGACGACTCGTCTTCGCTTCGTGTGTAGACGTGGCCGCGGGTGCGCATCAGTTTTTGCGTCGGTATGTGTAAACGGTAGAGGGAGAGATGGACACCGACGAGCGTAAGGAATACATGAAGCGCTACTTTGTCGAACACGGACACAAGTATAGGCGAGCGAACGTGTTGCGCACGGCGGCGGTGCGTGGGCGCCTACCGATGAAGCGCTCAATACAGCGCTACAGATACACGGAGGAGGAGCTGCGAACGGTGTTTGACACTATCATAGAGCGTAGCGTACCACCCAGTAAGTAGTGGGAGAGTCCCGGGCGGTCCAAAACCAATTTCCAAAAAAATTGACGAATCGGCACAATATCGGCACAACAGACCGTAAGACGTGAACGCACTGTGTGGATCCGCTACAACCCGGACGCATTCACAGGAACCGAGTCACGAAAATGGACAAGTAAGGCGAAACGACACGCTGTACTCAAACAGTGGCTTACGTGGGCACTCACAACAGAGAATCTATCACACATAGTTTCCGTTGTCCATTTGTTTTTTGACGGGTTTCGCGAGGGTAATGTAGAGGTAGAGAGGTTCCTGTAATTTACTCTTCCATCGGAACCGTTTTAGCGTAGCGGGGGTCCTTGGCAAACTCGTCATTGAGACGCGAAAGTTCCTCGCGCCAGACGCCGCCTGGCGTGAGGGAACGAAGGCGTTCAAGTTCGTCGCGCATCTCCTGTGCCTTAGTACGAAACCTGTCCACATTCTTCGTCACGAGAGAAACCTGTGTCATATTCAGAAGAAACGAAAACCCGCCCTCGACGGGATGTTCGGGCAGTTGAAGTACACGACACGCTTCCCCTGCTTCCGTTGCGTCCGCAAACGTCTTCATGACGAACGTCCCGTCGATGTTGTGCTGGATGAAACGCATCTTCGCCTCCGCAACGATCACGTCACGCTCGCACACGGCAATCTCGTGCGCGATGCGATTTTCATACGCGGAGAGACGAACTGTCGCGTGTGCACGGAGAATTTCGTACGGGTTCTCGTACTTCGTAAGGATACCCTCTGCGTTCAGAAGGTGCATGTTGTTGTATCCGATCCGCTTTAAAAGACCCAGATCCTTCAGCGTGTTCGTGCGAGAGACGGTGCAGTCCTTCAGGATTAAGTGCACGATTTCGTCCGTACCGCGCTCTCCGATGTGGATTTCCTTGTCCGTGAGTCCTGATTTGATCCAATCGTCCTTGAAAGTTTCCACTTCGCGAAACGGAGGAACGTCGTGCACGTGCAGGTCGTTTCCAATCCATTCCACAACACCAGACACGGTGAACTGCCCCTCTCCATCGGCGACGATGGGACCGGTAAACCCGCGGTACCAAGGGACGAGCGAGGGTAGAGGTTTTTCGTCGAGGAGCGCGAGCGATGCGCTAATGACGTCCTTTGGGTGGAATTGCGGCACGTCGGTTGACCAACCCGTCGCAATTCCGCGCGCGCCCTGTACGAGCGCCATTGCGATGACAGGTGTGTACACCTCCGGTTCCACCAAGTACCCTTCATCCACCTTGTGTACGAGAATCGTATCGTCGGCGGGAGGAAAGAGGAGAGACTCAAGGGGAGCGTTGAGCGCGATGAGTGGATACGCCGCAGACGCCGCCTGATGCTTGAACCGCGTTCCAAACTGCCCGAGTGGTAGAAAGAGGTTGACATTCGATGTCCCGGTGTAGTCTGCAGCTAATCCGATGATCGTGTCCTCCAATGAATTGATACGGTGATGATATTTCGTTAACGACGCAATCTCTCCCGCAGCGTTGGCAACGGAGAGACCGCCGTTGGGAATCTTGATGTTGCGCGCGCCGTAGAGACATTTGCGATGCGACTCCTTGAACCCGTCGACAGCCGACGGAAGGGATCGCACCAATGACGCGAGTGCGTACTGCGGGAGGAGTTCCGACGTCACAAAGGTGGACACGGTCGTCGTCGACAACTTGTAGTCCACATACGCCTTTGGATCGCAGGAGGTGAGAAACTCCTTGCGGTGGTCGGAGCGTTTCTTGTTAAACGCCATGTCCAGTGCGTTCGCGCACTCTTCGCCGCTGTGACGCATGACGATGACGTTGTCCGACAAATTGCGAAAGTATTCCTTGGCCTGTGCGGCAGAGGAGGTACCCAACCCCTTGAAGTACTTGCACGTTCCGATGCCCAGACCCTGTGCGCGCCGCTCCGTCACCCAATTGTCGTACTCGGTTTGCGAGTAGAACCCGATCTGCGTCTTGTCGACGGAGACACGGATGAGGGAGGTGGCGAAACGGTACATGAAGTCAGGATGCTTGGCGAGCAGAGAGGAAGCAACGACGTCCACGAAGTTGTAGACGAGTCCTGCAATGTGCGCCCCGTCCACGTCCTGATCGGCCATGACCATCAGACGCTGATACGGAAGTTTGCGAACCATGGCGTCGTCGTACTCGACTCCCATTTGGATTCCCAAAATGCGCAACAGCGTCATCGCCTCCTTGTTTTGCACAATGTCTCCCGGTTTGACGCCGCGCACGTTGAGAAACTTGCCTCGAAGCGGGTACAATCCGTAGTTTTTGCGTCCGATGACGCTGAGACCGGAGCGGACCAGGTTGGCGGCGGAGTCTCCCTCGCAGACGATGAGGGTCGATTGCGGCGTTCCCTTCTTCTGCGCGGGTTCGTATTTGCTGTCCGTCGGTGCGTTCTTCTTTGTGTTTTTGGTCGACCTGGCAGCGTCCAGAAGTTCCTTTTGCTTGGCGAGTTCGACGGCGCGTTCGATAAAGGGAGCGCGTGCGAGAGCGGACGTGAACGCCTCCGGAACGTCGCCCCACTTCCACCCATAGTCCTTGACGGGTGTGTCGAGGGTGCGTTTGGTTTGGTCGGTGAAGCGTTCATTGTCGACGAGTACGGTCGCGACGATGATGGTGTGTTTGCGGAGAAAGGCGGGAGTGATGTGCACGTCGACCCCTCCCGTGCGCTTCTTCTTTGCGATGTCGTCGAGTGCATCGCACACCTTGCGCAGGATCATGGTCTCGTGCGTTCCATTGGGACAGGGTGTGGAGTTGACGAATGCGTAGGTGAGACCCGGTTCCGGTTCGGACAGCGGCGTGGCGCGGACACCGACGCAGAGACGGAGGACTTCGATTCCGTCTGCGTTGGTGACGTTGCACGTTGCGAGTGGAGTCGTGGCGCCCAAGAGTTTGCAAAACTGCTCGGGGGCGCGCGGTTTGACCTGTTTCCCATTGTACTTGACGACGACCCCCGTGTTGGCGCAGAGGGATGCATTGTGCGCGAGAAGGGAGCAGACGAGGTCCATGTGGTCGGGGAGACCTCCGTCGGCGGTGCCTAGTACGGTGAGGTCGGGCGTCCACACGACGCGGGTTTTGTTCTTGTCTCCCTTGTACTCCTTGACCTTGGAGAGTTGCGGCGTGGACTGATACCCCTCCTTCCACTTGATGGTGAGTTCCTTGCCCTCCTCTGCGTTGCACGCCGTCACTTCGTACGACCTGCAGAAGACGAGACACGCCTTGCCTCCCACTCCGTTGCGTCCCGCCGTGTACTTGTTTGCCTTCTTGCCGGTGTCCTCCTGATCAAAGTTGGTGCCCGAGTGCATCCACCCAAACGCCACGAGGAGTTCGGGTTGTCCTTCCACGGAGTTGAGTACGGAGAGGGTCGCACCGTCGTTCTCGACGGTGAGTGCCGCACCGTCCCACTTGATGGATATGTAGGTCATGTTGCCGGGACGGTGCTGGTTGTCCAGTGCGTTGGTGCTCAGTTCGTTCATGAGGGACAGAAAGCCGAGGCGAAAGGGAATTGATTTAATGACCACCTCCGCCTCGCCAAAGGTAGGGACGAAGAGTGTTGTCTCCGCGACGGACCCAATGTACATGTCTGGACGCTGACGGCACTGCTCTTCGGGGGTGAGATGCACGACCTTCTGGTGCTTGGAGATGTCGGACATTGTTCGTCTGTTGTTGCGTTCGGGTGCGGATTACGTGTGTTTTTTGTTTGGTACGAAATACATGTACCAAACAACGCATGTCGCCGCAACAGGAGGAGCGCTTTCTCGAGAATCTCATGCTCTGCATGATCCACTATGGCGACGACGAGTGCAATCCACTTAGAGACCGGATCGCGGACGAGTTTCCCACGCTGGCAAAACGGTATCCCGGTTGTATGGTTTTTGTGTGGGTACCTGGGACGAACATGGAAATGATTCGCGTTGGTGTTTTACCGACGGACTTTCAAAATGGAATGTTACATGCTGGTGTCCTGCGCAATATAGTTTGGAGAACGGAGATGATGCACCTTTGGAGGTAGCGGTAGCATATCAGAATAGAGACTGTTCCTGTATAAATATTTCATCCAAACTCCATGTTGCTGTCTACACACCTTACACATTCTATCACAACCACACCTCGTGTCACGTACGTGTCACTCGCCGCACCCACACCGAATTCCTCTCCTCCACCACACCGCCGTCGTCTCCTAGCTTGGGTCGTTCTCGCTCTATCATTCGTCCCGTATTTTTTACCAGAGGAATCTCGTCCGGCAGTGTACATGGATGGAAAAACACCAAAGGAAATACATGAAAAACAGCACGAGCGTCGCCTCAATCGCTTTCTGGGAGGAAGTATTCGGTCCACCGAGTTCGGGAACGATCTTCTAGACCAAATTCAATAGTGTACTCGCATAGTATGGGATGATCCTACTGCATGCGCAACGCGACATCAGTGTACCCTTGTGTTTTAACGTAAGATTACGCGAAATGTCGACCACGACGGTGTTGATTCTGGCATTGGTCATGCTGACGGCACCAGCAACCAACTCGATCAATGTGTGGAGCCGTCACGGCGACTGCGATCATGCTGCGTTGGGTCCGACGACGGGAATTCGTCGTCCAACAGACCCGTATCCACCATTCTCATCTCGGGTAGTCTTGACGAGATCTGGGGAAACGAAAGAATGATGAACGAATCCGTCAAAAGTTGGAGGCAATACAACGGCTGCATGGAGGACGAGGAGGCCGAGATGCACGATGCCATGTTTAGAAACATTACGATACGGACGCATCGGTTCCGGAACTGCACGCGGTCGGTGACGTACAGGAGACTCATCGGTGTTGGACATTTTTTTGACGGCGAGTCCTTTGGAGGTGAGGAGATTGATGCTATGCTGCGAGTGACCACTGATTTTTCTCACCGTGTACGACAATGCCGCGCCGTCGCGCGTCCGTCCACCGTCAACGATTCTAGTGAGAGTCATCGTACACGAACTGTAATTATTATCGTCACCGCCACCATCGGCGCCGTCGTCGTCATATTCCTTATCCGCATCGCGAAAAAAAGAGCGATACCAATCGTACCACCACCATCGGGTTCCCAATCATGAGAACGAATTCTCGTCACATACAGCAGCATCAATTTTATTGTATGACGGAACTATCCACGATGCAGGTATGGGAGTGTACATATTCGAGTGTGGAAATTACATAAAGGTGGGGCACCACGCAATATCGTCACGACGACCCAACGTATACTACCGCGTGGCCGGACGAGGGTTCAATTCGTGTGTACATCCCATGGAATTGGAGGGACGATTGAACATGACGGACATCGTATTGGTTGCGTGGTATCCGTCGCTGTCGCGTCGTGACGAGATGCACATTCATCGCACCTTTACGAAACGCGTGGGTGAGTTTCACGCCACCAGCGAGCGCGATGCCATCATGAACCGGTTGGATCAATTGGGTTTGCGATCGGAGGTAACCGACATCGAACGCGAACGGGCAATCGCGTGGGCAGAGAAACATGGGAACTGCAAAAACCAAGGTGCTTCGTCGATGACGTGAAAGTCCTACGTGGAGGGGTGCGTGTGACGACGCGTTTAGTCATAGCATGAGAGTGTCCTCCTGCCTGCCTGATCTATGACCTCGTCGTATAAAAATCATTTTTTTCGTATTTTGTTGGTGCTCCCTGTTAAATTTCGTACGCAGATTACAAACACTATGTGTTGGAGTGCAACAAGCTCTCTTGTAACCCTTGCCGTCGGCACTCTCTTGAATATCGGCTCTTATGCTCTTCTCCGCAAATGGAAATCTCCGACGTCTCTTCTCGTCTGGTCGTGGCAGTATGCCCTTCTCATGCAAATTCCGGAGGCAATCGTGTGGTTGCAATTGGAGGCGAATCACAGCGACGTATCCGTTGCAAGCCGATTGGCGATGGGGTTGAATATTACACAACCGTTTGCACTCCTCCTTGGAATACGATTTGGTGGTCTGTACCGCGAATTTCGCTACGCATATGTTGCACTATTCCTTTACGTGGTAGTCCTCGCGACAGAGTTCGATGAAGTGTGGTCGCGGTCTGCATCCATTGCACCGAATGAGGATTGTCCACATCTAAGTCTTCGTTATTGGGATACGACGCGTGGCATCGTCTACCTTGTATCGTCGCTCCTCGTGGTATCAGAAGCCCGTCCTGTGTCATGGGCTGTCGTGAATGCAATGCTTTTCAGCACGACGTTTCTGCTTGCGATTGCCATCTATCCGTGTGGCATCGGGTCGGTATGGTGTTGGTTTGTATTTGTGACTGGACCCATCCTAGTGGTTTGCGACCGCCTGAACGGACACTTTGCAAACAATACAACCTCTCAGCCACCTGCTCTGGATATGGTCTCTGTCACCTCCAGATCCACCCTAGTGCATTACCGTTCGCGAATTTGAGTCCAATCAGAGTTGGAGGAGGGGATGGAATGGAGGAACGGGAAGTTAGGTCGGGGGATACCACGGACATTGGAACAAAAAAAGGGGAATGACCACGATCACGTTCAATGGCGAAACGCACACGTTGGCCTGCATGCTCCGCATTCAATTGGAGCGCAACCATCCGGAAGAATTCGTAGCGTGTACACACGAACATCCTCTCGATGAACACATAACAGTGACAGCTCCGTCAAAAGAGTCGGTCCGATGCGCCCTATTGGAATTGAAAGATCAGGTGCAGACTATTCGCAAACATTACAAACGTCTTCCTGCGCGCCGAACTCCTCCTCCTCCTCCTCCTCCTCGGTCGACGACGGCGCAGTCGTCACCCAGTTCAACTCCTCCATGCGTGAACGCACAAGGTTCAGGGCCGTCTGAAGTACCGGTAAAAAGTACGGACGAAACCGATCTGCACCAAGTTGTCCCTTTGCGGAGATCACGTCGCCTAACTCGTTAATCGACCACCACCGCACCTGATCCTTTTCTAAATAATCGGCGTTGACGTGCACCTGTTGCAGTAAACGCCATCGTTCGTCACACACTTTCGACACACATGGGTGGTTGCAACGGTGAACCGCGCGTGTAAGGCGTTCACGGAGTGCGCTCCATATTACAATACTGTTTACATCGGACGGTTCGCTAAATGTTGCAGTGAGTATACCTCCATCTCGTTTCCACGGACGGCGTAAGATGCACGGGGATGTATCTATACTCTTTTGCACGTACGCTATACCATCTGTGACAGTAATCGGGCCAATGATTTCACCTAATTCACCAAGGTTGTACGGCCGAGTACAATTCCACTCCTGCACGAGACGGTCCACCTGTTCCACCCCCATGCGAGTGTTGAAGAATCGCGTTGGTATTTCGGTGCACCACGCTATGGGTACGAGAAATGTGGTGTGGTATCGCTCGATTGGACGTTCTGTATCTATGCGCAACACGATGCGTTTCCAATAGATTCGTTTCTCCAAACATTGTATCACGTCTCGTATGCGATCGTAGGGACGGTCACTGGGACACATCCGAACACATCCCATACTCTCTTCTACAAACTCACGCGCAGCAGTCATGCGAGTGTTTTCACATTCCTTTCGTGACCCCTCGAACCCAGACCACCTACAACTTCCCTTCCACGATGGCAACCAACGTTCTCTTCCAAGTAGAAAATATGGCACATTCGTTTCAGGACACACTGAGATGGGGATTACTCCTGCACCCATGCAGTATTGTTCAACATCTCGTAAATCAAATGACGTGTTATTGAGATTCATTCTGAATCTCTCTCTCTCTCTTCTATGTGTCCACTTTTTTTTCAGAAGTGACGCCGCACTGCCCACGTGGGATGCTTGATACGCGTTTCAATAGATGGAAGACGGTGAATGCGCTCCAGAATTGAGGCCCACGACGTACACGCGTCCCGCACGCTCTGTGGAATAAATGCAATATCATCCTCAAATATGGGTAAAAAAGGAAGACGAATCTGCGTTTGTAACACAATATCTCCAAGAAGGTCAAAGTTTACACATTCCATGTCCATTTCTGGCAAGATGTCGTTGAAAATGAGATCCCGCAAAAGCACAGCAACGTAGGCATTTTCAGTAATCCATGAGCAAATCAACCGCGAGAGACTCACGGAGCGCGATGAGGCAATGCGAGTTTCACTCCGACTGCGACGCCTTGTCATAATAATGCAATGTTCGAGTACACGTTTCACTATATTTCCAGAGTATACGTCAACGGGCATGTTGGAATCAACACATCCCTGTATGATGGATTCTGAAACGATAACATCGGGGTGTTCTAGAATCACTCGGCAAATATCCTTTATCTCCAACATCGCAATTCGGAGAGAGATTACGTATTGAAACCACCCCCCTCTGATTCTGTTTTCGGTGCTGCGAATACGCATGAGAAAGCCGTAGATGCCACTGCCTGGTAGTGGCATCAACCTTTTCAGAGTGACTGGTTCCACGATGAACCCAACAAACTCGGCAATTTCCAACAATCTGTTCGATATGACGTCAGAACCGTCGATCACATATTGCTTCCAGACACGTTGGACACCACAAAGAAGGGCAATCTGTAGTTTCCACACCTGCATGTTCGATCCATCCATCGTATGGTACAGGATGTGTGAAAGTGAAATGTTCGAGGGGGTCATGTTTGTAATGAACATCGCCAGTTCCTTGTTCTCTGTGAGAGATTCCAGTGTCTCTATCGCATGGCCCCCAGAGTTTATGGAGTCGGTAAGTACAAACAACTCGTCATTGATATTGATGCGTGCTGACAGACGGAGCATTTGCCGTATTCAATTTCCTCTCTTCAGTTGGTACAGGAAATCGCCTGCAGTGCGTTTGGTACCCTTACGCAGGACGAACTTACACACATGAGTTTGAGGGCGATGGGTGCGTAAAAGCGCGTGATCTTCCATGTTGCGTCCCATGATATTCTGTATGTTTCTCGCAAATAGTCTGCAACATTCCTCATGTACTCCTCTATGATTTCTCCATACAATGTGTTTTTGTATATAAAGTCAGTGCACATTAGCTCTCGTGCAACGACGTCCGCCGTCATGTATGCAGGGAGTTGACCCATTGCAAAGAGTTCCGTAAGGCGACTATCGTCTCGTGGAACCATGTTGAGTTGGCGTTGTGCGACCCAAACCTGCTCGCGTCGATATTCTTTAGTTTGGTCGTCCATGGTGCTGTTGTAGAAAATCCAAGTTCTCTCCTCAAACACTGATGGTGGATTCACAGACGCAGTGTGTGAGGCGGTGCCTTTACAAACTTCGCCAGCGGTGGGACGAGCATTCTCCTGCAAAGCCATTTTGTCTCATCGATGCATTGGAGGGTGAATTGACGACATCACAGTTTTGTCTACGACATCTGATGCAACATCGAGGGCGGAAGGAGGACGGAGTCGCGATGGAGACAAAGGAGAGAGAGGAAAGTGCTGTCCATGACGCGTCAATGTCTGCACTGGAGACGCACGAGGAGACGCACGAGGAGACGCATGGGGCGACGTATGGGGAGACGCACGGGGAGAGAGAGAAATTGGCGGAGTGGATGGTGCGTGACGTTTCATCACCGATAAAAAGTCGACGATCTCTTCGTTTATCAATCGAATCTGAGAGGAAAGTGCTGCGTCATCACGGTACGTCTGATTGAGATTAGAGAGGCCATCTCGTGCTTGCCGCAGACCGTCGATCATGCGCCGAAATTGAAGTTGCAATGTCTCGCAACGGAGAGTGTTTACATCCACGTCTTCCGTTGCTGACTTTGTGTTGTACGCACGAATGTCAGTCAACGTGCGTTGCGAAAACTCTATCGCACCACGGACCGTCGAACGTATGCGTGCCACATTTTGACCACGCCGCTCTCCGTGCCACATTCGCACCAATCCTCTCATCGTGGTTGGAATGTAAATATCGAAGGCGTCCTCGTTTGTCATCAGCTTGTCATTGTGAGAAAGTGCACCGAGAACGTGAAGGTTTCCAAGGATGCGCTCTACTTCGACTTGCATTCCTATAGGAGTTTATCTTGCAGTTGATACATGTTGCCTGATATTTTAGATACCGAGCCACATGCGCGGACGCACCAATTTTATCAAAAACATGGATGGATAACACAAACATGGAACGCGAGCGTGATCTCATTACATATCCAACCTGGGAACGGTACACAATTTTGGCGCATTGTATTTCACGACTCAACATTCGAGACAGACGGCGTATATTCCAAATAGCACGATCCGTAAACGGTGATTGGTCAAACATATTTCTTCCAGAATATGGCTTCACTCTCTCTGAATTTTCCGTGTGGTACACACTAGGAGACCGCAGAAGAATACGCAGTATGTAAAACTTTTTGTTCCATTATATGAAAATAATGAACAATATTGTTACCTACAATGCAACAACAGGGCGTCTACCCTTGCGTCCGCACGGTTGTCGAATCTCAAATGTGCAATTCGAAACTTGCCCGGGGACAGCGTTCCGAATTCGTTTACACGGTATTATCGGTTCCAGTGAAGTTGATGAACATGGAATGAGTGAAAATTCTTGGTGGATCATCGAATGCCCAAATTTGCCGAAACGTGCTGTTCGTCTTTACAATGGGGGTCGGAGTATGTCTGAACTGCTTCGGCGGTATGGCTTTCAGGACGCGAGTGGTTGTGTGAATCACAAACGTGCGCGTTTGACGTACAGTTCATGCGAAGACTGCAAGGAGAGAAATCCACCGCCATGGATTCCGATGAGTGTAACCAATTCGTCAGGAATTCCTCAATTTTATCCGAGGTCTGGAGTGTGTTGGTTTGCGGCAATGTGTGGTACGTCCTTCATAAACCCTGACATGAAAAACCTCATCGAATCTCATGTTTCAGACGAGGATCTCAAGCGCTCCTTTTCTAATTGCAATTTTGATCGAAACACCGCGGAACACCTCCGAAAACGTCTGTGGTATGAGTTCAGCGTCGGAGATGACGTAGAAAACCCTCCGGAAATGGATGGACGCAATGGATTTGCGGAGTTTTGTGCCATGTGTGCGCAGTTTGGAGTCCCTATGCGTAGGTATCGCGAACGCGGAGGAAAACTTATTCGCATGGATAATCGCGTCGTGGACCGGCGCAATCGCACACACTATCTCCGAGAGCCACAGAATAACGAAACACACATTCTTGCTCTACGGTTCCAAGACGGAGACCACACGAACCGATTTCCCGTCCAACGGAGGGTACGAATTGGCGATCAACACTATCGTCTTTGCGGTTTCTACGCAGGTCAAATGAAGTGCGGACATCAAATGGGAGTAACGTCGCCAACTGGAAGTTGGCGGGACTGGGTCATCGTGGACGCGGATCTTCATAAGGATGGAATCAGCCCGATTTTCGTCCGTTTTGACGGACCCGAATGGTTGGAAAAGTGGTGGAATGCATGGCGTGATCTTATGCATGTGACAAAATTCGGCGCCGGCACGTCTGAGTTTTGTAATTTGAGTCCATGGAATCCTACGAACACGTCTCTGGACATTTACCGTGGAACGACCGGACCGGGTACAAACAGTTTGGATCTCGTCTACGTGTCCATATCGAACACGATGGACTTTAGAGGAGGAGGAGTTTCAAATTCCCCTACGAATAAGACGACGTTGCACAATCGGTATTCGTCCAAAAAAAAATATACAAGGAAGATAAACAGAAAATGATTTGGGAAACGTATATTCTCTATACCTTGCCCATACTGTCACGTCTAGTACTGACATCAGAGAACATAGTATGGACGGACGTGATCATTTCACAGACCTCCATTCTTTTAGTGTTTCCTAGTACATTCCTCCCTCGCGTCATTCCCGATGCTCTTTATGAACACGTGTGTCGCCATGCCATGTATGCAAGTTCATTCACTCTCGCCATTCTAACTACCGTACATATCGACCGCCTAGATGGTCCGTTTCTCTCCTTTTGCATCATTGGATTCGTCACCCTTTGGTGGTTCGTGCTTTCCCACTGGATTGAGAACACTGTCGATGCACGAATCAACACGCATCAAGGGGACATCACTGTACTTCCTCTCACACTCGTCGCAATAGCCACCTTTGTGTTAGATGTCCCGGTGGATGTGTTTCGTTTCACGCGCTCTACAATATTCTTCGTTCCCGTAATCGTCGCATGGGCCACCATGTTCTTCATCGCATTCCAAGACTTTGCACTTCAATGCACTACAACGCACGAGCATCCCGCGTTCATGTATTACGCGTACGCGGCGCTAGTTGTCGCGATCCTGCACCTTCTCCTCATCGAAACAAATGTTTCCGCGCATACGTATCAGTTTTTTCCTCTTATCGCTGCACTCTTCTGTCAATGTATTCCAAACTTCTCATGCTGTCCCGTCTCTAGACCTCGGCGTCGCCCGGTGACTGTGGTGTGTGCGGTGGGTGCGTCTGTCGCCGTATACTTCGCTGCGATGCAGTCCAGAGTGGATGAAGTGTGGATTTTCCTCGTAGCGAATGTATGTACCTCACTGGTCCTTCCTCTCATTAACGGTGAACGTTGGGTGGGTCCTGGTTGTTTAATCGCCACACTTGCGACGTCTAATTTGTACAAATCCTCGCAGTCGACTTACGACATCGTGGCGATCGCCGCGTGTCACTACATTGTTCTGTTTATCACCGATTGGATTGTGAAACCGGTGTTACACACCGTTGCCAACGATGTGCTAGCGGGTTCCACCATTGTGTACGACAAACGCACTGGAATGGGACACGCGCTATGTCTCCGTCGCTACCTCCGAGTTGTGGAAGAGTACAGACGAGACAATCGCGCACGCATTGCGACGTGGCGAGTTCCCGTACTCCGTCTTTGGTACACTGAGCACGAGGTCACGTTTCAAACGCGCGACGACCGTGACGACGACGTGGTACGTGCCATCGTCGCTTGAATGGGAGGTACCCGCCCTGGTACGGCGGTAGTCTTCGATACACTCAACAGACCATATGTCAATTCCTCCCGTTGCACGATTGTCTCAACCTCCTGTACGCGTCCACACGGACCAAGGAGACACGAGATGCATGCAGTGTCTATGTAACGCTCCCGGATGTTGTATTTTTTTACGATAGCACGCCGTCCCACGTATCCCGCAACCTCATCAAGAACACCGCGTCCTCCACAGCAGACGAAGAACCCCAGGAGGGGCGCATTATCCACATCGATCTGTTCGAGCGCCGACGACCACACGCACGGTTGAAAGAAAAGGTGGGCGATGCAGCACGTGGCTGTGATATTCGGACTGGAGTGACAGTCGAGTAGACCAACATTCCAGGTACCACTACTACTCATGGTAGGTTTTTACGGAGGTGTGCATAAAGAACCTCGTCGAGTAAGGGAAGAATGACAAAAACTGAAGTTTTCAATAACGCGTATGTGGCACCCAACGTCCGAGACCGGTCGTATCGATACGATCCGTCTCTATAGATCCACATGAACACTGTTTCGCATGTCGGAATAGCAAGGAGTGTCAAATGCGCACGCGATGCCGTATACCACTCCCAATTCCGTTCGGTGAATACAAGCACGGCACGTAAAATGGCGTAGAGGGCACCACGCGTGAAGACAAATGCCGCGCGGTCTACATTGTATAGAACAATATCTTCTCGGCTTGCCACGAGGATCCAAAGCAGAATAAGGGAAGACGTCGCGTACGATGTAACGAATTCTGAGAGTACCTGTCCCGTGTAGGCGATACATCCGCATATGAACACAAACGGAATGCCAGTGTCCCAGACGTGATGAAATATGCGCCACGTGCGAAGTTCAAATGCGAATGAGAGTGTCGTGGTCGCGATTGACGCGACGGCAAACTCCCATCGCGGACGACCGGACACAAGCGTCGTCGCGTAGGCGGACAGTAGGACGAGTGCTATGGCGTTTGCCGCGTGTGTTATCATCCTGAATTGCCTCGTCCACCCTGTTAAAAAAATGGATTGATGGGGAAATACGTTTTCCAGCATGGTCAAAAAATGTAACGTACTTTTGCCATATTTTGTGTGTTTTTGTAACGGTTTTTTTTCCGGTTACATATTGATTTAACCTTGTTTTGGGTTGGGTTTGGGTTTAGTCAAGCTTACACGAAACGTTTTATCTAACGCCGGACCTTTGACCATGCAACGTGAACCTGCCTGACATTACGTAACATCCTCATGACACTCTCCGAATGATAGAATCCAACAGTTTCATACTTGCAGCAATCCTCCGGAAGACACGATCTGATGTCGAAAGATAACATCATACGTAGCGAACGCTCATGTCCTCGACCTCCTGATTGGTACGAATTATGTTTTACAATTTCTTGTCAACTCCACCGTTACGGTTTGTGACCACAACGGCGACATCCGTCAACGTCTCCCGCTGATGATGTTTCAAAGTTTCTGATGACGACACCGCACCGACCGTAGCACTCTTTTTGTTGACGAGGGCAAGTGGAGATGGCACCGTTTCATTGGAAATTGATACAGGTGTTGACCTCGTTTCACCACCGCCTCCACCACCACGAACGCGATTGAGTACCCCCAGGACAAGAATAGTAAATTCGTTGAGACTCTGTGAGTCACATTGACGTGCGATGAATATGAGGGCTACAAGGGCGAGAACTCCCCCCACGGTAATGACAATGATCATAGTCTCTGAAAAGGCAGGACCTGGTGATGGAGGTGGGTATACTGCGACGTACCGTGTCACCACCGTCGCCGGAAAGACCTCTGAGACAATGGTTCCACCCGTCTGCGTCAGTGCTGCTTGGAGGACGTCCACGCTACGCAGAATCCCATTGTTCAACGTGCTCACGATCGTGGCGGTGGAAGTTCCAGTGGGAATCGCATGGTCGACACGCACGTCTACGGTACTTGCGTTAGTGGTGGGGTCATTTGTTACGAAGACGGCAATATCTGCCGAGACGATTCCTGTGTAGGAAGAGAATCGTGTCGCAATGCTCTGACGGCGCGATGCAGTATATTCACCCGCCTCTCCCTGTGCCCGAAATTCAGCGCGCACGACGTCTATCTCCACCATGGTGGCACCCGGCGGTGCCGGTGGCGCGATATTGAGGATCATGAGCGTGACAGCGCATACAATAATCATTTTGAGCCTATAGGTTTAAAATAATATCTCTAAAAAAAGAATGCAGATCAAACACATGCCCGGGGATGGAAACTGTCTGTTTCACTCTCTTTCGTACCCCAATGGGAATCACCGAATGGTCCGCGCATGCACCGTGCGATACATATCAACACATTGGGACGATTTAAAATATTTTGTGGCCACCGAGGAACGTGGGCATTATATTCGAAACATGATTCGTCCTGGGACCTGGGGCGACGAACTTGTGTTGCGAGCGTTCAGTGACCTTGCACAACGGAGGGTAAATGTGTACTCGTCAATGGGTGAAATTATCTCCACGTATGGAGCATATGGTCTAACTATAAGTGTACGTTTTAGTGGGGGGCACTACGACGTCATTGTGGCACAGTAGCACCGACACCCCCTGTTCACTACGACGCGACGGACGAAACGATTCTTTGCTTTCGCTACAACTGCTATACTACCGTACCAGTTCAGAAGAACTACGTGACACGTACCAAACTAGAAGAAAGCAGAAAGCTATGCCGCGCACCTACGTCACCCCCTCCGGACACACCGTGCAGTACGTTCACGCACTCGGCGCCGGGCAGTTCGGAGAGGCGAGGGCGGTCAAAGATCGGAAGGGAACATTCTTCTGCCTCAAGGAGGTTGTCGTTAAGATAACTGATGATAGGGCACGCGAGGAGGCACTCAACGAGGTTAAGGTCATGAAGGAGACATGCACCCACCCCAACGTCATCATGTTCTACGAGTCCTGGTTCGAGCGCAACCGCATGTGCATCCTCATGGAGTACGCACCCAATGGTTCTCTAGACAAACTCATCCAGAATCACACTACCACGCTAAAGCGGTTCACCCTCCCCAAGGTCCGTAGTTTCATCGAGGAGTTGGCAGGCGCACTCGACTTCTGCCACACCAACGGTATCATTCACCGTGACATCAAACCGGGCAACATCCTCATCGACCAACTCGGATCCCTCAAGCTCGCCGACTTTGGTCTTTCCCGTGCACTGGAACCGAATCACCTTGCATCTACGTTCTGTGGATCCCCCCTCTACATGGCACCAGAGCAGTGCACCGCGGGCGAACGCTACTCATTTCCAGCCGATATTTGGGCGATGGGGTGTGTCGTCTTCGAGATTATGGCGCTCCGATCTCCATGGGTGTCTCCGACTGGACAAGAACCTAAGAGCTTTCCAATCCTGGTTCAGCGCATCCTCCATGCTACTCCTGATTACGAGTATCTCAAAACGCTTGGTTACTCGCAGCGGCTTGTCGACGTCGTGCGGTGGATGCTGCAGCGCAAGGTCGCAAAGCGCGCTACCGCCCTCGAAATTGTCGACCTACTCGAGCTCCGTGCCCCTCCATCGGCGTCGCTCGCACAGACAGTATGCTCCGACATATCCTCGGCGATCCCTGTCGCGACCGATGTTACCGAGGCCATCGATGCAACTCTGATAGTCAACGAAGCACATATTCTTCCTCCTACTCCTCCACCCCCTTCTCTGGTGACCACCGACACTGTGGGGCGTCGCAGACAAATTGTCGACGATGCCAAGGCATTGGTCAACGCTGCAGAGGTCGTACAGCGCTCCTTTCGCAGCAGCGTCCAAATGCGCCGCATGATGCGGCGTCGTGCCCCAACGCCAGAGGTCAAGTGTACCCCCCCTCCTCCAGCGTCGGAGGCCATTGATATGGCGACGGTCGAGTTGGACAACGTCGTAAAGCTCCAAACCGCGATGCGCGTTTCACTCAATCGCCGTCGCCGCGATTCGAATCTTCCCCGTGCACTGCCACGTCGTCCCACGAGTGCCGTTCCCGTTAAACCACTCAATGGAAGCGGTGGTAGCACGGCGTGTTCGGCACGCATCAATCAATTAGCAGTTCCTCGTCCCCACCAACGCCATCCGCGTCCCGCTACTCTGCAGAATGTCAAGACAACATCGCGTCTACCCGTGCGGAATGTGGCAACTAACAATGTGGTTCTACCAGCGATTGGACCACGTCAATCCCCGCGCTTTGCATGGCACTGAGACACGCATGCTTCGTGCGTTGATACATCGGACCCGATGGTTTCCACAAGAAGTCCAGTATTTTGCGCTGGAGTGGACGGAGTCGAAATATTATCCATCCAAGAAATGCGGTACGGTGTTCCATGTGTATGAACTGATGTGTCTTCGTGTCGATGTACGTTCCAAGGGTTTGTGTCTCTACCAGTGTGTTGAGATGGCGAGTGACAGTCAATCGTGTGCTCAAACATTTTGCAGACGTGACCATGCGACGCACAATGCTTTCCGCCGCACGTGCGTGTTTACGTTTGTCCTTACGGCAACGTTTACGTATGGTGAGTTGTGAAAAAATTCGATTGTACACCTCTGCATACCGCATCGGTTGCAATTATTTGTCTCTGTTATAAATACTTCGGTGGTCAATTCTGACGTCATACAATTCATATCACGTATTACATGAGATTGACCTGTCTGGCCTTTTTGTACTCATGAACCCAGTGGGTGTTTGCAAAATGTTGCCGATTCATGCCGTACATGGCGAAGTTGTACAGCACACCAGCAACAATCTTTTGTACCATCAACGTCGCAATGACGCAAACGACGATGATTCCTATTGCGATCATTTCCTCTATTGGAGTGGTTGCATTTTCCTTCATTTTCATGGCAGGTCTAAGTGAAACATAGAGAACAACTAATGATATGAGCAGTGAAATGAGCATTGATTGTCCCCGTCCTACAAACACAGGAGGTGGAAAATAATCAACGATTCGATCGAAGAATGTTTCGATGGCATTTGAGAGCTCTCCACGGGTTACACTATCGGTTTCACTCATTTCGTTTTTTTGTGTGATGGTTATTACTGTAATATGTCTTTAAAAAAAATAGTGACATTATATGCAACAAAAATGTCAATCGTTCGGGTTACATCGCGTTTGTCGCACTTTATTGGATTATTCACCATATCTCTGGTTGCAATAATTCCACTAATTACGCTTGCTAACGAGTTATCTGTCGTTTTAAAGATCGATGGAATGAACGTAGTATTGTCACCCGTTGCTATCCAATTGTTCATTTTTGGGACAACTTATGCCGCCATTGGAGAAATGAAAATGTCGGTTGTTGTATCCACCGGTATAATGTTCCTACTTTATCAATTTTTCACATACGATGGAGGCGAAATTGCACACAAGTACATTAAGAAGAATATCGTAGAGGCCGCGCAAGAAAAAATATTCCTTCATAAAAAGCAAAAAACGCAATGAATACTGGATGTTCACAATGGCCCTCTCTCGTAGGTGTCATGGTTCTATTGGTGGTTGTAAAGTTCATAATTCGGCGCCGTCACACACGGCGTGTTTACATTGTCATGGACGACATTGGTAATGAAAGCCTTATCGTGACTGCATCGGTGGGTGGATTAAAGACACTTTTCATGATCGATACGGCATACGGAGGAGCTCCTGTACTCTCCACGTCGTTTCTTAGTGTTCAGGACCGATGCAGCGTAGGGGACGTCTACACTCGCGCAAAACGATGTTTGCACGAGCTCCGCAACTCAGTTACGGACGATGAGCGCAGTCGAGCAATCACACACCGACTTGTGCAACACACACAATGCCGTTCATTCACCTCCGGATGTACCATGAGACTTATGGGAATCGGTGAAACGGTCGAAAACCAATCAGACATGCTACTATGTCCATCGATTCGCATCGATGGGGAACGGGACGTGGATCCGGTACAAGCAGAAATTTTTGTGTCCAATCCATTGCGCGGCACTCCGCATATCCTCACAATGGACTATCTTTTGCATCGCGCTCCATGCTCCATTTACATGCGCCACGGTAGACTTGTATTCTACGACACCAACGCAGTCGGTTTCACGTCTCTTCCAACGTCCATGATGGGAGGTTCCTTTGTGGTGACGATGATCGTGGGAGACACACCCATGAACATTGTGTTAGACACAGGAGCGTCCATTTCACTGAGCATCTCTTCCACTTCAGTCGAAAAAATTAAAACGTGTTTCCTAGATAATCCGGCGAAGCGCATTCGGCAGCGCGGAGTGAATGGTGAAGATGTCTGCTCAGACATGCTACTTTCCGACGTCACAATTGGCGACATTGCATTTGGGAGGGTGTCGGTGCTTGCCAATGACACTCCCGTGCAGGGTGTCGATGGATACGCTGGTATGGGACTGCTGCGTGCACTCGATTTGCGTTTTGAACCGAATAAGGTAAGTATTCGCCGTTCCGGGCTGTCTGTTCGCGCACCCAGTGGACATTCTGTGGGGAACTGTGGACGAGCTCTTCCTACCTGCACACGTCGATAGGACGATTCAGTGAGCACTACACTCCCCCAATTCTATCAACCCCTCCTATCCATGTACAAATTTCATTTGCCAACGATGCACGGGTTTGTGCACCGGGATTCATGGTAATGGAATCGTACGAAAGAACGAGTGGACGCAGAATGGTGTACGTTCCATTCCATGACGTGTGAAGATAGTCCTCTTGCGACTTCTTCGCGGCGTACGTCCCTTTCAGGTACCAGTTGCGCATGATTTGAATTCCCACATTTGCCCCGTTGATGCTGTCGCCGACACCATGTGCACTCACGAGGCACACGCAGCATGTTTGTGCATCGATACACGAACATGCATTGCAAAATGCATCCACGGATTTGAATTCATTTCCGAAGGGTTCTCCACTCATGACAGAGACGAGTGCATTCTCCGTACCCTGGATTTCGGAACTATCGAAAATGTGCAGGTGGTCGGACGTTATGGGTCGCGCTGCACGGACCGCGTACCCGTTAGGAGACAACCAACCGCGACGCACGGGTGTGAGTATTGGTTCAACAGGTCTCCGTACGTACGCATTCACCGTCCATCCACAAGCAAGACACTGCGTCACTACCTCTCGTCCCAAATTTCCTTGGGCTCCAAGGATACCCACTGTGAGAGAGGCAGTGGTAGACAATGTCAACAGTAGTAGAAAAATGACACTCACCTGCATCATCGAGACGTGTGTTTCTGTTTTCGTGTTTGGAAACCAAAAATTTGTACGTGTCACTAACGACTAGTTTGCCGATTCTTCCGACGACTAATTTGCCGATTCTTCCGACGACTAGTTTGCCGATTCTTCCGACGACTAGGTGAACGCTTACGGAGAGACCGCCTGCGCCGGATCTCCGACGGTGAACCGCGATAGAATGAGGGTACCTGATTATACCACATCAAATCATCTCCATTGCGACGTTTGATCGCGGGGGAACGTTTTTCAAAGATCTTTATTCGGTGTTGTGCCTCCCTACGTGCACGTTTCTCAGATTTTGAGCGTGCCTCTGCAGGTGATATCTTTTTCGTCAACATGTTTTTTGAATGTCTCACAACAGCGCGTCGCAGTCGTTTCAAACGTTGACTGTCTATGCGTGATGTCCTACGTTTTGTATTCTGCTTCTCAGACAAATTATTCGACGTTGTTGCATTTTCCCGTTCGAGACGTAAAAGTTCGTTCATGTCTATACGGTCTGCTATTTTCCGTGGTAATGGACTGGATATCGAAACCATTCGGGGAAGAGGGTTTTTTATATTACAGAACAAGGTATAAAATTTTGACCACATGTCCCCAAAACGAACCAATCCGAAATTATGGCAATCCTCTAAAAAGCGCGCATGTACCGTGTCAGGTCTATGCAAGCACAGTGCTCGCAAGATGCAATGGGCGGTACAAGACTATAAACGGCACGGAGGAGGCTACGAGGGACCTAAACGCGCATCGAACAGGTTGGTGCAATGGACAAAACAACAGTGGCGCACGTACAATGGAAAACTCAGCAAGGGAACGAGGCGTTACCTTCCAGATGCTGTGTGGTCGAAACTCTCACCCGATCAGATACGCCGTACAAACGCATTCAAACGTCGCGGATTCCTCAGTGGCAAGCAATGGGTAAAACAACCTCCTGATGTGGCCACGATCGCATCGCGAACACGCCGAACCATGACACGCAGAACCTCTCAAGTTTGAGTTCTATACCCTCTCATTCTCTATGATGATTCTAAATATTTTTAACTCACTTCTAAAAAAGGAATGCGTCACGACAGGATCGAAATCTTTCGTGGATTGGTAGACATGGGAAATAGTCTCACTGTAAATTTGACTAACCTAAAACGGTGGCTGCGCAGAAACAAAAGATCAGTACACCCGTTCAAAAAATGGCTGCAAACAGTTTACAGGTATGACCCTGATTCAGATGTTCCACTTTTTCGATATGCATTGGAGTTGGATCATCTCTACGAGGAACTGATCATGTACCCCAAATATATCGCAGAGTTACAACGGACAGGATCGCAGAAAAGATGATCAATGCATGTGTCCTGTAGGTGGTCTCAAATCATAATGTGCATTTTACTCAATATTCATGTTTCATAGAGACCGTCTCTGTATACCGGTGGTAGTCGTTAATGCAAATGAAACCGCGTCCGTGCAACGATGAAGATCGACCATGGTTACGACGTGGGTTGTGGTAGGTTGCGGCGTATGGATGCCATTTTTGTGCAGGTGGACCCACAGAGTTCGTAGGAGATGAAAACTCGGAATGGATGTCCGGTCGTGTTGCGCAAAAAGGCGCATCTCGTCCATGAACAACGCCGTTGTCTTCTCCCCGAGAACTGGCAGCATCCTATTTGCGTTTGGTACACGTGCGAAGTACCAAAAAGCACCGTACCAACAAAGTTGTAGTGAACGATGCTCGTGTGGTCCATGGTCATTCCGCCGATCCAGTCCCTGTGGTTCCGGATCCTTCAGAACGACACGGAGGTGGACGCCGACGACTTCCTCCTGTCGTTGCCGTTGGACGTCGTCGTGGGAGGAATGAATTTTGCGCTGTGAGTGTGTTCATGCAGTTGTAACACGTAATACGTGCACCACAATTTTTGGGGGTCTCTATTTATCAATTAACTTGAATTTTGCAGTGGTTAAAAAAACACATGTCACATTCCGTACCGGCTACCACGGTCTCGTTCAAAACTGTGGGTTGCTGTGGATGCGGCGCGTGAGACCGACGTTGATGCGTCTGAGCATGCGCTGCGCGATCCACTCCGCCACGGGGCGTCCGTGCGGAGCGTATTTGACAACGTCACGCATCACATCCGAGATGATTTCTTTTACCGTGTTGGGACGGGAATGGGTGAGGTCCTGCACGTTGGACGCGATCATGTCTGCAACGTCCTGTGGGAACTGAGACGTGTCGCGCTCCCTGTGGCATCCCGTCTCGACGAGGCAGGTGGACCATCCGTTATGACGCCCCGTGCGCACGTCTGTGTCGAGGCGGTCGCCCACCATGGTAACCTCTCGTGCAACGCCCACAAACCCCTGCATGCGAAGACGCGACATGACCATGGACCCCAGGTGTGTGTCATCGGTAGGAGACCCCTTTCCAAAGATACGCACGTCCACTTGATACGAAATGAGTCCTTGTACGCACTGTAGTACTACTCCTGGACCGAGATGTGGAATGACGATTCCATTGGAATTGGTGCGCATTACGGTCGTGTCACATGACGTGATCCATAACGCCGCACCCCGTCGCAGCCACTGTGCGATGTGCGCGACTGTCTTCGTAAATTCGGGAACGTTTCCATCGGTGAAGAGTGCCACGCACACGGCATCCGTGTTATCATCCGGGCGAGGAGGAGGACATGTGTCCCCTCCGTCTTCGACGGTTATGAAGCGCTGGTAGAGAACGTCGGGTACTGTCATCGCGTAAAGCATTTGGTCGCGCGCGGTGATGACGTTGACAGTGGGGATGCGAACGCCGATGACATAGGAAAGGGTTTGTGCGACTTCCACCCCGGTGCGAATTCCTGTATTTGAAAGTATCACATATGGTGTTCTCCTATTTCGCAATAGCTGGAGGAAATCAGACGCACCCGAGATCGCAACATCTTCGTTGACGAGCGTACCGTCCTTGTCAAGGACGTACGCTGGAGACGGTGAGGAAAGGAAACGTGCAAACATTCTTCCGATCTGGTACCAAACAAGATGTGTCCCAATTATCGAGCGTCATGCAGGATGTGGACCTGGAACTCGCCATGGAGCTAGGACGCATCTATCGCGGAAATGAGGCTACGCTCCCGACTCCTGTTCCAGAGGACATCTCATCCGTGCTAAAACAGTTGGATGCATCATTCTCATCCCTCGATAAAATGTATGATTTCGTGTGCAATACGCCATATTTTCAGAGGAGCAATCCCATGCTTGTGGCATTTTTTGCACAGTATCCAATGGACAATATTTTTCTGTTGTTGCATTCACGTCCCGAAATGCTTCTTTGTGAAGCGTGGGTGCATGAGATGTTAGAGACGATTCGGACGGCATTTCAAATGACGGTGATGGTACACGAACGCCGCTTTCATGAGAGGTTTTTCATTGGAATACCTATTGTAGATGCCCTCTGTCGTACCTACCCTACCCCCTCGACACCTCCTCCGTGTTTGCAACAGTGTCTATATCTACTGGGAGACATGTGCTGCATGTGTCAAGACATGGTGCGTGATAAGTATCTATTTCGCCACCTCGCCGCGTACATCGAGCACCCACAACACCGCGAGGGGATCATTTCCCTCATAGAGATGGGAGAACTTTACATGGACACATCATTGGTGGAGGACATTTTCATTTCGTGTATGACCTTTATGGCACGCCGTCGTCCCACAGAGGACGTTTTCCTATGGGTGGAACGAATACTCCGTTCCAATATGGATTTTCGAACCGAACACTATGTGGTGCACACGTTCGAACTGTGGCGCACCGGATGGCCTGTCGAAATTGGTCCCGTCCTTGCACATCTCTTGGACACTAGCAACGTTACACTCGTCGTCGAGTGGGAAACGAAAGGCAAACTCAAATCCCTCATCCATGCCTCACAAGAACATAAGACGATCGAGTGGCGCGCCGTGCGAGGTCTCATTCGTTACCTGTATCCAGCGTGCGTGCGCCTCGCACTCAACGAGGCATATGTCGCACCACCCGACGCCGATCGGACCGAGTGCACATGCCCCATTACATTGGAGTACATCGTCAATCCAGTCATTATCTCCGATGGGCACACGTACGAACGGGACGCCATCATGCGCCACTTTGCGTCCTCCGGCTTCGTCTCTCCCCTCACGCGTCAGCGCGTCGCACCGTACGTGTTCACCAACCGCGTCGCCGTGTCGGGTTCCTAGAAGAGGAATCGTACCCGCTCCATTCGCATCTCCGGTGATAAAAATCTTACACATACTTGTAAAGATGCCACGATCGGTCCGGAGGAGGCGCTCCCGAAAACGGTCCGCACCCCGTCGATCGTCACGGTCGAAACGGCGTGGGTCGCGGCGCCGCTACCGCGCCTCTGCTATCAGTGACCAGGACAGGAAATGTCTGGATTGGAAATGTACACCAAGAGGTGGATATCTTAGTTGTGAAAACGATACAACAGGTGATACGAGATGGGTTAGGGTGATGAACGTTCCTCGTTCTAATGACAGCCCTAACCATACGCCCGAGGATCGAAAGGAGGGAGAATCAGAGACGACGCAAGGGGACTTGGACGAAAACGGTTTGGACCGACTTGAGGCGTTTTTACAGTTAGCGATTCTCATGAATGACTCCGTCGCGAAAAACACGAACCCGTTCGAGACTCCTAAACAACGAACTCCTCCAGGAGATGTCGACTCCATTCTTGCTGAAATGAACGCTCTCAACAATCTCGTATCCAAAGGCAATAGTGACCAGATAAAAATGGTCGTAGAAAATCTCATTCAGAGTGGTCCGTCGTCATCCCCTGGTTTTAATCAAGAGGCTCGCGCCAGGCGGCTCACAGAGTACAGGAGAATTGCAAAGGAAGAGGCCGAGAGAATGGCCGACCTTTAAAAAAACGGCAAGCACTATGTAAAATGCTCGTGTCCTCGTCCGACGCGCGTATCGTGTACGGCGTCGCCCTTCCCCTCAACGACCTCGCGTACGCTCCCTGGTGTTACCTGTACGACGTATCGCACGGTCATTGGGTCTTTATTGGAGAACCCACCTCTCCACGAGGCGTCATGGATGTACCGTGCTAATGCGATAACTTTTTTTTCGGTGGGATACAGGAAACAGAGATGGCACGTTCGCGGCTGAGTCCACGCACGTCGCGACACCGATCTCCCAAACGGCGTTCGTCGCGATCTCCGAAACGACGTTCTCCGAAGCGTTCGCCGCGACAGTCGCCCCGGCGGCGGCGTTCGCCGAAGCGTTCGCCGAGGCGGCGCACCTACAAGGGGGTCGACACGCGTCTGTATGGAATGCATGGGGGTGTCCGTTCCATAGACTGCACCGATTACGATTGTGTTGATGAAGGGGGAGGCATCATCAGATGTTATGACAAGAACGACAAGGCTCATAAAAATATTCTCGAGACGTTTACCATAGGCGAAGTACAGTCTGTCATCGCAACCTCAAGTCCAACAAGTGATGCGTTTGACACCATGAAACAGACTGCCAAGAAGATTAGCATCGAACACGCGAAAATATACATCAACAACAAGCCTGGAATCATGCGAGCGTTTGGGTTCGAATATTCGGACGGAGTTGTGACGTTCTCAACCAACGCACGGCAAAAACTTGATACGAATCGTGATTCATCTCCCAAAAAGAGGAGTCGTCCGTCGCCAGAGCCTATTTTCGGATTGAAGACTGAATATATTGTCGTAGACAATTCAGTAAAGGATTACAATGTTGAAGTAAAGGATAAAAAAATGAAATTCGGACTGGACCCTGATTTGATCGATGCCACAAAGAAGACAATAAGGAATGGGATTTTAGTAGAAGATTCTTGGTACCAGTGTCAAATGCTATTTGGAACCTCAGGGTCTGGAAAAACAAAGAAGACAGCGGAAATCATGGGTGCATTTTTGCAGGGAGATAGTAAGGCAACGCTTCAGTCCGTTAGGGTAATTTATGGTCAGGCGGATATGACCGACGAATACCTTCTCTTTGATCATATAAACCCTGATGGCTACAACATCAGATTAACAAAAGAAATGCAGAAGGCCTTTGCAAACAAGAATTTTGATAGCGACGGGTCGGCTAAGCCTGACATTGGTCTCATCAACCAGGTTCAAATGACTCTCCAATTCATGAGCGACCCAAGTTTTGAACCGTTGAAGAAAGCGCCGTTTCCAATTCATTTCGTAACACAAACAGTCAACAATCCGGTGAGTTCACGATGTCTGACGGCATACAAAATCAAACGTTCAGATGGCAGGATACTCATTATATTCGATGCACCTGGAAACGAGAATGCAGCTGATATCATCAGGGGAATGTTCCATGTGAATGACAAAACCTTGACCGACGATCAACTTGTTCGTACAATTCTGGATCACACACTGGAGACAGTCACAAATAAACAGGGTGTAGTAGATCTAAAGGGAACACTTCCCATCTTTGGTGATGGATCACAACTTTCCTACCACGACTTGGATTCGGATGAGATGAAGAATATGCGCGCAAAGGCGTCGAACGAGCTAGGTGAGACACGTCAAACGTTTACAGGTTTCAAAGCTGACCCTGCAGCATTCATTCCCGGTATCGCAGATCGTAGCCAAACAGCCCTTCCGGAAAATAGGGTGAAACATCTAAGTTACTGTAAAATGCGCGTGCGCGAATCTCTGTACATTAACCTTTTGATAGGCGAAATGACACGCACACTTGACATGTCTAAAGCACAGGGTTTGCTGAAGCAGGTGAGTCCATTTGTGACAGTTAAAAGTGCACCATCTTCTGGCTACAAATTTCCATTCCCTACACGGTACTGTGTAACGAACGAGGAATGCACAATTTCATCGGTACGCGCAATGTATGTGGATGACAATCCTCCTACAAAACCTACGACACTAGGGCAAGAGGACATGGATAAGAAACACAGGACATTAAAGGAATCTAACAATACCAGCGACAGCATATTGAACAGAGTGTTGCCAATAAAACTTCTTCAGGAAAAAGCTACCGAAATACGCGCCGTAGTAGTGGTTCCGATCGGATGTGACAACCCAACTCAACAGAGTATTATCCAAAATGGCGTGAAGAAGCTGAGCGAACAACTCATTGGACGCTTTGTCGTCTGATGAAAATCCGCGACGCTCTTTTTCACACACCTAAATGTCAACAACAACATGTCTTTGCTTCGCGCGTCCTTGCTGGGCGGCGTGGACGGAGTGATCACCTCCTTTGCCATCGTCGCGGGGACGCACGCGGGGGAAATGACCATGGACACGCTGTGGGTCATCGGCATCTCCAGTCTCGTCGCCGATGGTCTCTCCATGGGCGTCTCCGAGTACCTGAGCAGCACCACCGCGTCCGCCAAGGGAGAGCAGTTGCAGAATGCCAACGACGCGTCTCCCCTCTCCCTGGGTCTCGCCTGCTTCGTCTCCTTTGTCGTCTGCGGCGTCGTCCCCACCGTACTGTACGCCATCACTTCCGGACGCCTCCTCGCGGTCGCCATGTTCTCTCTCGTGGAACTCATGCTGTTGGGCGCCGCACGCACCCTCTTTTCTCGTGAAAACCTACTGTGGGGACTCGTGCAGACCGCGTCCCTCGGCGCCGTTGCAGGTACCGTCGCGTA
>TARA_B110001450_G_scaffold118080_1_pt1 | contig 30481 bp, 26 predicted proteins | sample TARA_B110001450 | Tara Oceans TARA_B110001450 (sample SAMEA4396538) | marine metagenome | biome: Polar Biome; feature: [SRF] surface water layer (ENVO:00010504); material: water (ENVO:00002006), including particulate matter (ENVO:01000060) such as... | depth 5 m | reverse complement strand
CTCTAGCTTTCTTGCTTCCAACTTTTCGCGTATTCGGCTGTCCCTCGCTAGCAGCGCTGTTGTTTACGTTGATTATTGCCCTGCTGCGGATGTTTTGCATTACCATGTGCGCCACGCGTCTGTGGTATGCCGGCGGATTGTGTCTAACGCTCAGTCGGCCGATTAAATCACCACCGAAATTTAAACGTATCCTATTGCGGAGAACCTATGCTGGCGAAAATTATTGCGGGGGTGATTGGTTGGCAGATTTCTGGCCTTCCGGGCGCGCTCATTGCGGTGCTTGTCGTGCACCAATTTGGTGGTGGTTTGGGCAGTTTTTTAAACCCCTTGTCGTCGGCCGAGCGGCAGCGGATTAAAGAAACATTTTTTACCACGCTGTTTTCGTTGGTGGGACATCTGGCCAAGTCGGATGGTCATATCTCGCCGGCTGAAATTGCCCATGCCGAGGGTATGATGACGCGAATGGGGCTAGTTGCCGAGCGTCGTCGCGAGGCGATTGCCCTATTTCAAGACGGTGCAGCTGCGGATTTTTCTCTCGATCAATGCCTCGAACGGTTTGTCGACGTCTGCGCCAGGCAGCAAAATCTCAAGCGACAATTGATCAGTTATCTAATTTCACTGGCGTTGGTAGACGGCGAATTCCACGCCGCGGAAGAGCGCATTTTACGTCGCATCGCCGAGCGCCTTGGCTTTCCCCCAGCGCTATTCGATCAACTGATTGCCATGATTGGCGCGCAAACGCAGTTTGGTAACGATCCTGCATCCGGCGTCGATCGCGTCGCAGCCGCCTATGTTGCGCTTGGTGTTGGCGAACAGGTCTCGGATGCGGCATTAAAAAAGGCTTATCGCAAATTGATTAGCCAGAATCATCCGGACAAACTGATTGGTCAGGGGATGCCCGATGACATGGTCAAGATAGCGACCGAGCGAACCCAGGAAATTCAGACTGCTTACGATCTACTGGTTAAATCGCGCGCCGGCGGGTGATTCTCAGCGCTTGCTTAGCCGTCGATTTAAATGTTTCGACTACCGCAATGGTTTGTTGACCTTGGGTCGCGCTCTTCCTATAATGCGCGTCCCTTCTAGGGGAGCGATGCTTGGTAGAGGTCGTCATTTGTTGCGGGATGGAGCAGTCTGGTAGCTCGTCGGGCTCATAACCCGAAGGTCGTTGGTTCAAATCCAGCTCCCGCTACCAATTACTAGAAGGTTGGCCCATTTTTGTGTCGAGTGGGGCGTGTCACAAGCGTCGGCCTGAGTGCCGTGCAAAAAGCGCCACAAGGCGTTTTTTGCTTGTAGTAAAACAAATGGGCCAATGGCCCATTTTTTGTTGGCAGCGTGTCGAGGAGGACCCTGTGTCAGTGGGTGATCGTGCGATACTAGAATTACTCCAGCCGGTGGTGGTAGCACTGGGATGTGAGCTTTGGGGTGTCGAGTTGCACTCGGGAACCAAGCGTAAGCTGCTGCGCGTCTATATCGACCGTGAACCGGATGGGGTGGGGATCGAAGATTGCGAGCGCGTCAGTCGCCAGGCAGCAAGCATGCTCGATGTCGAGGACCTTATCAGGGGTGAGTATACCCTTGAGGTGTCGTCGCCGGGAATGGACAGGCCGCTTTACAACTTGGCCCATTACGAGCGTTACATCGGCGAAGAAATCGCAGTCAAGCTGCGCTTTCCCTATGAAAACAGAAAGAATTTTAAAGGTCGTTTGCAGGCAATAGATGGCGACGAAATTATTATGTTGGTGGCAGAGAACGAATATCTGTTTCCGGTTGAAGGCATAGAAAAAGCAAATTTAGTGCCTACATTTTAATACCTCTGAGGTTGTATTAATGAGCAAAGAAATTTTGATGGTTGCTGAAGCGGTCTCCAATGAAAAGGGCGTAGACCAAGAAATTATTTTTGAAGCGATCGAACAAGCGTTGGCAATGGCCACCAAAAAGCGCTTTGACGAGGGTGCTAATATTCGGGTCGTGATCGACCGGATAACCGGCGATTATGAGTCCTTTCGCTGGTGGGACGTGGTTGGCGACGATGTGCTGGCGGAGTTGGGCACGCAATTTACCACCGAAGAAGCCCATGAAAAAGATCCCAGTCTAGCGGTTGGTGACACCTTTGAAGAACACGTCGACAACGTAGCGTTCGGGCGCATCGCGGCGCAAGCGGCCAAGCAAGTCATCGTGCAGCGGGTTAAAGATGCCGAGCGCGAATTGATCGTCAATCGGTTCAAAGACCGCGTTGGTGAATTGCTCAACGGTACCGTCAAAAAAGTGACTCGCGACCATATTGTGGTCGACTTTGGCGATAATGCCGAAGGGCTCCTGCCGCGAGAAGAATTGGTCGGACGTGAAATATTTAGGATCAACGATCGCACCCGTACTATTCTTATGGGTATTCGCGACGATACTCGCGGGCCGCAGTTGTTGGTGTCGAGAATTTCGCCCGACATGTTGATTCAGCTGTTCCGCATCGAAGTTCCAGAGATCGCCGAGGGCATCATTGAGATTAAGGGCGCGGCTAGAGACCCGGGCCAGCGCGCCAAGATCGCCGTCAAGAGCAAAGACGCACGGATTGATCCGGTGGGTGCCTGTGTCGGTATGCGTGGTGCGCGCGTGCAAGCAGTATCCAATGATCTGGATGACGAGCGCGTCGATATTGTGTTGTGGGACGACAATCCTGCGCAGTTGGTGATTAACGCCATGGCGCCGGCTGAAGTTGGCTCGATTGTGGTCGACGAAGACTCGCACTCGATGGATGTTGCGGTGGATGCCGACAATCTCGCTCAGGCGATTGGTAAAGGCGGGCAGAATGTTCGCTTGGCCTCCGAATTGACCGGTTGGACGATTAACGTGATGACGCTCGAAGATGCTGAAGAGAAACATCAGCAAGAGGCATCGGGGATCGTAGAGAGCCTGATGCAAGGGCTGGATGTCGACGAAGATGTGGCGGTTGTGTTGGTCGAAGAAGGTTTCACGAGTATTGAAGAAGTGGCCTATGTGCCGCTCGAAGAAATGAGCGCTATCGAAGGGTTTGACGAAGACATCGCCGAAGAACTGCGCGCTCGCGCCAAGGATGCGCTGTTGACTATGGCGCTGGTGAGCGAAGAACAGCTCACCAGTACTGAACCGGCCGAAGACCTTCTCGGTATGGAGGGGATGGATCAAACACTGGCCTACCAATTGGCGGCCAAGAATATCGTTACCATGGAAGATCTTGCCGAGCAGGCAATCGATGACATCATGGACATTGACGATATGGATGAAGAGAGGGCAGCCGCGTTGATCATGACTGCTCGTGCACCCTGGTTCGAAGAGCAGGGTGAATAATTAATCGGGCAGTAATAGAGGATGACCGATGGCTGAAGTAACCGTTAGTGAACTGGCAAAAACCGTTGGCGCGTCCGTCGAGCGTTTGCTTGCGCAAATGAAAGAGGCGGGGCTATCGCACACCAGCGCCGATGCGCAGGTATCCGATGGCGAAAAGCAGGTATTGCTGGGCTACCTAAAGGGCTTGCATGGTGCCAGTGCGCGCGAGCCGAGTAAGATTACGCTTCGGCGCAAGACCGTCAGCACGCTAAAATCTGCCAACCGCAAGACCGTCAACATCGAGGTGCGAAAAAAGCGCACCTACGTCAAGCGCAGCGACGAAGACGTTGTCGAACCTGTAGAGGCGGCTCCTCAGGCGGTGGCAGACGTTGCGCCATCATCGGCGTCGATGGCGACAGACGAAATTGAAACCAAGCGCGTTGCCGCGATAGAGAATCGTCGGCGCATCGACGAAGAAGCCAAGCTTAGCGCCGAGCGCGAGAAGCAGGCTAAAATAGACGCTGAAGCGCTAGCGAGCGCCGAAGTTGCCTCTACCGTTGAAGATGACAGCAAGAAGCCATCGCGTGTTGCCAAGGTTGTGGCAGCACCGCCGGCACCGACCATTGATCCGGTTCAGGACAAAGGTCGTCGAACCAATAAGCCAAGCGGTGACGAAGACCCAATCAAGCGGGCTAAAAAGCCAGTTGGCAAGGGCGGCAAGAAAAAAGGGCGCTTGGTGCTCGATGACGTCGGTGATGACGGACGCAAGAAGTCGCGTTTAAAGTCAGCGCTGGGCGCGCCGTTAAAAGTGGATAACAAGCATACATTTAAGCGACCGACCGCGAAAAAGATCATCGAAGTGGCGGTGCCTGAAACGATTCAAGTGGCGGATTTGGCGGTTAGCTTGTCGGTTAAGGCGAATCAGGTAGTTAGGGCGTTGATGAAGCTTGGCGTTATGACGTCGGTGAATGAGCATATCGATCAGGAGACTGCTTTCTTGGTGGTCGAGGAACTTGGCCATACCGCCGTGGCTGCCGTTGACGATAGCGTTGAAACACAGTTGGCGGAGGAGTTTTCGGCGCAATTTGGCGACGCCACCGAATTGCCGCGAGCGCCGGTTGTCACCGTGATGGGCCATGTCGATCACGGCAAGACCTCGCTGCTCGATTATATCCGCGAATCCCGTGTGGCCTCGGCTGAAGCCGGAGGAATCACGCAACACATTGGCGCCTACCATGTAGACACGCCCAAGGGCACCGTCACCTTTTTGGATACCCCGGGACACGCCGCCTTTACCGCTATGCGCGCGCGCGGAGCTCAAAGTACTGACGTGGTCATCTTGGTGGTTGCCGCAGACGACGGCGTTATGCCGCAGACTGAAGAGGCGATCCAACACGCGCGAGCCGCGGGTGTGCCGATTGTGGTGGCGATCAATAAAATTGACAAAGAGAGTGCCGATCCCGAGCGCGTCACCAGCGAGTTGGGTGCCAAAAATGTGATCCCCGAGGAATGGGGCGGCGATACGCAGTTTATCAAGGTGTCTGCGCAAACCGGCGAAGGTATTGACGACCTTTTGGATGCGATTTTGCTGCAATCTGAGTTGCTCGAATTGACCGCAGTGGTCGACGGCCCCGCGCGTGGCGTAATCGTCGAATCACGCATCGACAAAGGTCGCGGTGTAGTTGCGACCGCGCTAGTGCAGCAGGGCACACTATGCAAAGGCGACTTTATGTTGGCCGGCGAGAGCGTTGGCAAGATCCGCGCGATGACCAATCAGGCAAAACAGCCGATCACCGAGGCGGGGCCTTCGATTCCGCTGGAAATTCTCGGTCTCGACGAGGCGCCGAATGCTGGCGATGAATTTTTTGTGGTGGCGGACGAACGCAAGGCTAAAGAGATTGCCGGTGCACGACACGACAAAGCCCGTTCCGAGAGGATGTCGCGTCAACAGGCAGCCAAACTGGAAAACATGTTTACCAACATGGGTGAGCAGGCAATGCGCACCTTGCCACTGGTGGTGAAAACCGATGTGCGCGGTTCGCTCGAGGCGATTGTCAGTGCCCTCAACGACTTTACGACCGATGAAGTAGGGGTCGAAATTGTTGCATCGGGTGTCGGCGGTATCACCGAGTCGGATATTAACTTGGCGTTGACTACCGGGGCCATCGTTCTCGGCTTCAACGTTCGTGCCGGTGGCGGCGCCCGAACGCTTGCCGAAAGAGAAGAAATCGAGGTTCGTTACTACAGCGTAATTTACAACTTGCTGGACGAGGTGAAATTATCACTCTCCGGCATGCTGGCCCCCGAGTCCCGCGAGACGATTGTCGGTATTGCCGAAGTGCGCGATGTGTTCAGATCACCCAAATTTGGCGCTATTGCCGGATGCATGGTGACCGAGGGAACGGTTCATCGCAACAAACCGATCCGTGTGCTCCGCGATGACGTGGTGATTTATCAGGGTGAATTGGAATCCTTACGACGCTTTAAGGATGACGCCCAGGATGTTCGCAACGGCATGGAGTGCGGCATTGGCGTTAAGGATTACAATGATGTTCGCAGCGGCGACCTGATCGAAGTCTACGAGATTACCCAGGTTCAGCGCTCGCTCTAATCACTGTGAGGGAGATGCAGCATGCCTAGAGAATTTACCCGAGCCGAACGGGTTGCCGACGCCATTCAGCGTGAGTTGGCGATCATGATTCGCGAGTCTGTTCGCGACCCAAGAGTCGGCATGGTCAGCATTACCGACATCGAGGTCAGTCGCGATCTAGCCTACTGCAAGGCCTATGTGAGTTTCGTCGGCGACCGCAGCGACGATCAAATACAGGCAGCGATGTCCGCGCTGGACGGCGCGTCTGGCTATTTACGCAGTCTTTTGGCAACCCGCATTAAACTGCGTACCACACCTAAAATCAGCTTTATCTACGATGACACTGGGGTCAAAGGCCAGCGCATGTCTGCTCTAATCGATCGAGCGGTGTCTAGCGATGCGTCGCCCTCAGCAGAGCAGGACGTTTAAGGTTGGGGAGACGGCGTACGCGCGGCCGAGATCTGAGCGGCACGTTTTTACTCGACAAGCCCACCGGAATAACCTCAAACCATGCGCTACAGCGCGTGCGGCGCTTGTTCGATGCCAACAAAGCCGGTCACACCGGCAGTTTAGACCCGCTCGCCACCGGCGTTTTACCGATCTGTTTGGGCGAGGCGACCAAGTTTAGTCGTTACTTACTAGAGTCGGATAAGAGCTACCGCAGTACGTTTACCCTTGGCGTCGAGACCGATACCGGCGATTGCGACGGGCAGGTCACCGGCAGCGCCGATGCCAGCGCTTTGACGATCGACCTTATCAGCGCTGCAATCGACAGGTTTAAGGGCCCTATAGAGCAGGTCCCGTCGATGTATTCGGCCCTTAAACATCAGGGTCAGCCGCTGTATAAACTGGCCCGTCAGGGAATCGAGATAGAACGAAGTGCGCGCCCGGTAGAGATTTTTGATTATCGAATAGAGCGCTTTACCGCGGGTCAGGCGGCACTGCTTGAGGTCTATGTTCATTGCAGTAAGGGTACCTACGTGCGTAGTCTAGCCGAAGATCTGGGCGCTGTGCTGGGCTGTGGCGCCCATGTTAGCCGTTTGCATCGCAGCTCGGCGGGAGCCTTTAACGAAAGCCAGTCGACGTCGCTTGAGGCGTTACAAACCTACTATGACGAAGGCGGGCCCACGTCGCTGGATCGGTTTTTGTTGCCGGTTGATGCGGCGATCGCCGATCGCCCGGCCGCGGTGTTAGACGACCGAGCAGCGAGTCTCCTGCTGCGGGGGCAGGCAGTATTATCGCCAGAGGGCTTTATCCCTGACCTAGAAGCGGATATAGTGCGCGTCTTTCGTGATGACGAAACATTTTTGGGCGTGGCAAAGTTGACCGATGACGGCTACCTTGCCCCCTCCAGATTGGTAGTGGCCTAACGGCTGCCGCCGATGTAACGTCGCTTGGGTTAACTTGGGCGACGATTTAAAGATCTTTACAGATCACCAACTAGGCCCCCTGTAAGTATGCGCGGGTGTGCCTGAATCACTTTAACCGCGTACTGGAGAAAGCGTTATGGCATTAAATGCAGAAGAGAAAGCGATCATTGTCAAAGAGCACGGCACGGCAGAAAATGACACCGGATCTCCCGAGGTCCAAGTTGCACTGCTGACCGCCAACATCAATAAATTACAAGGTCACTTTGGCGATCACAAGAAAGACCATCACTCACGTCGCGGGTTGATTCGCATGGTGAATCAACGACGAAAGTTGCTGGATTACCTCAAGGGTAAAGACTCCAGCCGATATGCGCAGCTTATCAAGACGCTTGGTTTGCGGCGATAGGTGCAGATGGGTCTGGCGCCAGTGGCATCAGACCTTAGGCAGCACTACATCCATGCCTTAGACGACCTGGGTCGGGCCCATTCTGATCGAGTTACTGATATCTATTGGTGCAGTAGATATCAGTAACCCGAGCAGCACGGCACGGCGTAGGTCAAAAGGCGTTTTAACTTAGACTTACAAAGGCAACAACATGAATCCTATAGTAAAGAAATTTCAGTACGGCAGTCACACTGTCACCCTAGAGACCGGTCGAGTAGCTCGTCAAGCTACCGGTGCGGTGCTCTGCTCTATCGACAATACCACTGTTCTGTGCACCGTGGTCGGTGCTAGAGAGGCCAAGCCGGGAATGGATTTTTTCCCACTTGGTGTGCACTACCAAGAGAAAGCTTACGCCGCGGGCAAGATTCCCGGTGGCTTTTTCAAGCGTGAAGGCCGACCCAGCGAAAAGGAAACACTGACCTCGCGATTGATCGACCGTCCGATTCGCCCACTGTTTCCCAACGGCTTTAAAAACGAAGTTCAGGTGGTTTGTACGGTGATTTCGGCGGAAAAGAACATCGATCCAGATATTGCCGCGATGATCGGTACTTCGGCGGCGTTGTCGATTTCTGGTATACCCTTTAACGGTCCGATCGGCGGCGCTCGCATTGGCTACACAGGCGATCAGGGCTACCTGCTGAATCCAACCTACAGCGATCTCGAAACGTCCGATTTGGACATGATTGTAGCGGGCACCAAAGACGCGGTATTGATGGTTGAATCCGAAGCCAGTGAGCTGTCGGAAGACATCATGCTCGGTGGCGTCTTATTTGCTCATCAAGAGATGCAAGCGGTGATCACGGTGATCGAGCAGTTGGCTGCCGAGGTTGGCAAGCCACGCTGGGATTGGCAGGAAGAGACAGTCAACCAAGACATGGCCAAGGCCCTCGACGCGCTGGCTAGCGCAGATTTAGACGCTGCCTACCAGACCGTTGATAAGCAGCAACGCGTCGCCAGCATCAGTAGCATTAAAGACCGCGCGATGAGCACCTTGGTGGTCGATGGTGAAGTGTCTGGGGATGAAGTTAAGGATGCGTTCAAAAAGCTCGAAAAGAAAATTGTTCGCGGACGTATTATTCGCGGCGAGCCTAGAATAGATGGCCGCAATACCGATACTGTCAGGGGTATTAATGTCGAGGTGGGTATGCTGCCACGGGTTCATGGCTCTGCATTGTTCACCCGTGGTGAAACTCAGGCAATCGTCGCTGCAACGCTGGGTTCTACCCGCGACGCGCAGATGATCGACGCCCTCGAAGGACGCCGTGACGATCCCTTTATGCTGCACTACAACTTCCCTCCATACTCGGTGGGTGAATGTGGGCGCATCGGTTTCACCAGTCGCCGAGAAGTTGGTCACGGGCGCCTGGCGCGTCGCGGTATCGCCGCGGTATTGCCTTCGCAAGAGGAATTCCCCTACGCCATGCGGGTTGTTTCGGAAATCACCGAATCTAATGGCTCAAGCTCAATGGCCTCGGTCTGTGGTTCTAGTTTGGCGTTGATGGATGCGGGTGTGCCACTCAAGGCGCCGGTTGCTGGTATCGCCATGGGACTGGTTAAAGAAGACGAAGGTTTTGCGGTATTGACGGACATTCTCGGTGACGAGGATCACCTCGGCGATATGGACTTTAAAGTGGCCGGTACGGCGCAGGGCATTACCGCGCTGCAAATGGACATTAAAATCGAAGGCATTACCGAAGAAATCATGGAAATTGCCCTGCAGCAAGCCATGCAAGCGCGCTTGCACATACTCGGTGAGATGAACCGAGTGTTGGCGACTGGTCGTGATGAGGTTGCCGAGTCGGCGCCGCGCATGGGTGTGATGCAGATCGATTCGGACAAGATCCGCGACGTTATCGGCAAGGGTGGCGCGACGATTCGAGCGCTGTGCGACGAAACCAATTCGACCATCGATATCACCGATGACGGTTCGGTTAAGATTTACGCCGATGACAACGACGGTTTGCAGGCGGCGCTCGACGCCATCAGTGCGATTGTTGCCGACCCAGAGCCGGGTACCATCTACGACGGAAAAGTGGTTCGCATCGTTGACTTTGGCGCCTTTGTTAACTTTATGCCGGGTACCGATGGTTTGGTGCATATCTCACAGATAGCGCAAGAGCGCGTTAACAAGGTCACCGATCACCTCAGCGAAGGGCAGGATGTGCGGGTTAAAGTGATCGAAATCGATAATCGCGGCCGGGTTAAATTGTCGATCAAAGAAGCGCTGTTAGAAGAAGGCGGCGCTGCTGCCGAGTCGCAGCCAGCGCCCGACGCCGAATAGCGGTGTCGCTGGGCGGTTGATGCGCCCAATGAAAAAACCCGGCACGCTGTTGCCGGGTTTTTTTTGTCGCTAGAAAACTGGTCGGCCCACCGCCGGGCCTATGTGCGGTTTAGTGTAAAGCGGTTAGAGCGACTTTTTGGCGAGTTCTAGCATCTCCTGAGCGTGCAGTAACGTCTGTTCGGTAACCTCGGCACCGCCCAGCATACGCGCCAGTTCATCAGCGCGCTGTGCGGGTTCTAAGGCGCTCATCAGCGAGGCGGTATTGCCCGATGCAATGACTTTTTCTGCCACATAATGGTGATGAGCGTGCGCTGCTACTTGCGGTTGGTGGGTTACGCTAATGACCTGACCGGCCGCACCGAGGGATTTCAGCAAGCGTCCGACCACGTCGGCGGTGGCGCCGCCAATACCGACGTCGACCTCGTCAAATACCAGCGTCGGTATATTGGAATGCTGCGCGGCGACCACTTGAATCGCCAAGCTGACTCTGGAGAGTTCGCCGCCCGAGGCGATTTTTTGCAGTGCTTTGTGGGGTTGGCCGGGATTGGTAGAGATTACAAATTCTATCTCGTTAAGACCACTGGCACGCCATTCACCCTCGCCATAGGCGGTTTGCGCCACGGTAAAATCAGCCCCCGGCATCGCCAGGGAGTGCAGCTGTCGATTGATTTCGACGGCCATTTTTTTCGCCGCTTTTGAACGGCTTGCAGCGAGTTTTTTGGCCGCCGTCAAGTACGCTTCCGAGCATTCCTGCAATTGTTCGCCCAGCCCTTGTAGGTTCTTGTCGCCGCCCTGAAGGCCGTCGAGTTCGCCGGCTAGGTCGGTCGCTTTAGCGCGCAGTTCTGAGGGTTTTACGCGATGTTTTCGGGCCAGTTGGAACATCGCCGAAAGCCTTTCGTTGACTTGCGTCAAGCGCTCGGGGTCGAGGTTAAAACCGTCCAGCGAGGCCTCTATCTCGCGCGCCGCTTCCTCGACCTGAATAAGGCTGCTGCGGAGCATTTCTTCAACGCTGTCGAGGGCTTCCGGTCGGTGCGCCATGGCCGCTAAAATCGACAGCCCGCGATTCAGTGAATCGCGAATATTACTTTGCTCATCCTGTTCGCACAGAGCTAACAATTGTCGGCTATCGCGGATAATTTGCTCGGCATTGGCAAGCCCGCGCTGCTCGCTTTCGAGTCGCTCAAACTCACCAGCTTGTATGTCTAGGTGGGCCAATTCCTCGATTTGAAATTGTAGCAGTTCGATCCGTGCAGAGGTGTCGGCAGAGCTGACCTGCAACGCTGCGATGGTCTGCTGTAATGCGCGCACTTCGCCGAATTGCTTGCTCACTTTGGCGGCCAGGGTCTGCGCTCCAGCGTACTCATCGAGCAGGCGACGGTGGGTCTCTTTGCGCAGCAGCGATTGGTGCTCGTGCTGAGCGTGAATATCGATGAGCATTTCGCCGAGCGTTTGCAGTTGCTGCATGGTGCAGGATTGGCCATTGATGTAACCGCGCGATCGACCTTCGACCGAGTACAGGCGGCGGAGTACGCAGTCACCGTCGCCGTCGAAATCTTGCGATAGCAGCCAATCGCGGGCCTCGCCAACCTGAGTAAGGTCAAAGTGCGCGCAGATTTCAGCGCGTGTTTGGCCATGCCGTATGGTCCCAGAATCTGCGCGCCCACCCAAGGCCATCGCCAGCGCATCGAGCACCAGCGACTTGCCTGCGCCGGTCTCGCCGCTGATTGCGGTGGTGCCCTGAGCAAATTCGATCTCTAAGTGATCTACCAGAGTGTAATTGTTAATGTCGATTGATAAGAGCAATTTGCCAATGATCCACAGTTTTAAGATCTTATACACCGACGCCTGCTGTTAGGCAATCGCTTGAAACTATTTAGTTCGTCCCCATATCCACATAAAGTAACCGTAGATAATCATCAGACTTTAAGAACCGAGGAGGTTGGCGTGTCGCAAGAAACTGAAACTGGCAATGAAGAGCCAGAAAACAAGGGCCCCGAGGCTTCTTTGGAACCGGAGTTGGTGATTGACGAGGCGGAATCTGATAGCGAAAAACTGCAGCGAGAGTTGGCCGACGCCAACGAGCAGGTGTTGCGGGTTCAGGCTGAAATGCAAAATGTTCGTCGCCGCACCCAGCGGGACGTAGAAAATGCGCATAAATTTGCCCTCGACAAATTCGTCTCGGCGCTGCTTCCCGTGGTCGACAACTTGGAGCGCGCGCTGAGTACCATCGATGGCGACGATGAGGGCCAAAAGCCGGTCGCCGAGGGTCTCCAATTGACCTTAAAAAGCTTTGTTGATGCGCTGACTAATTTTAAAGTTGAACAGGTCGACCCTGCGGGGCAACCGTTCGACGCCGATCTGCATCAGGCGGTGAGTATGCTGCCGAGTGCAGATATCGAGGCGAACACCGTTATCGATGTATTTCAAAAGGGCTACACGCTCCATGGGCGGTTGGTGCGACCGGCGATGGTGACCGTTTCAAAAGCACCTTAAACCTTGAATTTATAGAATTTGTACCCACATATACTATCTGGAATGGACGACGAGACACTAATTTTTAGCGAACAGTTTTAAGCGAACAGAGGAGATTTAAGGCATGGGAAAAATTATCGGTATCGATCTAGGCACGACCAACTCTTGCGTTGCTGTGCTGGAGGGCGATAAGCCAAAAGTGATTGAAAACGCCGAGGGTGCGCGAACTACGCCATCGGTGGTTGCGTTTGCCGAGGACGGCGAGATACTGGTGGGCCAGTCCGCCAAACGTCAGGCGGTAACCAATCCAGTGAACACGGTCTACGCCGTCAAGCGACTGATTGGCCGTCGCTTTGAAGACGACGTGGTACAAAAAGACATCAAGATGGTGCCGTATAAAATTGTCAAAGCTGACAATGGCGACGCCTGGGTCGAGATCAAAGGCGACAGCAAAGCGGCGCCGCAGATCTCGGCTGAAGTACTCAAGAAAATGAAGAAAACCGCCGAAGATTATTTGGGTGAGTCGGTGAGCGAGGCGGTGATTACGGTACCGGCGTACTTTAATGATTCCCAGCGACAGGCCACCAAAGATGCCGGTCGGATTGCCGGATTAGATGTCAAGCGCATCATTAATGAGCCAACTGCTGCGGCACTGGCCTATGGTATTGACAAGGTGGCTGGGGATCGCGTGGTCGCAGTTTACGACCTTGGCGGTGGTACCTTTGATATATCGATCATTGAAATTGCCGATGTCGATGGCGAAAAACAGTTTGAGGTGTTGGCTACCAATGGCGATACCTTCCTCGGCGGTGAAGACTTTGATATGCGCCTTATCGAGTACTTGTCGGCCGAGTTTAAGCAGGATAGCAGCATTGACCTGCACGGTGATCCGCTGGCGATGCAGCGCTTAAAAGAGGCCGCAGAAAAAGCCAAAATCGAGCTTTCATCGAGCCAGCAAACCGAGGTTAATCTGCCCTATATTACGGCTGATGCGACTGGGCCCAAGCACTTGGTAGTAAAGCTGACGCGCAGCAAGCTCGAGGCCCTGGTCGAACAATTAGTAGATCGCTCGTTGGAGCCGCTCAAGATCGCTCTGACGGATGCTGGCAAATCTGCGTCTGAGATAGACGAAATCATTCTTGTCGGCGGGCAGACCCGCATGCCGCTGGTTCAGGAAAAGGTCACCGCGTTTTTTGGTAAAGAACCGCGCAAGGACGTTAATCCCGACGAGGCGGTTGCCGTGGGTGCGGCGCTACAAGGTGCGGTTTTATCCGGCGATGTTACCGACGTATTGTTGCTGGATGTGACGCCTTTGAGCCTCGGTATCGAGACCATGGGCAGCGTAGCCACGCCAGTGATTGAAAAGAACACCACCATCCCGACCAAAAAGTCGCAAATATTTTCGACTGCCGACGACAATCAGACCGCTGTGACCATTCACGTGGTGCAGGGTGAGCGTAAACAGGCGGCGCAGAATAAGTCGCTCGGTCGCTTTGACCTGGCGGATATTCCGGCGGCACCGCGCGGGATGCCGCAGATCGAAGTGACCTTCGATATCGATGCCAACGGGATCTTGAATGTCGGCGCCAAAGACAAAGCCACCGGCAAAGAACAGTCGATCATTATCAAGGCGTCGTCGGGCTTGTCAGACGATGAGATCGAAGCGATGGTGCGCGATGCGGAAACCAATGCCGAGGAAGATAAGCGCTTTGAAGAGTTGGCGCAGGCGCGCAACGCCGCCGACGGTCTTGCCCACGCGGCCGCCAAAACCCTCGAAGAGGCAGGTGATAAGGCCAGTGACGATGAGAAAACCGCTATCCAGAGCGCTATAAAAGCGGTTGAAGAAGCGGTTCAAGGCGACGATAAGGAAGTTATCGATAGTGCCGCTCAGGCGCTCTCTGAGGCATCTTCAGCGCTGCCGGCAAAGCTCTATTCTGAGCAGCAGGGTCAGCAGGGTCAGTCGGATCAAGCGGCAGATGCAACCAGCGACGGTGCCGAGGATGTTATGGATGCCGAATTCGAAGAGGTCAAAGAAGACGGTAAATAATATCGGTGAGCTAACCGGTCGATAGGGAGCAAGGCGCGGACTTAGGTTCGCGCCTATTTGTTGGGGGTTTGGCGTCACAGAACCCCATTTATAATGACGCTGATGAGCGGGAAAGAGTGTATGGCAAAGCGCGATTATTACGATGTCTTGGGCGTTGACAGAGGTGCCTCTGCGAGCGAGATAAAAAAGGCATTCCGCCGTGTTGCGATGAAGCACCATCCCGACCGCAATCCAGACGATAAACAAGCCGAGGACAAGTTTAAAGAGGCGCAAGAGGCCTATGAGGTACTCAGCGACGATGATAAAAAAGCCAATTTCGATCGCTTTGGACACGCCTCGCCCAACCAGGGTGGCGGTGGCGCTGGCGGCGCTGGTTTTGGCGATATATTTGGCGACGTTTTTGGCGATATTTTCGGCGGTGCGGGCAGCTCTGGTGGGCGCAGTGGTCCGGCGCGGGGTTCCGATCTACGCTACGATTTGCAGCTCGAACTAGAGGATGCGGTAAAGGGTAAGACCGTCGAGATAGAGATTCCGACGTTGGACCCCTGTTCGACTTGCAATGGTTCAGGCGCGCGGGCCGGTTCATCGCCTCGCACCTGTAATTCTTGCCAAGGCGTGGGCCAGGTGCGCATGCAGCAGGGTTTCTTTTCAGTGCAGCAGACCTGCCCCAAGTGCCGCGGTCGCGGCCAGATGATTACCGATCCCTGCGGTGGGTGTCACGGGCAGGGTGTGGTGGAAAAACGCAAAACACTGTCGGTCAAAATTCCTGCTGGGGTTGATACCGGTGATCGAATTCGCCTGGCAGGCAAAGGTGAAGCCGGGCCCCAGGGCGGGCCCAATGGTGATTTATACGTGCAGATGAACGTCGCCGAACACAGTCTGTTTGTGCGCGATGGCGCTAACCTGCACTGCGAAGTGCCGATCAGTTTTAGTCAGGCGGCACTCGGGGGCGAGTTGGAAGTTCCGACGCTGTCGGGTAAGGTGAAACTCAAGGTGCCGCTGGAAACCCAGAGCGGCAAGCTGTTTCGACTGCGTGGCAAGGGCGTGACCCAGGTGCGCGGTGGCGGTCCTGGCGATTTATTGTGTCGAGTGGTGGTCGAGACGCCGATCAACTTATCCGCCAAGCAGGCCAAGTTGTTGAAGAGCTTTGATGCCAGCTTGTCCGGTAGCAGTAAACACTCGCCACGCAGTTCCAGTTGGTTTAGTGGTGTGAAGAGCTTTTTTGATAACCTGACCGGCTAGAGTGGTGAGGTTGCTTTGAGCCATAATAGGTCGAGTGATAGGGGTACTAAAATGAGAAAGATCGCTATTACAGGCGCTGCAGGACGGATGGGTAGATCGTTGATCGAGGCCCTATCTGAGGCTTCTGATGCGCAACTGGGCGGTGCCATCGAATCTCCGCAAAGCTCTTTGATCGGCGTCGATGCCGGCGAGTTGGCGGGTCTGGGGCGCAATGCAATCTGCCTAGTTAGCTCGGTCGATGAACTGACCGAGGAGGTCGATTTGCTGATCGATTTTTCTACTGCCGCGGCGTCCGCTGCCAACGTTGCCGCTTGCGCGCGGCGGGGATTGCCGGTGGTGCTTGGCACCACCGGCCTAGACGCTGCGCAATTGGCGGCGGTAACGCAATCCGCGACGCAGATTCCGCTGTGTATGGCGTCTAATTTTTCGACTGGGGTCAATCTGTGCTTTAAATTGGCAGCGTTGGCTGCCGAAGTGCTCGGCGACGAGGTCGATGTGGAAATCGTCGAGGCCCATCACCGCCACAAAGTCGATGCGCCCTCTGGCACAGCGTTGTCGCTTGGCAGCGCCGTGGCGACTGCGCTCGGGCGCGATTTGGAGAGCGTGGCAGTCTATGGACGAGAGGGTCAAACCGGCGCGCGGCAACGCCAAACGATTGGTTTTTCAACCATTCGAGGAGGCGATATTGTTGGCGATCACACGGTTTTGTTTGCTGGAGATGGCGAGCGCGTAGAGATTACTCATCGCTCATCGAGCCGTATGGCGTTTGCTCACGGCGCGCTGCGAGCGGCTGATTGGCTGTTACAACAGCCGCCGGGGCTCTACAACATGCAGGACGTTCTCGGGCTCGACTGACCGATGGCGCAGTCCCCGCGCGGTTGAATTAATCGCACAAGCTGTTGGACAAAAATCGGTAGTTTGCATAGAATGGGGTCCCAACGCTGGCGCCTGCTGCCGGTTCGGTAGCGAGGGGTAAAGACGCAAGTGAATAGGCTTATAAACGAGATGAGACGGCTAGTTTCATCTCGTTTTTTTACACTGGGCGGTATGTTTTCAGCCGTTAAAGCGGGATTCAAACCGTTCAATCTTGCGCCACGGCCAGCGCGTCCATTCAATTGCCAGGAGGTTGTGTGAATTCCCAGACCCGTAAGGGGGCGATTCTCGCCCTGGCCGATGGAACGATTTTTTCGGGCACAGCGATTGGCGCAGAGGGTTGTAGCGTGGGTGAGGTGGTATTCAACACCGCGCTTACCGGTTATCAAGAGATCCTGACCGACCCCTCTTACGCGCGGCAGATTGTCACGCTCACCTACCCACATATTGGTAATGTGGGGGTCAACCCCGACGATCGAGAGTCCGATAATATTTGGGCCGCCGGCCTAGTGATTCGCGACCTACCGCTGTTGGCGTCAAACTTTCGCAGTCAACAGACCCTAGATGATTACTTGCGCGACCATAATATCCTCGGCATTGCCGACATAGATACCCGCGCTTTAACGCGACGGTTGCGGCAGTCGGGTGCTCAGAGCGGATGTATCATGGCCGGTGATGTGGATCCCCAGCTTGCGCTTGAAAAGGCGCGAGCGTTTCCTGGCCTACAGGGGTTGGACTTGGCGAAAGAAGTTTCGATCGCCCAAGCGACAACATGGGATAGCGGTAGTTGGAGCCTTGAGGGTGGCTATCGCCAGGGCCAAGCACTACGGCACAAGGTGGTGGCTTACGATTTTGGCGCCAAGCATAATATCTTGCGAATGTTGGTCGACAGGTCTTGCGAGTTGCGGGTGGTGCCAGCACAAACGCCAGCCGCTGAGGTGTTGGCGATGCAGCCCGACGGCGTTTTTCTGTCGAATGGCCCCGGCGATCCCGAACCGTGCGATTATGCCATCGATGCCATTCGCGAGATTTTAACCGCCGGTATTCCGATTTTTGGGATCTGTCTTGGACATCAATTGCTGGCCCTGGCGTCGGGTGCGAAAACCATAAAAATGAAATTTGGTCATCACGGGGCCAATCATCCGGTCGAAGATATCGCCGCTCAGCGGGTAATGATAACTAGTCAGAATCATGGCTTTGCGGTTGATGAAGAGAGTTTGCCGGCCAATCTCGCGGTGACCCATAGGTCGCTGTTTGACGGCTCACTACAGGGTATAGAGCGTACCGATAAGCCAGCGTTTGGTTTTCAGGGGCACCCCGAGGCGAGCCCAGGCCCGCACGATGCGGCGGCACTTTTCGATCGCTTTATCGCGATGATGGCGGCACGTGGGTAGTGATAATCCCGTTGCCGTTACCGGTATAAAATCCAAGCAGTCACCTTAGACAGCGTTTTGCGGAGCAAGCATGCCAAAAAGAACGGACATTAAGAGTATTTTAATCATCGGCGCTGGGCCGATCATTATTGGTCAGGCGTGCGAGTTTGACTACTCTGGTGCCCAGGCCTGTAAGGCGCTTCGCGAAGAGGGCTTCAAAGTGGTGCTGGTGAACTCTAATCCAGCGACCATTATGACCGACCCGGCGATGGCCGATGCGACCTATATCGAGCCGGTTGAGTGGCGTACGGTCGCCAATATTATCGCTCAGGAAAGGCCCGATGCGCTGTTGCCGACCATGGGCGGGCAGACGGCGTTGAACTGCGCCCTCGATCTTGCCAAACATGGCGTACTGGAAAAATACGGCGTCGAGATGATCGGCGCCAATGCCGACGCGATCGACAAAGCCGAAGACCGCGAACGGTTCGATAAAGCGATGCGAGCCATCGGTTTAAAAACGCCCAATTCGGGCATTGCCCACAGCCTTGAAGAGGCCGAACAAATCGCTGATCGATTCGGTTTTCCGTGCATCATTCGACCGTCTTTCACGATGGGCGGTTCGGGGGGAGGCATCGCTTACAACCGCGAAGAATTTGAGCAAATTTGTCGGCGCGGATTGGATTTGTCACCGACCAATGAACTGTTGATCGACGAATCCCTGATCGGCTGGAAAGAATTTGAAATGGAGGTGGTGCGCGACCGTCGCGACAACTGCATCATCGTCTGTTCGATTGAAAATTTTGATCCCATGGGAATTCACACCGGTGACTCGATCACCGTGGCCCCAGCGCAAACCTTGACCGATAAAGAGTATCAGTTGATGCGCAACGCCTCGATAAAGGTACTGCGCGAAATTGGCGTAGAAACCGGGGGCTCTAATGTTCAGTTCGCGGTGAACCCTGCGGATGGTGAGCTGGTGGTGATTGAAATGAATCCGCGGGTATCGCGGTCATCGGCATTGGCTTCCAAGGCGACCGGGTTTCCAATTGCTAAAATAGCTGCGAAACTTGCAATTGGTTACACCCTCGATGAACTGCAAAACGAAATTACTGGTGGTGCGACCCCCGCCTCGTTTGAGCCGAGTATCGATTACGTGGTTACCAAGGTGCCGAGATTTGCCTTTGAGAAGTTTGATCAGGCGAGTCCAGTGCTAACCACACAGATGAAATCTGTCGGCGAGGTTATGGCGATCGGCCGAACGTTCCAGGAGTCTATGCAAAAAGCACTGCGCGGTCTCGAGGTGGATGTGGCTGGGTTCGACCCAATTTTGATCGACGACGACAGCGCCAGTAGCCTGTTGCGCAATCAACTTGCCGAGGCGACGCCGGAGCGTATTTGGTATCTAGGCGACGCGTTTCGTCGCGGCATGAGCTGCCAGCAAGTGCATGAAATCACCCGTATCGATGCTTGGTTTTTGGTGCAGATTGAAGACTTAATCGCCGAAGAACAGCGCTTAGATGATCTTAAAAACCTCGATCGCGAGACGCTTTATCGGCTCAAGCGCAAAGGTTTTTCCGACCGCAGACTCGCCGACATCATGGGATGTGCCGAGGCTGATGTTCGCCAGCGACGTTATGACTTCGATCTTCATCCGGTCTACAAACGGGTGGATACCTGCGCCGCAGAATTTGCCACCGATACCGCTTATATGTACTCGACCTACGAGCAAGAGTGCGAGGCGCGACCCAGCGACAAGAAAAAGATCATCGTTTTGGGTGGTGGCCCGAATCGCATTGGTCAGGGTATCGAGTTTGATTATTGCTGCGTGCATGCGGCCCTGGCACTGCGCGACGATGATTATCAGACGATCATGGTCAACTGTAATCCCGAGACCGTATCGACCGATTACGACACCTCAGATCGGCTGTATTTTGAGCCAGTGACCCTAGAGGATGTGCTGGAGATTGTTCGTATTGAAAATCCGGATGGCGTCATCGTTCAGTTTGGTGGTCAGACTCCGCTCAAATTGGCGCGTGCACTCGAGGCTCAGGGAGTGTCCATTATCGGCACCACACCGGATGCAATTGATTGTGCGGAAGATCGTGAACGCTTTGCGCAGATGATCGAAAAGCTGGGTTTGTTGCAACCGCGCAACGCCACCGCTAGGAGTGTTGATGAGGCGGTCGGGCTGGCCGAAAACATTGGCTACCCGCTGGTGGTCAGACCGTCCTACGTGCTCGGCGGGCGGGCCATGGAAATTGTCTACAAAGAAGATGAACTGCGCCATTATATGCGCAGCGCGGTGACGGTTTCCGAAGATTCTCCGGTGTTGCTGGATTTTTTCTTGCCCAACGCGATCGAGGTGGATGTCGATGCGGTGAGCGATGGCGAGGATGTGGTGATCGGCGCGATTATGGAGCACATTGAGCAGGCCGGAATTCACTCTGGCGATTCGGCCTGTTCTCTGCCGCCCTACAGCCTGAGTTGCGAAGTTCAGGATGAAATGCGCGATATTTGCAAAAAAATGGCCCGTGAGCTCGGCGTCGTTGGCTTGATGAACGTGCAATTGGCGCTTCAGGATGGCGCTATTTACGTGATCGAAGTCAATCCGCGCGCGGCGCGCACGGTGCCTTTTGTGTCTAAGTGCATCGGTGTGTCATTGGCCAAGATTGCCGCTCGTTGCATGGTGGGGCAGTCGTTGCAGTCGCAGGGTTTTACCGCTGAAATCGTGCCGCCCTATTTCAGCGTTAAGGAAGCGGTGTTTCCATTCAATAAATTCCCTGGTATCGATCCAATTCTCGGCCCAGAGATGAAATCTACCGGCGAAGTGATGGGCCTCGGCGCGACATTTGCCGAGGCGTATGGCAAGGCCGAATTGGGTTCTGGTGATGAAATACCCCAGTCGGGCACTGCATTTATTAGCGTCAGGCAGCGAGATAAAGACCAGTTGCCAGAGATTGCTGGTGCTCTTCAAGGGCTCGGCTTTCAACTGGTTGCTACCGCTGGAACCGCTGCTGTGATCGAGGCAGCGGGTATTCCTGTGACGCAGGTCAACAAAGTGCAAGAGGGACGTCCGCACATCGTCGATATGATCAAGAGCGACCGTATTGATCTGATCATCAATACCACCGAGGGGCGTCAAGCGATTGCGGATTCCTCTACGATTCGCTCCAACGCAGAACAGCACAGAGTCTATTACACGACCACTATGGCTGGCGGCAGAGCCGTCTGTGAAGCGCTTAAATTCGCTGGCGACGTCACTGTACGCAGCTTACAAAAATTGCACGGGGAGATTGATGTATGCAAAAAAATCCTATGACCGTCGAGGGTGAACGGGCGCTACGAGACGAGCTGGAAGTACTTAAAAAGGTCAAGCGACCGGCGATTATTCAGTCCATAGCCACCGCCCGTGAGCACGGCGATCTCAAGGAAAATGCCGAGTACCATGCGGCGCGCGAGCAACAGAGTTTTGCCGAGGGCCGGATTCAAGATATCGAGGGCAAGCTGTCCCACGCCCAGGTCATCGATATCGCCAAGATCGCGCCCGGTGAGCGCGTGGTTTTTGGGGTCACCGTGGCGATTATTAACGTCGATACCGACGAGGCCTTTAGCTACCAGATTGTTGGCGACGACGAGGCCGATGTCAAGTTGGGCAAGATCTCTTATCAATCGCCGATTGCCAGGGCCCTCATCGGCAAAGAAATTGGTGATTCAGTGGTCGTACAAACCCCCGGTGGCGAGATTGAATACGAGATTGACGCGGTGCGCTACGGCGACGCTTAGGCCTTGTTGAGTAGCAGCAACATTAGCGCCTTTTGCGCGTGCAGGCGATTTTCTGCCTCGTCCCAAACCACCGATATCTGGCTGTCCTCGAGTAATTCGGCGGAGACCTCTTCGCCTCTATGCGCCGGTAGGCAGTGCATAAAAAGCGCATTGTTGGCGGCATGCGACATCAGCGTATGATCGACCTGAAAGCCGTTGAATTTTTCTAGACGCAGCTGTTGTTCGGCCTCCTGCCCCATCGATGCAAAGACATCGGTAGTGACGAGATCGACGCCATCGACTGCAGACGCCGGTTGGCGATGCAGCGTAATCCTCGCGCCGGCGCGCTCGAGTAGCTCTGGACTTGGCTCATAGCCCTCTGGGCAGGCGATATTGAGATTGAAATCGAGCAGCATGGCCGCGTTGATCCACGACTGGCACATATTGTTGCCATCGCCAATCCAGGCGACGGTTTTGCCGGTGATTGACCCGCGGTGTTCGCTAAAGGTTTGCAGATCTGCCAGCAATTGGCAGGGATGATAGTCGTCGCTTAAGGCGTTGATGACCGGCACTGACGAATGTTTCGCGAAGAGCTCAATATCGGCCTGGCGAAAGGTCCGAATCATGACAATATCGACCATGCTCGAGATCACTCTGGCCGAGTCTTGTATCGGTTCACCACGGCCTAATTGGGTATCGTTGGGCGATAGGAACAGCGCCGAGCCGCCGAGTTGGGCCATGCCCGCTTCAAAGGAAACGCGAGTTCGGGTGGAGGACTTTTCAAAAATCATCGCCAGCACCGCACCGGTCAGAGAGGTATTTTGATGTCCTTGACGGTGCGCGCGCTTAAGCTCGCTGGCAGATTGCAGTAGTGCGTTGAGTTCGCCGCGCGTGAGATCTGCAAGGCTGAGAAAATGTCGAGGTTGCATGATGACTATTAATCCTCTTTAAAATCGACAATCAGCGGTACCAGCGTGTCTACCAATAGATCGGCTTCGCTGTCGCTCATGGTCAATGCCGGCAACAATCTAATCACGCAGTCGGCGGTTACATTAATCACTAGACCATTGCGCATGGCAACGGAGAACAGCGATTTGCAGGGTCTATCCAGTTGTATGCCGATCATGCAGCCGCGGCCGCGAATGTCGACGACGGTGTCCACCGATGCCAGACCGCGTCGCAAGCCAAGCATAATTCGCTCGCCGACAGACGCCGCTCGAGCGGTTAGCTGGTATTGCTCTATGCAGTCAAATACTGCCAGCGCGGCGGCGCAAGACAGCGGATTGCCGCCAAAGGTCGAGCCATGGTTACCCGGTTGCATAAGGTTGGCGGCTGCGCCCTGGGCTAGGCATGCGCCAATGGGAACGCCATTGCCCAACCCTTTGGAGGTGGTAACTACGTCGGGGATCACGCGGCTGTGTTGATAGCAAAAGTAGCGGCCGGTGCGGCCGTTGCCGGTCTGCACTTCGTCGGCCATAAGCAGCCACTGCCTGCGCTCGCAGAGGGCTTTTAAATGCTCTAGATAGTCATCCGCGGGCAGGTTGATTCCGCCTTCGCCCTGAATGGGCTCGACCAAAACAGCGCAGATGTTGGCGTTGTTCTCGGCGATCCGCTCGATCGCTGGGATATCGTTGTATGGTGCGCGCACAAACCCACCGACCAAGGGTTCAAAGCCGGCCTGGACTTTACGTCCACCCGAGGCGCTTAGCGTGGCCAGAGTACGGCCGTGAAAAGCGTTATCCATGACCAATACGGTGGGTGTTTTAATACCCCGTTGGTGGCCGTAGAGTCGGGCTATTTTTATCGCGGCTTCATTGGCTTCGGCGCCCGAATTACCAAAAAAAACCTTGCTCATACCCGAGGCTGCGCACAGTTTTTCGGCTAATTCGAGCTGTTTGGGAATACCAAAAAAGTTCGAACAATGGGTCAGCGTGGCAGCCTGCTCCGAGACCGCAGTGACCACCGCTGGGTGCGCGTGGCCGAGGCCACAGACCGCGATGCCAGACAGGCCGTCGAGGTATTTTTTGCCGCTGTCGTCCCACAGCCAGCAGCCATCGCCACGCACCAATGTGGCTGCGCGCACGCCGTAGGTATTCATCAGAGCATCAGTTGTCATATCGCCTTCCCGAGCGCGTCTTTGGATCACCGTCGTGACACTAAAACATAACAATAAAAAAAGGCAGCCTCGCTGCCTCTATAGTGGTAAATAATAGCGCGGTTTGCTATCCGAGGCAATTTTCCATGGTCACTTTTCTTGCGCCAGCGCCCATTACTGTGGCTCAACCCCCAGTGTTGAGAGGCCAAGCACGCCGCGGTTAATCGATAGCAGTGTCGCGATGATCACCTTTCGAAAGTCTAGTGGGTATCTCAATTAATCTTTCCGATTGAGGCCTGCGGGCTGTCCGATTGGACTTTAAAAGGGTACCATTGCCGCCTATTTAACCTTGATCTAAAGGCGAAGAACGACATGGACATAATGGACAGTATCCGCGAGCAGGTGGAGAACAATACGGTTATCTTGTATATGAAGGGCTCGCCCAATCAACCGCAGTGTGGGTTTTCCGCGAAGACCGTGCAGGCTGTGATTGGCTGTGGGCAGAAATTTGCCTACGTCGATGTGCTTTCAAACCCGGAAATACGCGCCAATTTACCAACCTATGGCAACTGGCCGACGTTTCCCCAGTTATGGGTCGGTGGGGAATTGTTGGGAGGTTGCGATATCATCACCGAAATGCACGACAACGGTGAGTTAAAGCCGATTATAGACGAGGCTGTTGACGCGTCCAGCGCCGATCAATAGCGACCTCTGGCGACGTTTAATGCCGCCAGTTGGTACCCGGCGGCTCGAGTCGTCGGTTGGGTTGCTGCCTAGGCGTTTCGAGCACTTTTCCAAGGTTTCTGAATCTGGTCGCGCTTGACGCTGAATTGCCCGCTTTTTCGATCCTCAAAAAAGTACATTAAAGCTTTTTCAACCACTGGAAATGCCAGTTCGTCCCAAGGTATTTGGCTTTCAGCAAACAGCGCTACTTCGGATGACTCAGAGCTCACTGCGTATTCTGGCCGCTCCATTTTAGCCCGATAGAAAACGTATACTTGGTGTATTTGAGGTATATCGAATAGTGCATAGAGTTCGGCGTCTACGACGGTCGCGTAGGATTCTTCATAGCACTCGCGAAGGGCACCGTCCAGCGTAGATTCGCCATTCTCTAAAAACCCCGCTGGGAGTGTCCACAAACCTAATCGCGGTTCGATAGCACGTCGGCAAAGCAATATTTTGTCTTCATAAACAGGCAACACACCGACGATAACCCGGGGATTTTGGTAATGAACCAGCTCGCACGAATGGCACGTAAAGCGTGGGCGGTTGTCGCCGACGGGAATTTCGCTAACGACTGGATCGCCGCAATTGGAGCAGTACTTCATGGCATTTTCAACCCGACCTAAACCCAGAGTATAATGCACTAATGCTTGAAACACTTATGCAAAATTTAAAAATTTTCCCCCTCACTAGGCCGCGCCCAGATCCTAGTAGCGATGTCGCGCACGCGGCGGTATTACTGCTCCTTTGCGGGCCAGCGGAGGATCCGTCGATTCTTTTGACGCAGCGCTCTAACCAAGTCAATCACCACCCCGGCGAAGTGGCCTTCCCCGGCGGGATGTGGGAAGTCGACGATGGCGATTTGTTGAAGACGGCTCTGCGCGAGGCAGAGGAAGAAATCGGTGTCGAGGTCGGCGCTGTCGACCCACTTGCGACATTGCCGGACGCGTCACCGATGCGCGGACGCGTCACTGTCACACCATTTGTTGGGTTGATGCAAAGCGACGGCGCATTGATTCCAGCACCGGCTGAAATTGCGGCAATTTTTCGCGTTCCAGTGCGCTATTTGTTAGAGCCCAAAAACTACGGCTATTTCACCTTTGAACACCAGGCTAAAAACTATAGATTACCGCATCTAGATTTCGCCGGATACCGGGTTTGGGGCTTTACCCTAAAGGTATTAGTGGATATGTTAAACGCTAGTATGTCGGCCGCTATCGACTTAGACTACCCAAAGCTACCCAGTTGAGCTGGGACAAACAACGCAGATAGGCAAACGAAAAAATGATTTATACATTTGGCGACGACTGCCCGAGTATTGATGACAGCGCGTTTATCGCAGCGAGTGCGGATATTATCGGCGCGGTGATCATAAAGGCGCAGGCAAGCGTCTGGTTCAATGCGGTGATTAGGGGCGATTGCGATCTGATCGAACTGGGCGCGCGCTCAAACATCCAAGACGGTGCGGTGGTGCATGCGGATGTTGGACAGCCGATGAGCATCGGTGAAGACGTCACCGTCGGGCACCATGCGATGCTGCATGGGCGTTCGATCGGTGACCGTACATTGATCGGCATTAACGCGGTTATTTTAGACGGTGCGCGGATAGGCAATGATTGTTTGATTGGCGCCAACACGCTGATTAAAGCGGGTTCCGATATACCCGATGGATCGATGGTGGTCGGTTCGCCGGGCAAAATCATTCGTCAAATTGATGCGCAGACGCGGACATTGTTACTGCATTCAGCGCGTCATTATGTCGACGTGGCGGCATCGATGAAGGTCGATTGCCGGGAGGTGGTTCGGTGATAAACGAGCAACCGGTGGCCTCGCCCTGCACGGGGATTTGCACCCTGAATGCGGATAAGGTCTGCGTTGGCTGCTTTAGAACCAGCCACGAAATCTTCCAGTGGCGGGGCCTCGATAATGCCGGTCGGCGCGAGGTGTTGGCGCTCTGCAGCGAACGCGAAGAGCGCGACGCCCAATCGGGCTAGGTTGGTGCGCGCTGCTAGTGTGAACTGGCCGATTCAAAATTCGCCCCCGCAGCGAGGCTGCGGCTTGTTGCGGCGGGGCTTTTACGGCTCTTCGGTCTCCTCGACCTCGAGGCAGACGCCGACAAACTTGGTAATCATGACGGTATTGTATTCCTCGGTTTCGAATCGATAGCGATCGACCCGAAAACTCACGTTGCCGTCTGGCATCCGTTCCAACTGTTCTAGCGCCAGTCCGTTGAGCGTCTTTGGTCCGTCGGTGGGCAGGCTCCACCCCGTCGACTTATTGATATCGCGGATGGTTGCAGCGCCGTCTATCAGGTAACCCCCATTGCGATGCACGACGATATCGTGATCTTGATTGGCGGCGTGGCTAGTAAAATCACCGACGATTTCCTCGAGAATATCTTCCAGCGTGACCAGGCCCTGGACCTCGCCGTACTCGTCGACAACAATTCCGAAGCGGCGGCGGGTTTTTTGAAAATTGAGCAGTTGTGTGGTCAGGCTGGTGCTTTCCGGAATAAAGTAGGGCTCCTCCGAAAAGCGTTTAATGGCGTTGTGCGTTAGCGTCTCTGATCGCAGCAGGTGGTGACCCTTGCGGACCTGAAATAATCCAACGACATTGTTAATATCGCCGTCATAGACGGGCAAGCGGCTGTACTCCGATGCAAATATCTGCGCCATTAAGTCGTCTATTGGACTCTCCAAATCGAGTCCGACGACTTCGGTCCGCGGTATCATTATATCCTCGACGGTGACGTTTTCTAAATCCAGAATGCCCTTCAACATCCGCTGATGGTTATCCGATATCTTATGACCGGAGCTGTCGACTAACGACTTTAATTCTTCGGTGTCCAGTCCATCGTCGCGGTTCTTGTTGGGGTCAAATCCGAGCAGACTAATCAGGCTGTTGGTCAGTTGATTGATCATCCACACTAGCGGTGATAGCACTTGCAGCATCGGCTTCAAAAGATGACTGGCTTTAAACGCAAACCACTCAGGGTTCTGCGCAGCAATACTCTTCGGGGTGACCTCTGAAAACACCAGGACCAAGATGGTTAAGGTGGCGGTTGCGACCCAAGGTGCGGCGGCGGGGCCGACGTAGAGAACCGCCAACATATTGGCAATAATAGCGGCGAGAATATTGACTGCGTTGTTGCCGATCAGGATCAGGCCAATCAGCTTGTCCGGTTTGGCAAGCAGCTTTGCGGCTCTTCGCGCGCCGGCGCTTTTTTTACTCTGGTGGCGGAGTCGATAGCGATTGAGCGACATCATGCCGGTTTCTGAGCCGGAAAAGAATGCTGAAACCAGCAGAAGTATGACCAGTGTTGTCCAAAGGACCCAAGGGTTGGCAGCGTCCAAGTATGCGTGGCCTATAAATTTTAGGCCCACCATGGTGTATCAGTTGATGGCTTTTGGCAATAGACTTTTTAAAGGGTTGAATTGATTGGCTGTGTGAGGATGAATTCGAGTACAAATTTGGAGCCAATAAAACCCGTTAGAACGCTTAGAAAACCCGCCCATGTCAGCCTTGTCGCGGTGCGACCACGCCAACCCCAATAGTGTCTGCCGCACAGTAAAAGTGCATAAAATAGCCAGGCAATGACGCTGAAAACTACTTTATGCAGGAGCTTTTGTGCAAAGAAATCATCGTAAAAAATAAATCCTGAAATCAGAGAAAGCGTTAAAAAGATCTCTCCGACCCAAATAATTTCAAATAGTAGGTGCTCCATTGTCTGCAGGGGCGGCAAGGTTTTTATCAGCGCATTTTGACGCTTGTTTTTTAGCAGCCAATCTTGAAAACCAATCAGTAGTGCCTGTAGCGCGGCGATTGCCAGCAGGCTATAGGCCAGTATCGACACGATGACGTGTGCTTGCATGCCATGGGATAGCGTCATCACCGGTTTACTGCTTGGATAGAGGGTGGTCAACAATAGTGTGGTTGCGGCAATGGGAAATAGCAGTAGATATAGGCTGTGTTGAATCTTGGTCAGACCGCTGACGAATACCATGGTATTGATTGCCAGCGAAATCAGCGAAAAGACCTTCAGTAAGCCAAGATCGAGTCCCTCGGGCTGTAGCAAAAAATTCAGCACGGCAAGCGTATGCGCTACCAGCGCTAATGCGGTGACAATCTGCAGCCGCAGGGCATTGAAATGCGGATCCCTGCGCACCTTGAGCAGGTGGTATGCAAAACCACCGCTGTAAAGTGCAATCGCCATCAGGCCAGGAATTAAAGTCGTCATGTCGTGCCACTACCACCGCAAAGTTTTGAGTGTGGCATATTCCGTAGTCCGGGTGAAGTGCATGAGAAAATTTTGGGTATAATGTCGGATAATTCGAATCGGAGGTAAGTCGTCGTGGCGATGTTTGAGAATTTAAGTGAACGCTTGGCCGCAAGTTTGAAAAAAATATCCGGCAAGGCCAGTCTCAGCGAAAGTAATATTGAGGAGACTCTGCGGGCTGTGCGCATGGCGCTGTTGGAGGCCGATGTCGCGCTGCCGGTGGTCAAGAGCTTTGTCGAACAGGTACGCCTGCGGGCGCTAGGCCAGGAGGTCAAGAGCAGCCTCAATCCGGGACAGCAGTTTCTAAAAATTGTTCAGGCCGAATTGGTGGCGGTAATGGGCGAGGAAAATCAATCGCTCGATCTTGCCGCGCAACCACCCGCGGTGATCCTGGTTGCCGGTCTGCAAGGAGCGGGTAAAACCACCTCAGTCGCGAAGTTGGCTCGCTATCTCCAAGAGCGCGATAAAAAGAAAGTCATGTTGGTGTCGGCGGATGTCTATCGCCCTGCAGCTATTACCCAGTTGCAGGTGCTGGCGGCGGATGTTGGTGCATTGTTTCACCCCAGTGCGGCGAGTGAAAAGCCCGAGCGTATCGTAGCCGGTGCTCTGCAGGCAGCTAAGACCCAATTTGCCGATGTGTTAATCATCGATACCGCCGGGAGGCTGCACGTCGATGATCAGTTGATGGCGGAAATCATTTCTATTCACGCGGTGGCTAAACCAGTGGAAACGCTGTTCGTGATCGATGCAATGATCGGGCAGGATGCGGTGGTGACCGCTCAGGCGTTTGATCGTGCGCTGCCCTTGACCGGCGTGATTCTGACCAAGGTCGATGGTGATGCCCGCGGGGGTGCCGCGCTGTCGGTGCGCCAAGTGACCGGGAAACCGATCAAATTTATCGGTGTCGGTGAAAAGACTGATGCGCTTGAGCCGTTCTATCCCGAGAGAATAGCCTCGCGGATCTTGGGCATGGGTGACATGCTCTCGCTGATCGAAGAGGTTGAGCGCAAAGTCGACAAAAAGAAGGCCCAAAAGTTGGCCAATAAAGTCGCGCGAGGTAAAGGTTTTGATCTCGAAGACCTGCGCGATCAGCTCAGACAGATGCAAGATATGGGCGGCATGAGCGGTTTGATGGACAAATTGCCGGGGATGGGCAACATGGCGCAAATGGCGCAGCAGTCGAATGTGACCAGTCAATTTGGTCGTATGGAAGTCATTATAGATTCGATGACGGCAGCCGAACGACGCAATCCAGATATTCTCAACGGTTCGCGAAAGCGGCGCATTACGCTGGGGTCTGGCACCAGCATACAGGATCTTAATCGCCTGCTAAAACAACACAAGCAGATGGGTAAGATGATGAAAAAAATGAAGGGCAAGGGGATGCAGAATATGATGCGCGGTCTGTCGGGCATGGGCGCTCCCGGTGGTGGCTTGCCGCCGGGCGGGATGCCAAAGTTTTAAATGCCATAGCCGCTTGTCCAAGACATTTTTGTGGCTTGCGTGGCCTCGGTTTAGTGGTGAGATAAGGGTTTCTTTTTGTTGCTGTTTGGCGTAATATACCGCGCTTTTCGCGATCTATGCGTAACGAGTTTAAAAGGTGTCAACCGACATTGATAAATGCTCTCA
>TARA_B110001450_G_scaffold125345_1_pt1 | contig 30595 bp, 34 predicted proteins | sample TARA_B110001450 | Tara Oceans TARA_B110001450 (sample SAMEA4396538) | marine metagenome | biome: Polar Biome; feature: [SRF] surface water layer (ENVO:00010504); material: water (ENVO:00002006), including particulate matter (ENVO:01000060) such as... | depth 5 m | reverse complement strand
TTAGAAGTCTTGCGCGCTATCCAATTGCGCCACGTGGGCTCTTTGTTATTTTAATTACAAAAATTTAATGAAATAATCTGGAATCTTGTCTATAAAATGAGGGGCATAATATTTAACATTTTCTATATCGTCATATTTGGATTTTATTCTTAAAAAATTTATATATTTATTTGCAAAAACAAGTGTTTTTTTATGCCCTAATTTTTGTACATTTAATTTATAATACATAAATAAGATATAATTATTCATTTTACCGTGATAAAATTTACATATTTTTTTAACTATTATGCGGTCTTTGGATTCCGAACTACCCTCTTTCGCGCTGGCGCCTTTGGGGGCTCTACCTTTGGGACATCAGTATCAGTATCAACTACTGCAACATCTGGTACAACATTTTTTGTAACATCTACTTTCTTTACCGGAGAGGGCGATGGAGGTGGAGGAGCAGATGTAGAGTTATTAGATTCTAGAAGCAACTTCTTTTCCTTTTCCGACATTGGAAAGTGAGGCTTAAGATAACGCTGAATGTTAAAAAAAGTAACAGGCTGGTCGGGACTTCTAAGAATTACCCCAAGGGCTTCACCTTCTGGCTTACCAGTGAGCATAATAAAACGACGATTAGACGGATCTTGAAGATCATGCTTCTTGATGTAATCTGTCAATCCCTGTGTAACATCGCGACGAGAATGTTCTGTATCGTCTTCAAAACCAAGAAACTTGCACAATTCGTTAGAAATTGAAACAGGCTTGTGCAAAGCTGACACACGCTTTGGCGCATCAGGGTCTACTTCCTGCGGAATCTTCCTATTGCGCTTACCCTTATTTACTTCCTTCTGGAGAACCTTCATTCTGGCACTAAGACTTTTTGTTGTATCCATTAGACACGTAAAATCTTTAATAAGAAGTTCAAACTTTTCAGAAGTGCTCATAGGACCTGGTTCAGATACTTCGGTTGACATTAATTTATATACTTTGTCTTTATTTTTTCTTTAAGTATGTTTATACTGTGCGTTTAAAATAAAATATATTAAAGAATTATTAAATACATATTATTATATGGAAAATACTATAACAGAAATTGCCGATTTTATAAAGCGCTATAAAAGTATAGCCGAATTTAGTTTTACTATAGGTAAATATACTAAAGACTTTGGGTTTGATAAAAAAATTTTGAACAATCATGATACCGATCGTATTGAAGAATTATTGAAAACGTGTAATACCTGGGAAGATAAAGATCTATATGAAAACAATAAAATAGATTTGGGATATACAAAAACAATAGATTTTATAGTTTATACTATAGAAAATGGACCTTACGATATAATTGTCTCTGCTGATATTTTTAAAAAAACAGAATCATATGTATCTGAAGAATATATAAAAAAAATTAACATATATACAAAAAAATCGCATTGTTTTAAAATTGTTAAGGAATATTCTATTAAAAATGGAGACGAAAATACTTTTATTCTAACTTTACAAAATAAAAGTGATACTATTTCAGATATGTATAATTCTCATTCAAGCATACTCAAAATATTAGATATAATTAAAACTTTAGATAAGGAAAAAAATAAAACTTATTTGTTTAAAAAAATTGTAAAAAATTAATTAACTTAAATACGTGATTAATAATACATTATATAGGTATAATGCTACGCAATTTCAATGAAGAAAATAAGTATATAACAAGACAAGACATTACTAGAATTACAGGGTTTAATCCTATTAATGTTTTGATTTATCAAAAAGCATTTATACACAAAAGTGTATTGAGATTCTTAACCGATTCTGAGTTAAACAATTCTTATGAAAGATTTGAGTTTTTAGGAGATTCTGTTTTGAATTTGGTTATTGCAAATTTTATTTTTGCTAAATATCCCGACAAAGAAGAGGGGTTTCTTACAAAGATAAGAACCAAACTTGTAAACGGTAAAACTCTTGCTTATCTTTCAAATAAAATAAATTTAAATGAATTCCTGATAATAAGTAAAAATGTAGAAAGAATTAACGGAAGAAATAATGATAGAATTCTTGAAGATATATTTGAGGCATTTTTATGTTCTATACATTTAGATCTAGGATATAAATATGTAGAGCATTTTATTTTAAATTTGATATCAAAATATTTAAATTTTGAAGATTTAGAAGAAGATAATAATTATAAAGATATTCTTCTTAGAAAATGTCAGCAGAGATTGCAGATTAATCCAGAGTATGAATTAGTTGAAACTTCTGGTCCTGGACATAAAAAGATATTCACATCTGTTGTTGTAATTGCGGGGGAAAAATATGCAAATGGTACTGGCTGTACTAAAAAAGAATCTGAACAGAACGCATCTTTAAAAACGTTAGAAATATTTTAATTTGCTCCAGTGCTTCCAAATCCTCCTCTCCCCCTAGTTGTACCGGTATCAATGTCTTCAATTTGAAATTTAGGTAAAATACCGTCAAATGATACTATTTGAAAATAACAGCAACCCTCTTGAAGAAGTACATCACTTGTTCCAATATTATCTACGACTACCATAACATCCCCTCTGTAATTTTTATCTATGATACCGACAGAATTAGCGAGACGAATATTAGTTTTTGAAATTGAACTTCTAGGAATAAGCATATATCCAATGCTTTGATTTCCTTTAAAATTTAAATTAATTTTAAAAGACTTGCTATTGGCTGGTATAAGTTCTGAATTTTGCATTGGAATATCAAGACCTGTGTCTTCATTTCTTTTTGCTGATGTATAAGTAGGATGATTCTTCCAATAATAATCGTTTTTGGGATCAATTTTAATAAAAAGGGGCATGTACTTATGTATACTATAATATGTTAATTGTTTAAATTGTTTAATTGTACAAATGTATTTAAAAATATAAATCATTTGGATATAAATCGTTTAAAAATATAATGTCCCTAGTAAAAAGTAAACAAATTATTAATCTTGCAAATAAGTTCAAACCCATTGCAAATTTAGGGTTTGTAAAACTTGTAGATGTAATGCCAAGAGTTATACCAGAAGGCTGCGAAGCTTTGATGTGCGATCACGCGGTTGTACAGGCAGCCAGGGTATCTTTTAATGAAGGCATTAAAACATCATTAAAGGATATTAAATTAATAGATTTTCTTATTAAACATAAGCATACGTCTCCATTTGAAATGGTAAAGTTTAAATTTCATATTAAAGCCCCAATCTTTATACAAAGACAGTGGATACGTCATAGAACTGCTAATGTTAATGAAATTTCGGGCAGATATTCTGTTCTAAATCCAGAATTTTATATCCCAGATAAAATTTACGATCAGGGCAAGTTAAATAAACAAATGTCAGGAAATGAAATAAAAGACATTAAAACAAATAAATTATATCAAGAATACATGACAAATTCATTTAAACAATACAATATGTATGAGATTCTCATAGACCAAGGGGTTTCTAAAGAAATGGCAAGAATTGGATTGCCTCTTAATATGTATACCGAATTTTATTGGTGTATAGATTTGCACAATCTATTGAATTTTATTAAACTAAGATCTGCAGTAAATGCTCAGAGAGAAATAAAAGAATATTCAGATGCAATGAAAGAATTAATTTATGAGATGTGTCCAAATACTATAAATTCATTCAATAAGTATCATTCATTTAATACAAATGAAATGTAAAAGATTTTTACATATAATTTCATAAACAATTTTAAATATATTTTTTTCTGAAATATTAGATATTTCAATTAATCTTTTAACTGGTGAATTTGAAATATCTAAATCTGCTAAAAGTATTTCTTCAACATTAGAATTTTTGTTATCTTCTAGATAATTTCCCATCTTATATGTTATAGAACTTCTACCTCGAGAATATGTAACAGATTCAAATTGTATATCAGAATCTATCTGAAAAAATAATAATTTAAGTTTAAGCATCATTCTCCTGATAAATTTTGCCTGATAATCGTAATAATTCGTTAAGATATTATTATATAATTTACATTTTTGCATATATATTTCTATGTCATGGGTCTTCTCAAAAACTAGATGATTTATATTTATGCCTTTTTTAATTCTTACATTATCGTCTTCAACTGTATATTTTTGTTTAGATATATATTGTTGTAGACAATTTATTATAGAAGTAATTGCATTATGAACACTTTGAATCTCATCAAATGTATAATCTTCGTCATGGATGTCATTAAATGGTCTGAAATCATAACATAACTGAGTTTCATTAAAAATGTTTGTTATATTTTCCTCATTTTTTAATGAAGAATAGATTTTGGTATAAAATTTATAATACTGTCCGTATATTTTAGATAGAAAACTATTAAATAATATTGTATAATTTAATATATCCTTTTTTGTCAATTCTATTTGAAAGAATAATATATCCAAAGACATTAAATAGTCTTCTCTTTTTGTCGCCTCTTTGAGATATTCTCTATAAATCTCTTCTAGATTATTAGATTTTATGTTTAGTTCTTTAATTAATCTTAAAACATCATTTTTACAATCTTCTATATAAATAAATTTTTCATTATCAATCATTTTCTTTAATAATATTATATTATATTATATATATTTAATATAACATAATGTTTGAAAATAAGTCTGAAACATCAAGGGAAATATATTCCTGGGAATCACATCATGAAAATATTTTTATAGATTGGGCAGACAAGGCTGCGTGTTATAAATGGCTTCATAATAAGTCGTATATTAAATTTTCTTCTAAGAGAAACCTTTTTACTATACCAGTTATTGTAATGTCTACATTAACAGGGACGGCAAATTTTGCATTGGAAAGAATACCAGTTGAATACCAAGACGCGTGCTCAATAGGAATAGGAAGTGTAAATATATTAGCTGGTATTATAACAACAATTGCACAATTTTTAAAACTTAATGAACTAACAGAAAGTCATAGAGTAGCATCTATAGCTTGGGATAAGTTTCATAGGAGTATAAGATTAGAACTTATTAAATCACCAGATGAAAGAACTAATGTTTCATATTTTATGAAAACGTCCAGAGATGAATTTGATAGACTTATGGAAACGTGTCCTCCGATAGACAAAAATGTTGCCAATAATTTTAAATTAGAATTAACAAGGGGGAAAGATAAGTCAGAAGTATCTAGAAAATTGAAAAACTTTAATAATCTCATTAAACCCGAAATATTTAACGAACTAACATCAATTAAAGAGGTAATATATAAGTCTAGTCCAAATACTACAATAGACATCGAAGACCGAGTAAGAATAGCGAAAATGAATACAGAACGAGACACTTATAGAAAAAATTTAACTGAAGTTTCAAATTTTATAGAACTGTTTAAGAATAAGTATTCGCGACACCCTTCTGAGGATGAAATTATAGACAATACTACAAATATATCTAGGAGTGATTTAAGAATAATAATTTCAGAATTAAATTAAATATTTTGTATAATATAATATGTTAAATTTTTTAAAAGGTAATGTAATTTTTTTATCAAGTCTAGTTTTAATATTTATAGTAATTTATTTGGTATCTAAATCAACATCAAATCTTAGAATAATATACTTACTTAATACTGAAAAAAGAATTGTAACCGAGTATATAAAAGATAAAATGTTAGAACTAAATATTGGTCCTAAACATATACCTGGAAAACCCCATAGAATACCATTTGTTATTTATAGAACTTGGAAAAATAATAATTTAAATGAGCAATTTAAACATGCCTGGGAAACTACGGACAAAAATAATCCAGAATTTAAACAGATATTATATACAGATGTTGATGTAAATAATTTTATTAATGAATTTAAATACCCCGGTCTTAAAGAAGCCTATAATCGTATAAACCCCAGATTTGGCGCAGCGAGAGCGGATTTATTTAGATATGCTATTCTATTCCGCTATGGGGGGTTCTATATGGATATTAAATCTTACCCGAATTGTTCTATAAAAGATAAACTTGGGAATAATGACAGTTTTCTATTAAGTAAGTGGCAAGGAATGAAATACAGAGGGGATGCAGATGTATTCGGTACTGAAGGTCATATATTTGCCGAAAAAGGCGGGGAATGGGAACAATATTGGTTAGCATGTGAAAGTAACCATCCTATTATGAAAGCTATCTTAGATAAATGTATTACAAATATTAACTATCCCAATACGAATAGGTTATTAACTTCTTTAAGATCTGGAATTTATTCTCCACACGAAATATTTATTACAACGGGTCCTATTATGATGACAATTGTTATAGACGAGTTTATAACATATAACCCACAATTTGATGACTTTACTATAACTAGACCAGGGTTTTACGGATGTATTCTTTATTCAGGAGACAGCAATTTCGATTTCAAGCGTGGGCACCACGGAGCATATAATAATATTAACGAAAAACATTATTCGAGGGTTAACGAGCCTCTATTATTATCATATTAATTTATATTTTATGTAAAAATATTGCCAATATTATTTTCATTATTTAAAAATAAATATTTTATTTATACAAATGAAACAAACTAAAGTCAACAATTTTATGGTATGTTTTGCAATACTATTTATAATTATATTTATATTTTGTGTCTCCTATTGTAATATTGATTTTTTATTAAATCCATATACGTATCAAGTATCGGTAAAAAAAAATACATTTGACCCTAGGCGTACAAAAAATGAAGATAAACTTTTAATGAATTTATTAAAAGTTACTTCAGATATTTTAAATGACAATAATATCGTTTGGTCTTTAACTTCAGGTAATTTATTAGCTATTTATAGATACGGCATTCCTATTTTGCCATGGGATGACGATATGGACATTGTCGTAGATAAAAATAAAAACAAATATGCCGTAGAATTATTAAAAAAGGAATTGCCAAAACATGGAATGTCCATTGTGTATCACAAAAAATATTATGAGGAATTTTCCGATTTATTCTCTTCTAACAAGCTATATAAAATATGTTATTCCGAAGATAAAGAAGATATTGTAAAACATAAATATGGATCTAATGATTGGTCATGGCCATTTATAGATTTATTTATAGACTATCCGCGTAAAAATCAGTGGAACAACCCGCATGATATATACAGTGATGAAGAAGTGGGAACAATAAATTACGAATACAATGAACAAAATATACCATTAAATTATTTTTTAACGGGTACTAGAAGTAAAGAATATATTAAAGAACAAAATATTTTAGATATGTGTTATGATGAACCTTTTTCTCACAAATATAACTTACATTTTGATAATGTTACGGGTAATAATAATATTCCTTGTGAAGATGTAAAACTTATTATGTATAAAACTTAATAATTTAAAAAGTTATATTTATTTTACTAAAAATAACTTAGTTAAGCATTTTTAAGTAAATTTAAAAATAATATTTATACAATATATTAATGGAAAAGGAAAAACTTAAGTCTTGTTTAAACAAATTGTCATTAAGCTTAGGATTTAAGTCCTTAGACGAATTTGCAAAGAGTAAAGAAAATAAAAATTGCAGTGACAAATATATAGCAGTATATCCTGATAAACAAATAATATCTAGAACAGATGACAAGATGTATGTAGACAATCTCAAAGTAATGACAGCCCAAAATTTATACGATTCCAAAACAGGCAATATGATAAAATTAACAGACGCTCTCTCGAAAAAATTGGATATAACAGAACCTCCAATTGGATGGTGGGCATCTGAAAAATGGGATGGAATCAGGGCTCTATGGGATGGAGAAAAAATGATATCAAGAGGTTCCGGAGTAGGAAAACCTAAAGTTTACACTTATGTACCAGAATGGTTTAAAAAAGTTTTGCCCGGTGGTATACCACTAGATGGAGAAATATGGATAGGTCGCGGACTTTTTCAGAAAACTAGTAGGTTATCTACTATAAAATCTGGAAAAAGTTATACAGAAGAACAAATAAATGCCATCTGGGCAGGGAGCGACGATCCGCCTGTAGTTTTCAAAGTATTTGATATTCCAAACCTGAGTGAACCTTTTGAGAAAAGGATGATAATATTGAAAGATATCATTAAGAACCGTAAAATATGTTGGGACTCTATTAAATATAATAATAAAAAGGTATTCCCTTTGCAGTACACCGAACAAATTAAAATAGATACAATGGAACAACTTATAAGTTTATACAATAAACTTACATCTGCCGGAGCAGAGGGGATTATGTTAAGAGCTCCAGGTTCGCCATACGAACTAAAGAGAAGCAAGTATATGCTTAAATATAAAATAAAAGAAGATGCAGAATGTGTATTAAGAGAATATGTATCGGGAGATGGGAAATACACAGGTATGCTTGGATCTATCAAATGCGAGATTCTTAAAAACGGTAATCCAAGTGGTGTATTTACACAAATTGGGACAGGATTAAATGACAATCAAAGAACAAACTACAATAAACCAAATTCGCCTGACTACATACCAATTGGAAGTATAATATCTTTTAGTTACATGGAAATGACAAAAGATGGAATTCCTAGACATCCTGTATATAGAGGAATTAGAGACGATATAAAACAAAATAAAACTGACACCAGAATAGAAATTCCAAATAACAATATTCAAACAAAGGATGTAAAGAAAATTCTATTAAAGATAATTAATAAAATAGCGACAGATAAAACTCAATATTGGCAATTTAAGGTTAAAAGTTACAAACATGCCGAAGAAATATTGAAAGATGACATGAAATTGAAAACACCAGAAAATTATTTGGATGAATTTCGTAAAGGAGGTATGAAATTAGCAGATGAAGAAAAATTTAAGTCTAAAAACGGAGAGTGGAAAAGTGACCTGATGAAAAAAATAGATTCTATACTTAAAACTGGGCAAGTAGACGGGATTTCTCTAGTAACAACTGACCCGAAAACCTTAGCAATAGAAAATTTCACGAAAATTCCAGGCATAGGTCCGTCTACAGCCCTAAAAATTTTTGAAGAAGAGGAAATAAGTACCATAGAAGACCTGAAATTAATATATAGTATAAACAATAAAATATTAAACCCTAAACAAGCAATCGGATTAAAACATTATAGCGATCTTCAGGAAAGAATTCCAAAAAAAGAGATGGATAAATGGAATGATATGCTTACACAAACATTTTATGATATGGGTATAGCCGGAAGAATAGAGTTAGTTGGTTCTTATCGTCGGGGAAATGATACATCGGGAGACATAGATGTTCTGATAACAACAGATGTAAAAAGTTCAAACATAATGAATACTTACTACAATAATTTAGTACAGAAAAATGTTGTTGACCCTAAAGATATTATTGCGAAAGGACCCACTAAAATAATGACAGTTGCTATTATAGATAAAAAATACAGACATCTTGATATATTTTATCATCAAAAAGACTCTTACCCATTTGCACTTTTATTTACAACTGGATCAAAAGAGTTTAATATTAAAATGAGAAAACATGCTCTTGAAAAGGGTTACTCGCTTAACGAACAAAATTTAACCCATAAAACAACGACGGGTAAAAAAGTTTCGTCCAAAGAATATTTACAAAAGATTGGTAAAGAATTTCCAGAAACAGAAAAAGATATATTTGATTTTTTAAATTATACTTACATCTCTCCAAATTTGAGATAAAATATTATATTATATTATACTAATAATAATGGATAATGATGATGATGAGTGTTATTATTATGAGGTAATAAATGAAACGGATGATCCAATCATGCCAAACATTGACGTTAATATTATATTAATAATGAAAGATTCCAAAAGATTTAAAAAAGATCCATTTCTATTAAAACTTGCCAAAAAAACCATTTTCCAATATAATAAAGGTTACAAAGAATGTGAAAAGCCTATAGAAATTAATGTTTCTAATAAAGATATAAACCACGCTTATTATACAGCATTTGAATATACTAAAAATCTTAACAATGTAATAATAATGGAAGAAGATGCTGAAATTAAAAATTATAATGTTAATCATTATAAAATTATTGACAACTACATTAATAATAATGATTATGAATTGATTTCATTTGGTTGCGCCGGAAATTTTGAAAAGTTTAATGATTATTTTTATAAAGTTTCAATGTACGGATTTTCTCATGCCCAGATTTTATCAAGGTCTTCTAGGGAAAAGTTATTTAATTACATCGATTATATAAAATTTAGCGGTCATATAGATCAACATATGTCCGCTACACTGAATATTTTATGTTATATTAAACCCTTGATAATTCAATTGTTTGAGGAAACTGAAAACGCAAAAACGTGGCAGGGATTGAAAAATATAGATTTTAGTAGAATTTCATTTAAACCGACAACTTTTTGGCTTCCTAATTCTACGCGAGAAGATTGGGATAGAATGTATATAGGCGCGGGGAGCATATCAGAGTTTAATAGATTTAAATTTTTAGCATTGTTACTATTTATTTTGTTAGTTTATTTAAAATATAAACAAAATTAACTGAATGGATTTGTATTATTATTTGTATCAAATTTTATGACTGGTATTTTATTGAGAGTGTCTATTTCGAAACTTTTACGTATTTTTTTAATCTCTAAAATTTCTTCCGGGGTTGCATTATCATTATAAAAAAATGCAACAATTGGTGTTATATTCAAGTTGTCATTGTGCCATGAATTAATTAATATTTCATTATTTAAACCAAAATCTTTATCAGTTGGTTTTTTTATAAAGTCTAAAGACTTAATGTATTTATTTATACGTAAAAATTCTTTAAATGTTAAAGAATCTCTATTTAAAATTTCATTAATCCAATATTTAGCGGAATATCTGTCTTCTTTAAGCAAGAATTTAATCCGGTTAATTTCTGCAAGCAATTTATCTTCAAACTTAGTTACTTTATTATTAATTTTGGAATTATTTTCAAGCTGGAATCCCCATGATGAACACCCCTTATTTTTCCTATTAATTGTACCTCCATCTGTCGCCCAAAAACATAATGGGTTTATGTTATCGTAATCTACATCTTCGTATGTAAAATCAAATATCATACCATAATTTAAAGTATATTCGGGTATAGAATAAGTAAATGAAAATATATTTTTATTACCTCCAATAAAAGAAATAGATTTTGAAGGCAATAAAATATTATCTGTTATATTATTTTTGTGGAATAAAGATGATAGTGGTGTATAATTATTAATTTTCCATTTATTGTTTAAATCATGGTTATCGGACATATTGTCTATATAATGAAAAAAAACTAAACTTTTTTGTGCCCCGTCTGCGTCATTGATGTGTTTATAAGGGTCAACATTCCATTTATAATTTAAATGTTTGATTAATTTTTTTTTATCTATGTTTTTATAATTTGTATTTTTTGGTTTCATATTAAAATCACTTTTATCAAAATAGATGTGAATGTATAACAAACATATGATAAACACCAATATAATCGTTATTAACGTTATAGTAAACAACATATTATAATGATTAATCACATTTTAAAATTACAAAAAAAAATTAATATTAAAATAAATTATAATTATAACTTAATATATTATATATTATTATATGGAGCCCCTTAGAAATCAAAAAGTTGAAGAACAGTTTGGCAAACTTATCAAAAATTTTATTTCAAGAAATGAAAATTATGATATGTCTAGATTCATAGGTGGGATGCCGATTACTCTGGAAAAAACAGATATGTCTAATTTAACAATTAAAAATAAGAATGGCGATCTTAGATATACTGTTACACAAAAAGTCGATGGAACTAGATATTTAATGTATATAGGACCAGATACTGGTTTGTCGAATATAAAGCAGAGAACAGTTTGTTTCGTAGACCGGGATATGAAACTAAATGTTTTTAAGAATTTTAATCTTCCGGATGTAAATACACCCGAAATGTTACTGGACGGAGAAATTGTATATTTTGATGCAAATGGAAAATCCCACAGAGAGCTAGATCCTGTAAAAATTAAGGGCATTTCTTTCATGGTTTTTGATATATTATTCGGACCCGAGGAAATCTCAGTTGATTCAGATGGAAATAAAAAAATTGGACAGTCATTTTCGATGACAGTGCCCCAAGACGGCAAATTAAGAAGCAAACCATGGTATTATATAAATAGGTATGATATATTAAGCAAACTTATAGTACCAAATATGCAATTTAATAAAAATGAACCTATCTTACCAAACGCTTTTAAAGGTTCAGAAAAATTTAACATAGAACTTAAACCTATTTATTTTTTGGGTACACTTCTTTCTGCAGCGCTTCCATTATATAATTTAAGCGGTTCTGGCTGGTTGCAAACTGAACTTAAAGATAATCGGTCTAAATATTACAGTTATCTCTCTACTATTAAGAAAAAAACCGATATTTTTACTAAAAAATTAGAACTCGATGGTTTAATTTTTACCTCGGCGGACACTTTGTATACAATTGGTACTTGGAATAATAATTTAACTGGTCAATATAAATGGAAGCCTCCCATGGAACAAACTGTAGATCTTAAAATTAAAAAAGTAACAGAAACTACTGCAAATGTTTTAGTTAAAAAAGGTTCTCAATTAGAATATTTTCAAGAAAGAGGACAGGCATTGATTGTTAATGTCCCAAATGAAACTAAAACGGATACTATCCATGAATTTTCTGTTGTAACCAATTCATTCAAGTATAAAAATTCAAGAGAAGATAAAACCTTACCCAATGCAATCAATACAGTTCTAAACGTGATTCGTAGTTATAAAAATCCGGTAAATATAGACAATATTGTATACTTTCTAAAACCAGATAATGAAAAGGCTTATAAGGTAATATTGGAACATTCTTCTAGAACAAAACTTTTTAAATGTGTCTCTGCTTTAGAATCTGTAAAACTTATAGAAGAATCTGATAAAAACAAACTTACTGACATGATTAAAAACACCGGTACGTCAAAAGAACTTGAAATAGAAATGAGACTTGGACTAATTAATCGGGGACCGAAAACATTTTTTGATCCGATTATTTCAAGAGGCAATTTTGAAAAAATTATTATTAGAACTGAAAGGTTTGGATTCAAAAAGACAATTGATGATTTTGTAGATATCTATGACAATGGTGTTAGAACTCGGTATATATATTCAAAAGATTTCGGAAGATTTATACAATATGAGAGCGTGATTAAAAGTAGAATCTCTAACATCGACATTCCAATGTCTAATACATTAAATTTCGATACGCGTTTTTCGATGTCAAAGGAAACTCCAGTTATGAAATATAATACAGAAGGTGATACTAAGAGAAAATATAGAATATCTTATACCGAACCTAATGAATTATTTAGGATAGACTTTACTGCTATAACTAATGGATCTTACAGTTTAAATGATAGATTATTTAAAACAAATAAAGATCCAAATGAAAAATTTCAGATAGAAATAGAATTTATTAGCGATAAGATTAATATCGAAGAATATTTTAAATTTTTAACTCATTTGTTAAGCATCTGAAAGAATATTTCCGTTACGTATCAATGTATTTTCAGGATTTATAAACCACTCCTCAGAATCTTCAAAAAATGATGATTCAATCGTGTTAAACTTATCAAATAATTTGTTTACCACATCATCGTATCCTGATGATTTATTAGTTTTTTCAATTATACTTATTTTTCTCTTGGGAACTATTTTACCTCCGAAATCTCTATTGATTTTAACTAAAATATAATCATTTCTAAATAATTTATCGGGAATTTCTCTTTTAATAAATTCATATTTTTCTAAGAAAGATAATTCCTTGGGGAAAGTTTTACCTTCATATCCAAATTTAATTATAGACCCTTTCGTTAATTCTAAAACTTGAAGTTCTATAATATCATCGGTGTAATCTTCTTCGCCCCATGTTATATATTCACATTTGTTTACATTTGTAAATGTTAATATAATATTTTTATCTTGATTTATGAAATAATTACTTCCATCTATAATATCATTAAAAAAATCCGGAAATGTCAATATTTCAGATATAATAGAGTTTAATAAATTATTTTGTAATTCCATAATCGTATTCTGTCGAACTCCAAATGGAACATCTGCGAAGGATTCCGAGTAATAAATTAGATCTATTATATGAAATTCATTCATATTTTCAATTTCATTTTTCCTTAAATAACCCTTTAGAATAATTTCGGTGTCATAATAATCTTGTATGTCGGAATATATACTTAATAATTTATTGTTAAAATAAAAATTACCCCCCGGACCTAAATAAAGATAAAAAGATACTGAATCTCCGGGGACACTTTTAACATTGTACTGAATTTCTTTAAATTTTTGTAAATTGTGATATGTCATTTGTTGGCTTTCTATTGTATTTATATCTATCAAATTTTTGATGATATTAATATTTTCATTTATATTCTTCTCGTTGAAATAAGATACGGTATTTTTAATCAAATTTCCTTCAAAATTTACCGCGAAACCAGATTTTTTAAGATTTTTTTGTACACAATTTATTAATTGATTTCTATCAAATGATCTCAAACCCGGAAATATTCTACTATCTCTTTTAAAATTTTCTCCAGTTACATTTGTAGTTTCGCCATTCTTTCGCCTGACTAAATATTCGTTAGATCTTTTGTTCTTTTTACTAATCACGGTTACAATTTCGTACACCCCATTAATCTTAACATTGGCAGAAGATCCAGGAGTATTACTGTCTGGTATTAAAATTCCGGAACCATTGTCTTGGTCTAAATTAATATCATATTTAATAGCTTCTTCTTTATTTCTAGGAAATCCATCGAGTAGATAAGTTTTCATAAGTTCTGTAGATTTATCACTTTTTGCTTTACAACATGGATACCAAAGTCCATCTGGACCCTTTACACCCTCTGGGTTAAGATACTGATAGTTTGGATCCGGACATTTACCTTTCCAAGAGTACGGGTCTGGTCTTTTACCTTCTTTCCAAGAATTACCATCATCGTCTATGCGTGTCTGCGTATTTCTACACACAGATGAGAGTACCGCGTTACCAGAAACCGTATTATAACTTTTAATTTCTTTAGAAGGTCTGTCTAATGCTTTCTTTGTTAATATTTCTTCCTGTTCTAAAAATAATTTATTAAACTCATTATATACTCCATTGAATAATTCTTTTGTTATGTCTGTATTACCAGGCAAACAAAGTCCTTGATTAATATTTTTAACCCCACATCTCGATATAGTCATGGTTATAGTGCCGTATTTATTTATGATACTAGTCATTTTAAGACCATCCGCTGGGGTTGTTACAAATTTAATATATTCTTTTGACATTATTTGATTTCTTGTCAGTCTCCCCAGTGAATACTCCCATTCGATAATTTTAATAGAATTGAGATTTATTATATTTTCGCCCGTAGGTGTTTTAACTACATTTGTAATTGGTCCAGAAACTAGTTCTCCGTTATTGTCGTAAGGGCTAATTAAGTTATCAAGATTCTCGAAATCGATTTGTTTATTATTAGTATTAAAATTTTCCAATAATAACTGACCAGACATGGAGTGTACATAGGAGAAATTATCAAATATACGATATTCTGTCTCCCCAGTTATTTCTTCTAAATTTGTAGAATTAATAACATCTGCTTCAATAACTCGTTTTATTAGTTCTGTTTTTAATTTATTGAATTTTTCAGGAGACTCCGGTATATTAATTAGATTTATCAAACCATTTTTGCTTATCCTTATGGATGTTTTTTCGTTACCATCTAAATGAGAAATTATAACATTATTTAAAAATTGGGTTGTTGCTGTCTTGGATGCTAATTTTTTAGGTCCTCTTTTTTTAAATATACCATCTGTATCGTAAGATACATTTGTAAACACGTTTTCTTCATTAGAATTAATTATTAAAACCCCGTCAGTCACATTCATTTCGTCGGGGATAAGTAAAATTTCATTTAAATCTTCTTGAGTTAACATACGCCTGTTATTTTTCTCTCTTATTGATGAATAATCGCCGGAATAACTAGGGGACATGATATAATTTTTAAATCCAGCCATTGTAAGGTACAAACTATCGTTCTGGGGGAAATCGCAGTTTTGTTTGTGGTCTTCCGGTCCAATACTGTCACAGTAACTACAATACAAACCATTTTTAATTGGCCCAATAGGAGGGCGATTATAAGTATCATTTATGGTTTCGCCACCGATGTTTTTTTTCTGGGAAAGACTAAGTTTATAAAACCCTTCTTCTGAATTGTCTAATTTAAAAGATGTTTTAAGTTTATCGATGTCTATAATATCACCTGGTGCATCAAATTTATTTATAAAGTAGTTAATACCATTTATTTTAATATCTGTTGACATGTGTATAATTTAATACAAATATTATTTTTATTAAAAGTCACAATTTGGTTTAATTTACACTAAAATAATATAAAAATAATATAAATTTAATTTAATAATGACGAGTTCAAAAGAAGTATGCAATTTTAATAAACTGTTTGAAGAATTTTTAGAAAAGATAATTTCAAAATTTGATCATGCAAAACTTAAGAATTATAGAAGAGGGTTTTTGATTCTTAAATCAACATCCCCGATTACTCCCGCAAGTTTGTTCATGGCTGGATGTATAGATTACAAGACTGAGATAAAACAGCGAGATGATTCATTCTTCTTAAATGATAAAAAAACATTAGAACGAGCTAAAAATTTTGGTAATTTTACGGAAGATTGTGGTCTTTCACACTACTGGAATGAATTAACTCCCTCTACAAAAAAGGCAATATGGGATTATATACAATCTTTATATGTACTTGGAGAAATAGTAATTAATAAAAATGAGACTCTTTTCAATAAATATAATAGCATGTATGCATCTGATTATAAGAATGAAATTAATAATTTGAATACCGAGAATTTTTCTGTTGAGTTTTTGGAGAAAATAAAATAGTATATTATACTAAATGACGTCTTATTGGTTAAGTGATTATTGTAGTTTATTTTCTTCTATCAATATAATACCTTTTATCGGCGAAAGTAAGAATTATCAATATAATTCCCTGACTAGATTAATTATATTAGTTACCATATTAAGTTATTTGTATACCAAAGATACCAATGTAATAATTGCCGGAGCATTTTCAATTGTATTAACTGTAATAATATATTTTTTAACATACAACAATAAACGTAAAGATTATAATAAAAATAGTTACGATAATGTATCTAGTTTAAAATCAAATGTTGAGAGCGATAAAATTGAAGTCCTAGAAGAGAAAGATAACATTATTAATCAAAAAAATCAAATTTCTTTAAATTATATACCAAATAATACAGAACTTAAAAAAGAGCTTTTCTTTTTAGATGGAAGCAAACCAGCAGCCCAGATAAAACCAGAAATTATTAATGCTAATGACTACTTCTATAATGGACCAAGGGTAGTAAATGGTGTTACAAAAAATTTCGATAGTATATCAGAAACATTTTAGATTAAATAAACTTAAACTTTAATAAATTAAAAGTATAAAAATTAAAATGTAAATATATATTAATAATGCAATATATAGAAAAAACTGGGAAAACCAAAACAATGAACTATAATGCAGACGGTAAATTTGGAGATTCATTGGATTATAATAATCTTAATTCTGCAAAAATAGAGGACCGCGCAGTAAAGGCATTAGTAAAATATAATAAAATTACTACACAAGATGATGATATCGTTAAAAAACTGTATCCAACTGTTGTACAAACAAGAAGCAAGGCTGTTAATATACAACCAGATGTTACAGATGTAATGGGTAGATTTGCAGAGAGGGCAAACGATATTAACAATAGATATTATATGTTATACGATGGTATTGGGGGTGCGGACCAATCTATAAAAGTCAACGACAGACATTATATGTTATACGCAGATGAAAACATAAACTCCGGCGATGAATATAAATTTATACCGTCTACTTATTATCCTCGACAGAGGACCCGTCCTTACTCTTCATTATTCGGTTACAAACCTCTTGTTGATACTATAGGAAGATCTAAAGTGTTAAATAAACAAATAAATAATTTAAATTCTAGATTAACAAGAAGTGATTTGAGTGTCACAAAAGATGAGCAATTCGGCGCAGATCAGGCGGAGGCAGTCCGCGTGGCGTATGATGAGGCCGCGCCGTGGCTGGCCTCGATGGGCCGACCGAGCGGCGGGGCATCGCGTTCTGTTGCTGGTGCAGCAAAGATTCTTGCCGACGCGTCAGCCGCCGCACGGCTAGTCAAATAATAGTTAATATAATATAATATTATATTATAATATATTATGTGGATGTCTTCTAATATAAGAACAGTAATTCTTGCAAATAATGCCAGGGAAGGAAATATAATAGTTGAAACAGCTCCAGAAGATGTAAATTTTTTAGCATCGAGTGATTCAGATACATTTATTTTTTCAGAATATCAGATTGTTAATAATACTGATACAATTTTGCATCCTCTTTTATTGGCAATTACACATTCGATGATAATAGGAGATGAAATTTCAAATGTTCCGACTGAAGAAATTAAAAAAACTCTTTCAGATGACGAATTTAATAATCTTAAAAAAACTGAAAATTTGTCGGCGTGTTCAATATGCATGGAAAATAAAAAATTAAATATTGAGTTAAAATGCAACCATATTTTTTGTAGAGGATGTATTAAAAAATGGTTAACAGAAAAATCAAATACGTGCCCAACATGTAGATGCGAAATTTAAATTAAATATCATAAATTATCCATTAATTTAAAATATTTAATTATAATAATAATGAATACATTAATTGCATTTATAATCTTTTTATCTTTTTATGGTGTTTATATAAATTTATATGGTTCGAAAAACAACCTTGACGATCCTGAGTTATATAATCGCTTAGAAGGTAATAAAGATTTTCTCAAAGATGAGAAAAGTTTAACGGAAGAAGTTAAAGATATACTTAAAAAAGAAGGTTTAAATGAAAACATTGTATCGGATTTTGATACATCAGATCTAAAAGAATTGAATGATATATTAAAAGACAATGAAACACCGGTTGAAGGAATAAAATATAATGAGATAGGCGAAGATATTAATTCAAATTTATCTGGAAAAAAAATTATTAACGGGGGAAGAAATTCTAAAGGAGGGTCGGGTACGCGTGCTTATGGATGGACAAGACCTAGTTCATCTTATATAAATGAAAATGGTCTAAAAGATGTAAATATTTCTTACAAAAATAATTTTCCTTACGCAGATGCTGATATGAAAATAAAATCAAGTGAATCGAAAATATCAAATGAATATTCAAAATTAATTAAAACTGAAGGTAAAGGAGAAACTCAACGAGGAGTAATGATTTTACCAAAAGACGAATCTCTATTTAATGACGGGAAAATATACATAGATCGCGCCAAAAATATTTATAAAAATAGAATATCAAACGAAAGTAAAAATACACCGGATATAAATAGAGTGGATGCCGATTTGTTATATACTAGAAATGGTTACAAGTTAAACAGCATAGATGAAATTTCGGATAGTATAGAAATTAAATCAAGGCCTGATGCAGTAGACTTTAGAAATAATATAGAACATATTAATTTTCAAGAAAAACTTAAACCTTTTAATAAAATGGATTCTGAAATGAATATGGTAACTAAAAATTTTAATATAAAATAAAATATTTACGTATAATTAAATTAGTATAAATGTACTTATCAAGAAATAATCGTAATTTGGATAATAAACTTATTGAAAAATCTAGTAATGAATTAAACAGACAATTATCACTAGCGGCAAATTTGGATAATAGGAAAATAATAAACATAAGAAAAGTCCCCGAATCAAAAACCTTTTCTTTTAAAAAACCGGTAGCTTCAAGCGTGGAATATGCTACTAGAAATAACACTGCTAATATTTCTTCTTATATGGATAATATGCACACACTTAAAATAGACGCGCGACCAGTTGATGAAGCTCAACAAATTCAAGACGCATCCATCTGGGAATACATAGAAAGTCAACCTAATCTTGATTATGTAGAAAGAGATAAAGAAGAGGAATTAGATAAGATTAAAAAAAGAGTTGGAGTATATAATAAAAATATGAATTCTTTAGAAGAACAAAATGCTCCCGTCGCGGAAAGACCCCTTTCAGCACTAGACGAATCTCATTCTCTTTTAACTTCAAATTATAAAGATAACCCATACCCCGACAGGGATACTGCACTGATTAAGTTGAAAAATTCATTCGGGATTTTAAATAACAATCCAAATGTTCTAGAGACAAAGCGCCGCGTCCCCATAAAAAATATCAAACCTAATAACACCATAAATAATATTGAACTTTATCGCAAACCTGAATATTCCAGTCCATCCCCAATAGTTACATTACCTTCAAATAAAGTAAAGCTAATTACTAAAAAATAATATTCTCTATTTTTTGTTTATTTTCAATTAAAGATTGTTCAAATACATGACGTAGTTTAATTAAAGGTTTTTTTGATCCTACGCTATGTTTAATTGTATCATAAGATACCCATTTAACGTCATTTATTTCTAAAAACTTTTTATCAATACTAATTTTTGATATAAATTTTTTAGTTGAAATAAATTTATGTCTATACATATTATTAAGAGGAATTTTAACTAAATACATATAATAAGAATAGCCAGAGGGAGTTTTACATAATATGTAATTAACATCTGGTTTAGCGATGCTATTTTTAATAATATCAAAGTCTTCAACACAACCCAGACTTTCTTCCCAACATTCTCTCGCTGCGGTAGTTTCTGGATCTAATTTATCTGAAATCTCACATCTCCCTCCAAAATTTGACCACTTATTATCTAGATCTTTACCTAAAAAAAAATAAGGAGTTTGATTTATACTTTTGCTATAAAATAAAACGCCCGCGCCATAAATAATATTATTTGTCAACATAAAATATAAAATATATATATGTTAATTCTTTAAAACAGATTAAATGTATTTAAATTAATGTTTAATTATAATTTATTAAACTTGGTCTTTTAAATGCCTGATTTTAATAAAAAATATAAAGTTTCAGAACCATTAAATATAGTATTTACTCGTTCTAACGAAACTAAAAAAAAAAGAAATATTAAATATAATATGAGCGGCATTGTACCAAAAATAACAATAGAAAATGAAAATTCAAGTAGACCCATTGTAAAAATTAAAAATCCAATAAGCGTAAAAGGTATTGATATAGTTAAGGATAAAGAAGATTCTGATGCAGAATCTGATGTTTCTGGAAGCACAATAGAGCCCAGTAATAACAATAAAACATCAAATACAAAGTCTTTAAAATCTATCAGTCGGTCTAAATCTAAATTTAATGCCGACGATTATCAAAATTTTATAAATAATTCAAAGAAAAAAGTAAATTCCGACAAAGACTCAGACAGCGAATGTTCAGGTTCTGTTGAAACGGCGTCTGTCTCGGGGTCTGAAAGTTCAATGTCTGGAAGTTCAGATTATTCAGATTCGAGTTCTGTAAGTAATAAAAAAAAAGATCCAAAGCAAGAAAAACAAGAGATTCTCTTAAAATTAGTAGCACTTGAAAAAAGAGGAATAGAACTCACGAAGAAATATTCTATGTCTTCTAAATTATCTGACCTAAAATTTGAACTTGAACTTCATAAAAACAATGTAGAAACTGAAATGAGTGTTAAATTTCAGCAAAAAATTTTACTTGCGGCAGTCACTGGACTCGAGTTTGCCAATAAAAAATTTGATCCAATTGGAGCAAAATTAGACGGATGGTCTGAATCCATAATGGACAATCTCGACGATTTTGAGTCAGTTTTTGAGAGATTGCATGAAAAATATAAGACACGAGCAGAACTTCCTCCTGAGTTACAATTATTGGTAACCCTAGTAGGAAGTGCAGTAATGTTCCACATAACGAAATCAATGTTCAGTAGCGCATTGCCATCGGGAAATGAAGGTTTGCAAAACTCGGAAATTATGAAAAATATTGCAGCAGCAATGGGAAATTCGGGTCCACCTCCAAAAGCTAACAATAATGAAATCTCTGGTCCAAGTATGAATTTGTCTAGTATGCTAAGAGATACAGATTCTATTTCAAATAGTACAGTAGAAACCTCGAAAGAAGTTACTATAAATAATAAAGGGAAAAGAGCAATTAATATTTAAAAAAAAAATAAATAGTAAATACTAAATTAATAATGGTTTTATATTATGACGCTCCTATATCGCAAGACGAAGATAAACAAATTATTCAAAATAAAATAATATCTAATACTCCTCCAGTCCAGAACGCGATTCCTGCTATTCCCAGTGTTAGGTCTGACACGTTTTCTTTATTCGGAAGAACTCCAGAATTAAATTCAAACCTTCTAGAAGAAAGTTTTGTAAATTTAGATACTGATGAAAAATTAATATTTTTATATAAAAATTCAGTTATACAACATAAATCCACTAAAAGATATATAACCGGAATATTATTTTTATTGTTTCTAATAATCATTAAATTATACAGCTAAACTCTTTTTAAATCTGTATTATTTTTGTATTAACATTATTTAGTGTATACCTAATATTAGTATATGAGTTAGATCTAAATTCTTCTATACTTTTATTACCGCCATACTCTTTTAAAGTATAAATACTCGGAGCACATTTAATTCTAAAATTCTGTCCAAAAAGTGCTCGGTAAAATTGTCCTACAATGTAACTTTTACTACTAAACGATTTATTGTTTATAGAATATGATTTAACGCAGTTCGGTGAACAAAAATTACCAAATAATTTATACCTATTTAGAGTTGGACAGTGGTCAATTGGGAGGTAAAAGGGAATATTTTCAAATGAATGATGACAATTATAACATCTTACTTGTGTACTTAAATTCGCGTGTTTATTATTATCTATACCTTGATTATATTGATTTATTTTTTTTTTAACCCCGATTTTAATGTCACATGTATCTTCTTCATCACTTGATATTACTATGTTACAGTCTTTTTTACTTTTCGTAAAAAAATTTGAGATATTAAACTCTTCATCTTTTTCTTTGTCATGAACTTTTATAAATAAATTTCCAAAGGACAACGAATTTGTTGAATAATCTTCATGCGAAGAATCATTACATGGTTCAAATGTAAGTTTATCTTCCTGATCACTTATATAATTACTTTTAAAACAGGTAGTTTCCCATTTTTTTTTGCGGCCCCTCTTTTTTTTTACAACTTCATTTTCTAATATTGGCTCGCATGGTATAATTACTTCTTTTTTTTTTCTGCCGCGTTTCTTTATCTCGTCGTTCATTAATTAATTTAAAGAAACTATTTATTAAAATTTAAATAGATGTTTGCTTTATATGGGTTTACCTTGATCGCTAGTTTAGTCTACACATTTCATAAAGTATATTCTAAGTTATACAAAAATAAACTTAAGTCATTCGAAGATAAATACGAAGGAGATGAATATAAATTACTGTGTTATAGGGTGAAACTCGAAGATGATAGAGAACTTATGGAAGGAGAACTTACAGATGAAGATATTGAATCCATAGAAGACAAGATGGAATCTAAAATTAAAAGTATAACAATTGAATACATGTTTAATGGAGAACTTATGAAGTATATTACATATACTAAAGACATTCGTTTTCCAATTTATTCATTTGATATATCCCACACAAAATATATGTATTATCCAGAACTAATTTTTTTAAATGGAGTGGATGTCACAAAGTATATTCATCCATGGCTTGGTCCGTATTGTAATTTTTACCTAGATCGTGAAGAACCTATTAAACTCGAAGACGCGTTAATAGATCATCCAGATTATGATAATTTAGATTTTAAAGAAGGAACCCTCATGATGATTTCTAATGAAACTCCTTTAGATGGCAGAAAATGCATAATAAAACCGCTGCCATGCAAATTGATTTGGAAACGTCACGCGGCTGTAGATCCAAGAAAAGAATATCTATTAGATAATTAAATGTAATTAAATGTAATTAAATGTATTTAAAAAAATAAACAAATTTAAATCTAAATATGACATCATCTTGTAATAAAGACGAAAATGTTTTATTTAGATTTAAAACAGTTCAAACTAATGCTATAAGAATTCTATTTGAGTCCCTTAAGAATATACTAGCGGATGTTAATTTTAAAGCAGACTCCGCGGGTCTAAAATTAACAACTATAGATGGCACTAATAGTGCTATAGTCAATATGTTTTTACAAAAAGAAAAATTTGAAGAATATATATGCGATAATCCAATAAATATAGGAGTTAATTTATTGTCTGTTTTTAAAATTCTAAAAGGTATTAAGCACGCAGATACAATTTCATTTAGTATATATAATTCAGAAGAAGGAAACATGTATATTCAATGCGAAAATAGTGACAAACATTCTATAATATCTAGCAAAATTAAACTATTAGATATGGATGAAAAGATATATAACATACCCGATATTAAATTTAATTCTTATATAACAATGCCTAGTTCAGATTTTCAGACGTATATATCAGATCTTTCTAATATATCAACTGATATTCATTTTAGTTATAATTCCAAGGCTTTAAAATTGGGAGCAAAAGGAGATTTTGCCGATCAATCGATAACTATAAATGAAACAAATGACGTTTCTTTAGAAACTGAAGAACAAACAGGCGTCTTTAATATCAAATACATTCAATTGTTTACAAAATCTACTAATTTATGCAGTACAGTCGAGATTTATCTTAAAACAGATTTTCCTTTAACTATATTGTATAATGTGGCAAATCTTGGACAAATTAAATACTGTTTAGCTCCAAAATAAATAAATTTATATTTTATCAGCTTTTCCTACGTCGACTATTTCTAGATCATTTTGATTAAAACAAAAATTACACCTATATTTATAATATAATTTAAGATATAAGTCTTTGAAATAAGTAATTAAATTTTTAATTAAATAAGAATCTTTGACTAGTAAAATAATATTTCTTAATTCTTCTTCATCAAGTTCTATGTTTAATTTATTAGTCAATATTTCGTCTACGCATAATATTATAATATTTTCGAAGTCTTTACTTTTAAAATTTTTAATATATTTTTTATTTTTTTTCAAAAAATCTAATAAATTTAGCACTAGGTTTATATAATTTACACTTTTATCCGGAGCTATATCATAAAGACCATTGATAATTAAATTATTTAGTAACTTTGTGTAATAATCTTTACTTTTGAGTTTGGTAACTAACTCTTTACTATTCATTTAGTATATAAACAATAAATTATTTATTAAATTAAAAATTTTAGTGTTTGAAAAGTCGCGCCTACAACTAGTCCTGAAAATGCATCAGTTGCAGACGAATAGGCAAATCCAAGAGGTTCGTAATAATGTTTCTTTAAATGAGGAAAAATTTCTAGATATCTCATTGGTATACCCACGGCTGCAGAAACAATTATAGTTGTTAAAATAGTTGATAAATTTAATCCTTTAATATTTAGAAAATTCATAGATGCTAGTATAATTGGATATGTAATTGCACCTACGAATCCTGCTATAAGGGCTGCGCTCAAGACGGTGTGTTCTTTGAAATAATCGTCTAATACTAGAACCCATTTCATTTTTTCAGCTCCAAAAAATTTTATATGACCTTCTGACATAAGCCTTAAAATTATGTCCCATAATGCAGTTATTAAAAAAATTATTATTATATCAGCATAAACATTTGTGAATCCCATTTTAATATTATAATTTATATTTAAATTATAAAAAAATATATTTTATAATTAAATAAAGGATATGATTGACCCAGCAATGAAACCCTTCGTAGCAATAGCTGTAATTATCGCAATCGTTGGTTTAATGTATTTTATGGGAGTATTTAGTTCTAACGATACAAGAGAAAATACAGGAGATGTGCAAAGGCAGAGTGTAACCATGAATAAGTCAAGGTTAACTAACCAGGCAAATAGAAAAGAACACTTTGAAACTGCGCCATTTAACAGGTCCGGAGTTGGAAGACCAACTCTTTTTACCGAGAGAGGTTCGCAGCCTGGCTACTTCTCTGGAAATACCTTCGCGCAAAGAGGGCCGGATGAACCGCGCATTGAATTTGGAGAAGGTGAGGACCGATTATCTGCAAATACCTTCGCGCGCACGGAATTTAAAAAGATTGGAGCCAGCTCAAGATTTGATAAACCATTTTCTATGAATAATCCCCGCCCAATTAAGCAGGCTTATGCTTCTAAAAATTAAAGAACTTAAGTTTCTTTAAACGAGTATTCTTCTAAGATGTCTAATTTTTTAATTGAATCTGTTAATATTTCGTTTTTATAAAATATTTTAAATTTTTTACCTCTGTACAATAACTGTCTTCTCTTATTCCAATTATTAAAGACGCTTATTGTATCATTGACATCTATTACAAGCGGCATATTTTTATTTTTTTTTCTTAAAATCCTCCCAACTGCTTGTTCAACATTTCCCTTTGGAGACGCCAATATTAATGTATCTAACTCTGGGTTATCATATCCTTCTGATGCCATTTGATAAGTTGCAATTATTATTTTACACTCATTAGATTTTTTAAGGTCTGCATTTTTCATGCCCCCATAATATAATCCAGCGGAGTAATTTTTTAATGCATCGTATAATTTATTACAATGTGCCTTTCTATCTGACAAAATAAGAATTTTTCTTCCACTATTATAACATTCCTTGATTAAATTTAGAATGTATTCAGTTCTTAATTCAATTTCTGTTATGGACGTTATACTGGCCGGGGAATTTACTTTACCATTGGGCAAAAATTTAATGGTGTTTTCTGGATGTTCGTTATAAGAATGTATATGTATCTCAGGTTCAATAATCAATAATTGAATATCAACAGCAACTTTCCCAAGAAACCATTCTAAAGTATATTCTAAACGATCTGCGCGTTTAAGAGTAGCAGTTAATCCTAAGTTATATTTAGTTCCTAGTTTGTAAAACACATTTGAAAATACTTTTGAACAGTAGTGATGAGTTTCATCAAAAATAGCAAATGAAAAATATTTAAACGTATCATCTGGATAAGTTTTCATAGATATACTTTGAATCATTCCTATACAAATACTTGGTGATGTTTCAATAATTTTACCTTGAATTATACCCGGCTCAATTCCTGTAAATTTTTTAATCTGTTCTTTCCATTGTTCTAATAAAGATTCTTTATTTACCAGAATTAATGTTTTGACTCCTAATAAATGAGAAATATACAAACTAGCAAAAGTTTTTCCCCAACCAGTATATAAACATGCTATACAAGAATCGTTTAGTTTTAAATTGGAATAAATTTCATCAATTACTTTAACTTGATATTCTCGAGGCTCGGCGCTGATTTTAATAGAAACATTTGAAATTTCATTTAATATTAATTCTCCATCATTATTATAATAACGGGGAATATACATGAATTTATTAGTTATTTTGTACAATGGATAATAAACTTCAGATGGAGCCCCGGGCATAAAGGGACTTACAGTTAATTTTTTCTTAAATTCATTATTAATATAAACTTTGCGACCTTTCATTGACATTACATTAAATATAATTCTAAATAAATTTAAAGACTAAATAAATTGTTAATTATAAAATGGGTAAAATTTATACATTTAGTGACCGAACTTACAGATATAATTCTAGAACAAATAAAAAACTAATTTCAGATCTAAATTCTGAAATTAAAAAGAAAACTGAAGAATCAAAAAAAAATGCGTCAGGGTATCTTAACAATTATAACTGTCTTGTTAGAACAAATAGTTATAATCAATTTATCTATAGTGTATACATTAATCTGCACAATAAATACAGGGACCTCTATGAACTTTTTATAAAAACAGATAAAAATCTAAAAGAAACAGTTAATTCTTTAAAAGTTCTGCAAAATCAATATGATATTCTTGAAAGTGGTGCTGTAAATTCAGCCTTGGATTCTGCAGAGACGGCGTTGGATGCTGCAGAGACGGCGTTGGATGCAGCTGATTGTTCTATCGATACTAAATCTATCACATCTAATTAAAAAAGGTATTTTAATTTAAATAGATTTAAAGACAATTTATATTTTCTATTATGAAGTAATTCAATAATTATATGGAGGTGTAGCTCAGTTGGTCAGAGCGTCGGTCTTATGAGCCGAATGTCGCCGGTTCAAGCCCGGCCATCTCCATATAATTATTTTACAATTTTTAATTAAGTTTAAAAAGTTAGATTATACATAAAATATATAAACATGGATTGTTCTATATGCTGCAATAAATTCAACAATAGCAAACATTCCAAAGTTTTCTGCAATGGATGTGAAGACGATTCTGTTGCTTGCAAAACTTGTTGCCAAACTTATATACTAAATTCTAATACAGACCCATCATGTATGTTTTGCAATACCAAATGGGACAGGCAATTTATGAATGAAAATCTCACTAAGACGTTTGTGATCAAAGATCTTAAAATCTTTACAGAGAAACTATTCTTAGAAAGACAGATTTCTCTTCTTCCTGAAACACAGAAAGATGCAATCTTGGAAAAAAGATGTATTGAATTGGACAGCCAAATTATTCTAGTTAAAAAAGAGAAAAGTCGCCTTAAAAAACTGATGAATGAACAAACTGATATTTTGCAGGCACATTATTTGGAAAGAACTAGATTGAGGTACGGAACTTCTACTCAAGATACATCGAAAGAAAATTTCACGGTTAAATGTCCTACGAATGATTGTAAAGGATTTTTAGATTCTAAACATTTTTGTGATATATGCGAAACTCAGTATTGTAAAATGTGTATGGAAATTAAAAAAGAAGGACACGTTTGTAATGAAGATACCAAGGCTACAATTCAAGCAATTAAAAAAGAGGCAAAACCGTGTCCTGGCTGTGGAGAAATGATTTCTAAAATTGACGGATGTGATCAGATGTGGTGTGTAAAATGCCATGTTCAGTTCTCTTGGAAAACGGGGGCTACTATTAATGGTTTTAATCACAACCCAGAATATTTTAGATGGATGAGAGACACTGGTCAGGAAATCCAACGTACTGTTAATCCTATAGGTGTGCGCGAGAGGCAATTTCTTTGCGGAAGAGAATTAGACGCCAGAATAATAACAGGCATCATTACAAATCTATTTCCCCATGGAGGTACTCCTATGAAATTGCTTGACGTATATAGATTCTATAGGCACATACAGTATGTACGCCTTAGAGAACTAAATGAAGATACTCAACCCCATAATGTGCGCTCTCTTAAACAATTGAGGATAAAATATTTACTCAATATCATAACGAAGGAATTCTGGCAAAAAGAAATTCAAAAAATTGATAAACAAGACAATAAGGAAAAAGCTTACAAAAATATCTGGCGTCTATTGCAGGCTGTACTTGAAAACATAATGGAAAGAGTATTAGAATATGATCGGGACCAGGCAGGACAACTGGAATATATTAAATTAGCAGACGAAGCAGAAAAGTTTAGAAAATATATAAACAATTGTTTCATAAAGGTATCAGATACATACTGTTCTAGTACTTCACCTGGGGTAAACGAAAATTGGAGAGAGCATTCTAATTTTAAAAAATACATTAAATCTGAAAAATAAATATTTATAAATTAATAAATATAAATGCAAAATAAAACCCATTATGGGCTCGCCAAGAGAGCAATGAAACTTCATCATCAAGACAAAATTTCACTTAAAGAGGCGTGGAGAAGGGTAAAATTTGGGGCCCCTCCTAATCTTGTTGATTACGACTGGAATCCAAAAACAAACCGCTATGTTAAAAAATGTAGCGGCGGTAAAATAAGAAATCCCGAAACCGGGCGTTGTGTCTCCGATAAGACCGCGCGCGTTAGAATTGTAAATAATAATGTACCACATGACAAAGAAATAAATCCTCTGACTGGAAGATTAGTTAAAAAATGCGCCCCCGGGAGCACTAGAAACCCGTCTACTGGAAGATGTGTTAAAAATTCGGCACCCGCTCGCGCACCCAGAACATCTACTAGATTTAATGGATATAAAGTTGAAATAATTATGAAACCAGAGGGCGTAGACGAATTTATAGATTTATCAGGTCGCGATCGCACGCACAATTTAACTAAATTGGCTAAATATTATACTGATATGGCACAAATTTTAACTCGGGTATATGATATTAAAAATATTAAAATTACTAAGAATGTAAGCGCAGGAACTTTAAAATTAAAATATGATCATACAAATGGAGATGAGGATGAAGTTGATTCTGGTGTACAAATGGTTGAAGATCTAGGACGCGATGGAAGAAATCCTATTCAAACAAACGGAAATGGTAAGATAATTAATATAAATCTTACTATGCAATTTCAGAACAATACCACGCAGATTAGCCCCATGGTCTCGAGCGTTAAAAAAACTATAAAGGGAAATTAAATTTTCTTGAACACAAAGGAGAAGTTTAAAAAACTACAAATTTGTTCATTCTTAGTTAGATCTTTATGATATAAATTGTACCAGTGGAAGAAACTGCTCATTTTTAACAGTTCAAGATTATGTTTTTTACATTTTTCAATTAAATGATCTTTATAAAGAAAATATTCAATTGAAGCCCCGCGATACTCAAAATA
>TARA_B110001450_G_scaffold121064_1_pt1 | contig 30623 bp, 34 predicted proteins | sample TARA_B110001450 | Tara Oceans TARA_B110001450 (sample SAMEA4396538) | marine metagenome | biome: Polar Biome; feature: [SRF] surface water layer (ENVO:00010504); material: water (ENVO:00002006), including particulate matter (ENVO:01000060) such as... | depth 5 m | reverse complement strand
ATACAACTGATATTGCTACTAATACAACCGGTATCGCTACGAATGCAGCGAGTATCGCTACGAATACAACTGGTATCGCTACAAATACAACTGGTATCGCTACAAATACAACTGGTATCGCTACGAATGCAGCGAGTATTTCAACATTACAAGTTAAACCTAGCGAAGGAGCATTTGCCAATGGAGACAAAACCAAACTGGACGGCATACAAGCACAGATCGACGCAAAAGCCCCAATAGCAGGACCAAGTTTTACGGGGAACGTCGGCATCGGGACGTCGAGTCCGGCTGAAAAACTTGAAGTGAATGGCAACATCAAAGCAAGTATTAATTTAATACTCGGTGGTACAACTTTAACAGAAACACTTCTTAGTAAGATGTTAGCAGTGATTAAAAGACCGGGAAGATTAATTAACGCACTTAACAGTAATGTTAACGGTAGCACCAACTTCGCTATATATATTAACTGGAGAATGGATTCAACGGCGTTAGGGGTTGGAGAGCAAAACGACGATACCACAGATAATTGTGCATTGAGCGTCGACGCAGGAGGGGCGTCGCTAACCTCGTCATTTAAAATACTTATAGCCGGTTATTACAGATTTACAAACACTATGAGTTATAGATCATTCGATTCCAGGACAAACATTATGACCTCTTTTGCTGTATGGAACGGGAGTGCTTGGGTAAACTTTGGACCTCTCGGAGCTTCCGCTTATATTAGAGATGCGAACGGACACGACACTTCTAGTACAACAATAGAACATGTACGTTATTGCGCAGTTAATGAATATATAGGGGTAGTGTTTGCGGCCGAAGCACGTACAGGTTTTGTAGTAAGAACCGATGCAGACCTTTCAAACTTTACAGCACAACTACTGACCATATAATTTATAAAATATTACAAAAAAATATATTATTTAAATCTGTATAAAACTAAATATTATACATTGTATAATGAACGACACCGAGTACTTTGCTGTTTTCCCGGGTATTCAGGTGATATCTACATCCGACGATAAAACATATGTAGATAATCTTAAAATAATGGCTGCGCAGACTTTATACGATTTAAAAACGGGGGAGACAGTAAAACTCACAGATAAGTTATCTAAGAAACTGAAACTCGATGCTCCCCCCGTAGGCTGGTGGGCATCTGAAAAATGGGACGGCATCCGCGCTCTATGGGACGGGGAAAAAATAATATCGCGGGGTTCAGGACTGGGAAAACCAAAAGTTTATACATATGTCCCTGATTGGTTTAAACTGACCCTCCCACCGGGTGTGGCACTTGACGGAGAAATATGGATAGGGCGCGGAGATTTTCAAAAGACCAGTAGATTATCTACACTCAAGCCTGGTAAAAGTTACACAACTGAACAGATAGATAAAATGTGGACAGGTGTTACATTCAAGGTATTTGATATCCCGTCTGAAGACGGACCATTTGAAGAACGGATGGATAAATTAGATAAAGTGGTCAGGTCCAGGGAAAAGATATGGAAAAAAATGCAATATCAAGATAAGGAGTTTTTCCCATTACAAATGACTTCGCAAGTAAAAATAGAATCAGACGAACATTTGTCTGTTTTGTATAATAAATTGACATCAGAGGGTGCAGAAGGTATTATGCTAAGAGCCCCTGGATCTCCATATGAAACAAAAAGAAGCAAATATCTACTGAAATATAAGAAACAGGAGGACGCCGAGTGTATTGTGCTAGAATACACAATTGGAGACGGGCGTCTAAAGGGTCTACTAGGTTCAATAAAGGGAGAGATACTTATTGATGGTGCCAGAACTGGTATTATTACACATGTAGGAACAGGGTTTACGGATTCTCAGCGAGACAACTACATAGATGAAAATTCTCCGGAATACATCCCAATCGGCGCCATTATTTCGTTCAGTTATATGGAAATGACTAAAGATGGGGTTCCCAGACATCCTGTTTACCGAGGAATTCGAGATGACATCTGAATTCAGATGTACCTTTTATTACCTCTGACAATTATGTATCTCCCGCCCCTAGGACCTATATTAATTTTATACAACCTGTTATTATACATATGTTTATCTTTTGTCTTACCAAAATCCGTTCTCTTTCTTTTAGTTGTTTTTTCAGGAAATGGTATTTTAACTTTATAGAAGTATTGTTTAATTTTTTCAAGTATTTGAACTTCCATGCTAGAATAACTTGTATTATTTTTAATTATTAATTGAACTTCAGCCGCCAATTGAAGAGCTATACTATCACTTGATGTGTCTTTTACAAAAGGTTCTCTAATTGTATTAACAAAATCTACCCAAGATCTATTCCAGTCATTTAAATCAGACGTATTTCTAAAATAAACCATGAATATAATACTAAATATACCACAATAGCCCGGATTAACAGAATCTTCACCTCTATTTAAAGGTCTTTGAGGAGAAACTGGGTCAAATAGTTCGTAAGTAGAATCTTTTGATTTTATGTAAAATGGATGATTTTTGGTATCAACATAAGGTTCGTCTCTCGGTCCATTTACATAACCATTTGCATCAAATATAGCAAAGCCTTTTTCTAAAAATTTATTCTTAACTAATATAACAGAATGAGGTTTTGGATAAATTTTTAAAGGTAAGATATTACGCGGAGTATCGATATCGACTATTCTGTTAATTTCTTTTTGTGTGTATAATTTACCCCTTGTTATAGTTTTTTCAGAAATTCCTGCTAAAAATATTTCTAATTCAGGATTTTTTCTATTACAAACATTCCATGTATCAAGTCTACTCATTAATATATAACATACAGTTAGATTAAATTTTTTTTTTAAATATATTGTAATTGTATAATAGAATGGAATTTGATAACGAAGAATGTTACAATTACGTCACAATAAATGAAACTGATAACCCCGTTATACCATCTTCTGATGTTACAATTATACTTATGATGGAAGGCTCTACTAGATTTAAAAACGACCCATTTATTTTGTCATTGAGTAAAAAAACCATAATCCAATACAACAAAGGTTATAGAAATTGTGTTAAAGATGAAGATGTCACTGCTACAACTTCAGATATTACACATTCTTATTTCACGGCGTTTTATTACTTAAGGAAATATAACAATGTAATTATTTTAGAAGAAGATGCTGAAATGTATAGTAAAGATTTAGATGATTACGCACTAGTTAATAACTTCATCGAAAATGAAGACTTCAATGTGTTCACTTTTGGGTCATCTGCTATATTTAATAAATATAAACCAGACGTGTACGAAGGGGATATCTACAGTTTAAATGGATATACTTTTACTCAGGCTCAAATGTTTACAAAAAAATGCAGACAAAAACTTTACAAAACAATAGGGGAGAAAAGATTCCAAGGAGATATAGACGCAGATTATATATCCAAACTAGACAAATTATATAGTTATAAAAATCCTCTTATTGTTCAACTTTTCCCGCAAACAGAAAACAAATCTAACTGGGGTGGGACAACTGTTATTGGAAAATTAGGCACTGTGCCAATGAAAGCACTTATGTTGTTTGCTGAGTTAGATAAGGACACAAACGGATGGGAGACTATCTACGCGTACAATAAATGTAAACAATACATAGACTTTTTAGTTAATTTTATATTCCTGTCTGTTTTAATAATACTAATCTCGAAACTACTCAATATTAAATTTCCAAGGAAATTGTTTAAGAAAACTTTCAGAAATTACAGAAAATAATCTATATTAAAATAAAAAATATAACATAATATTAACTAATAGGCATGGAATTACTAAGAGACAAATCTGTAAAAGAGCGTTTCGAGAAGTTAATAAAGAATAGTCTCGCGAGAAATCCAGATTATGATATGAAAAAGTTCATAGGAGGTCTTCCTGTAACTCTGGAGAGAAAAGATATGTCTACGATAAACACTAAAAAACCAGACGGACAAAGCAAATATATGGTAACTCAAAAAGTTGACGGAACTAGAATGTTAATGTATATCGCCCCATCGGGGGACGGAGGTTCTTCTAAAATCGTTTGCTTTATTGATAGGAATATGGAGATATACATAGTCAGGGATTCTAGACAGGATAATCTGCCATATATAAACAGCCGCGAGATGCTTATTGACGGCGAAGTCGTTTTCTTTGACAAAAAGGGAGAATCTCATAAAGAATTGAACCCAAGTCTTGTAAAGGGTGTATCTTTCATGGCATTTGATATTCTTTATGGACCAAATGACATCGATATTAAAGACGAAGAAAAAATAATTGGACAAGACTCTTCAATGACTGTACCAGAATCGGGAGGACTCAGGACACAGCCGTGGCCATATATAAACAGGTATGATATTCTATATAAACTGATAGTTCCATCAACTGTCAATAATAATGAACCCATTCTTACATCGGGGTTTAAAGGTGTGGAATGGTTTAATGTAGAAATTAAACCAATATACTTCTTAAATGAAATAAAAGGAGAAAGAATTTTATATTCTCAGAATGGTCAGGGTTATCTCCAACATCTACTAAAGACTCACAGGATAAATTTTTACAAGGATATTAATTCAAAATTTAAAAAGAGTGTAACTAACTTCACCAGTCAGGTTCTCAAATTAGACGGCCTTATATTTACATCGGTTGACACACTTTATACTATAGGAGCATGGAATAAATCGGGGATGGTTCAATACAAATGGAAACCAATTACAGAGCAGACAGTTGACTTACAGATTAAAAAACTGTCAAATGGAGAAGCTGAACTTCTTTTTTCGGGGAAAAACGGTTCTCTCCAAGAATATGAAAAGGGTCGCAGACCAGTTAGAATTAGAATACCCGATAATGTAAAAAATGGAGATATTGTAGAGTTAAGAATAAATAGCCAGGGTGATTTCGTATACAAAGAGATTCGCCCAGACAAAGATAGGCCAAATGCCCTACGAACAGTTTTAAATGTATTGAACAGTTTTAACAGTCCAGTTGACATAAATGATTTACATTACTTTTTAAATCTTGGAGAAAATTCTGGTACGGACCATATTCAAAAGGTTCTAAATTATTCTACGAGAACTAATCTTCTTAGGTGCATATCAACTTCCAATAAACTAGAAATGTTAAATGAAAACGATAAATATAAAGTACAACAGCAAATTAATAAAATAGGAGAAATAAAAGACATAGAGATTGAGATGCGTCTAGGAAAAATAGATAGAAATTTTAAGCCAAACATCAGTGAAGATGTATTTACGCAAATCATTCAGGCAGTAGACAAATACGGCTTAATTAAGGATGTAGACGATTTCGTAGATGTATACTCAAAGGAATTACCGGGTGTAAGAACTAGATATATATATTCCAGTGATTTTCAAAAATTTATACTTCTCGAATCAATAATTAAAACCCGTTTGGAAAATATTGATATTGAGATGTCTAAAGTATGGGAACATGATATAAGGTTATCGGCGTCTACTGAGACTAAAGTGCAGAAATACAATATAGATGGAGAATCTTATCTAAAACAGAGGATTTCTTACACCGACAAGAATAAGGCTTTCAGACTTGATTTTACGGCGATATCTGATGGGAAATTCATAGATAGAAATTTTATAGTAAACGCCGGGTCGAAACAGACCAGGCAATTCGAAATAGAATTATTGAAGAGTGATATAAATATAAATGAATTATTTGTTTTTATTACTGGACTAATTAGACTGGACTAATTTCACCCCGTCATATTCTAAAACATTATCTTTGTACAACCAGTCTAATTCAGAATTAAAATAGTCCGAGTTAATAGGATTAAAAATAACAAGTAATATGTTTACGGTTTCGTAGTAATCTTTCATATTCCCTGTTGTGTTTACTTTGCTTATTATTGATAATTTTCTATTAGGTACAACCAGTCCGTTGTTATCTCTATTTATTTTGATATTATAGTATTCCCCAACCTTTAAGTCCGTGGGTATTTCCCTCTTATTGAATGTGAATTGTGCTAAAAAATCTAATCCAATATCCTCGGGTAGTTCTTTACCGTCGTAACCGAATGTTATAGTTTCTTTCTTTTTTGCTAGAATTTCAAGTATTATATTGTCTGTGTAATTTTTATTCCCGTCATATAATATACTCAGTCTATTTTTGTTATCCGAAATAAAGAGTATTTTATCGTATTGATTGGCCTGTAATATATTATATGCTCCGTCTATAATGTTATTATACACATCTGGGATTATCAGTAATTCGTCTATAACAGTTGATAAAATTGATCCAATGTTATATATTATAGCATATCTCTCTCTAAACTGTTCATTTATTATAGGTTTATTATAATACAGAATATCTGTTATTTCGTATTGGGTTTTCCCCTGTTCTGTATTATAACTTAAATAGCCGTCTAGTATAAAAGTATCCTTAAAATCATTAGATATTTGAGAATCTAAGGAATACATGTTATCGTTTATATAAAAATTATTCCCGGGGGATAATACAAGGTAAAATCGATGAGCATTGCCACTTATTTTTATCGCGGCAAAAACCTCTTCCATCAACAATGGTATCGTATTATAAGTAAATGGGTAAGTATTATTATTTATTTTTAATAATCTAGAGAATGTATCTTTATTGACCTCATCGAATTTTTCATTCATTTCGGTTATAGTACTCCTTGATATGTTTCCATTTTCGTCTATAACCATTTTAAATTTTTTAAAATTTTCATATATACATGAGAGTAGAGATTCCCGGTTAAAAGATTTTAATCCAGGGAATACCCTAGAATCTTTCTCAAAATTTTCTCCATTTACCTTTACATCCGCACCGGACATGGTTTTAACCATGTAGTCGTTAGATTTTTTACTTAATTTCTTAATTATCTTTACCTTTTCAAACCGGTCATTTATTTTTACCATAGCTGTAGAACCAGGGGAATTACTGTTTGGAACAAGAATTCCGGATCCTTTGTCTACATTTCCCGCGATGTTATATTTATTCATTTCGGTTAGATCTCCTGGAAATCCAGTCTTTAGATAATTTTTCATCATCTCAATAGAATCTTTTGTTTTAGTTTCGCAGCACGGGTACCACCTTCCGTCTTTATCCTGTACTCCTCCCGGTTTCATATATTGATAATTTGGATCTGGGCAAGACCCTGCCCAAGAATACGGATCTGGTCTCATACCCTCTTTATAATTAGAATCTCCAGATTCCCTGGTCCTTGTCCTCCTACAAATTTCGCCACTTGGTGCGTACCCAGAAACTGTATTGTAATTTGAAGCCTTTTTTTCTCCGCCGGATAGTGTTTTCATAACTAAAAGTTCTTCGTTTTTATTAAATAACCCATTTAATACAGATTCTAAAGGGTCAAAAAGGTCAACTGTTATATCTGAAGTTCCCTTGCCGCACATTCCATTATTGACCTGTTTAGTACTACATCTGGATATATTTAACATAACTGCGCCAAATTTATTAATTATAGCAGTCAGTTTTAGACCCTGTGCTGGTACAACGATTAATTTAATGTATTCTTTAGACATAACCTCGTGTCTTGACATTCTCCCCATAGAATACTCCCACTCTATTATTTTAATTCCGTTTAAAGTAATGATAGGGGTTTTCCCGTCTCTTGCTAATTGTATAGTAGTGTTTCGCGGATTTTCTATTATTTTACCCGCTCCATCATATGGCGTAATAAAATTATCTAATTCTTCAAAATTAACCTGAGATACTCCTTTTACTATTTTTTCTATTGAAAACTGCCCAGACGCAGAATGAACGTAGCTATATTTGGGTATTTTTTTATATTCCTCTTCACCCGTAATTTCCAGTAGGTTAGACTTATTCAATGCCCCAGAAGAATTAATTCGTCTAATCAGTTCAGATATAATTATACCCTGTTTGACATTGTCCGTATTAACATTTATTAGGTTAATAAGCCCATTTTTACTTATCCTTACAGATGTTTTATGATCGTCTTCTTCGTGAAAAATTATCATATTATTTAAAAATTGGGTTGTAGTCGTTTTAGTTGCTAACTTAGATGGTCCTCGTTTTTTATATATACCATAATAAGCAATAGTCGTCATTTTATCCTTGTTATTTGCAATGTCTATAGAACCATTAACTATTTCTATTTCATCTGGTAAAGAGAGTAGGTCATTTAAAATATCCGAAGTAATTTGTTTTTTTTCAAAAGCTTCTTTAATATATAAATAATCACCTGAATATGTTTTATTTTTTAATATATACTCGTCGACGCCTTCCAATGTCAAATAAAGACTTTCCTTTTGAGGAATTTCACAATTTTCGGCGTGATTAGATGGCCCAAATTTTTCACAGTATGAACAGTATAGTCCATTCTCGATTGGGCCGACAGGTGGTCTATTGTAATTGTCGTTTACGGTTGAATAACCATATACATCCTTTTTAGATAAGCTAAGTTTGTAAAACCCTGTTTTTCCTTTATCTAATTCGAAATCGCGCTTAAGAATATCTAAGTTTATTATTTCGACTGATACATCGAATTTATTTATAAACATGTTTATACCATTTATTTTAACATTGGATCCCATGTAAATATTATTATTAATAAATATTTTAAATTGCGCATAATTTACTTAAAGTAAATTCTTATAGTATTGTATTATGTCTACTCCAGTTGATAAATTTAATTTTCTTTTTACAGAATTTTTAGATAAAATAATAACAGGATTTCCTGATACAAAGTTAAGTACATATAAGAGAGGGTTCTTATTACTTAAACGAACATCTCCAACTACACCAATTAACCTTTTTATGGCCGGGTGTGTAGAATATAAAACTCAGATCAAAGATAGGGATGAATTGTTTTTCATTAATAGTGCAGATGTTAAGAAATCTGTTAGTAATTTTACAACGGATTTTGGAATAAATGAACTGTGGTCGGGTTTTACAGACGCTACAAAGACTGCTATATGGGATTACATCCAATCTCTTTTTGTATTGGGAGAGATGATAATTGAAGCCAATCCCGCGGAATTCCTCAAGTATAAAAATCTTTATTCGGGTGATTATAAAGATGAAATTTCAGAACTTCGCGGGGGGAATTTTTCATTTGAGTTTTTGTCAAAAATAAATTCTTAGTATACTATTAAATATGACATCATATTGGTTTAGTGATCCATGTGCTCTATTTAATTCATTTTCTATTAATCCATTTTCTGGAACAGATAAAAATTTTCAATATAACTCTCTTACGCGTCTTATAATTATTTCAACCCTTGCCGCAATGTATGCGTACCCCGACCAGATTAATTCCATTGCCGGTTATGGACTATTTTCAATCATGATATCTGTATGTATTTATTTCTTAACACTTAATTCGACTTCTGCAATTGAAGAGAGAATTATAGATCCTAAAGGCGCAGATTTTAGCAAAGAAGAATATTCTTCGGGGTTAACAGAATATGGAAAAGATATATTAGAAGATCATGAAACAAATACTAAAAATTCTTTTTTAATAAATCATCCTAAGTTAAACACAGATGACTTAAAAAATAAACTTTTCATGGATGGAAACAAAACGCCGAAACGAATAAATAAAGAATTCGTTGAACCCATTAAGGGCAATGAATTTTCTCAGCAGGTAATGACAGGGACTGTAAAACAATTAAATTCTCTACAAAGTAAGAATATTTCTCCTGTATAAATAAAATATTTTTGAATAAAAAAATATATTATAATATTAAACTCGATGGTCTACATAAGTGACGATAATACATTGAATCCGATAATTCCAGTGCCTACGATACCCAGCGCGTACGGGGATTATGGGGGTATCGACTATGAACATATGCACTCAGTGTCTATTAATGACAACAGGGCAAACCCGGTAGTATCGAAGATAAGTCCAGAATATCTTCCAACTACTTTCAATACCGTGGACCCCAGGGATATAGGTAAAGATAGTGATATTAATAACAGGGCGGGCGGATTAGAATTTTCTAAAATGGACGCGGGAATGCTTAGCCGATTTTCGTCTAAGAAGTCTACCAATTCTGCAGGATTTTACAGAATGATGGAAGACGAAGTAGAAGATCCTGATATGATATATTCCGCTGCGCAGCCAATTGGTAGTAACTCAGAACACCGGTCTGCTCCGTATTCTCAGGCCTCGCGTTCTATGAAGATATTGGAGAGACCCACGCGAAACGGAACTACAATACCTTCGGTTCTACATAATAGAAATGAGCGAGTAGGTGTGCGTAAAATCGGAAAAGGGTAAATTAATTTAAATATATAATATATAATATATAATCTATATAACACTTCAATGTTTATGCAATCTAGTATAGGTGCAGTAGAGGTTAGAAGAGATAATCAAACTGATCATATATCAATTAGAGAAGTTGATGAAAACACATACTCAACCCGGGAATATGACCATTATATGAATACTGTAATTGCCAGGATGCAGGAGGATATGGAAAATTATCTCTTAATTGAGCGGTCTCTAATTGACGATATCGCCGCAACCATTTTTATTTCTCAGGAAATACACGAGAGAGCTAAACCTAAAATAACAATAGAAAATTTTGAAAAATTAGAAAAATGCAATGAAATTACAAACTGTTCTATATGTTTTGAGAATATGAAAGACAATATTAAACTTAAGTGTGAGCATATTTATTGCTCAGATTGTATTAAAAAATGGCTCACAGAAAGATCAAACACGTGTCCCACGTGCAGGGCAGAAATATAACACAAACCAATAAAAATACGAATAATTAAATATTGTAATTCTAATTCAAATTAAAATATTTAATTATAAATAATAATGCTTCCAGTAGTAATATGCATTTTATTATTAGCCTTTATTGGAATATACATTAATGTTTATAAAACTTCGACATTAAATGATCCAGAATTACTTAGACTTCCTAAGATGTTTAGAACTAATAAACCCGAAAAGAGGGAAGACTTAAACACCAATGAAATATCTGCCGACGAAGTTGCTACTAGACTTGTAGAAGAAAAATTGGGAAATAATAATATATATGACGCAGTTGGTAATATTGTCGCGAGGAATAAAGATTTTAAAAATACCGGAATGATCGGGGGAGGTGATAAGCTTATTGACACAAATCTAGAAAAATTGTCGTCAATAGGAAATAAGAGACCCTATGCATGGCATGGCGCATCTTCTCAGAGAGAGTGGCCCGATAATAAAACTGTTAATGCCGGACTTCCGTATAATGTATACCATCCATTAGATACAAACGCAATGAAAGGTATAACATCCACCGACAATAAAAATAATAATGTTAAAATGACCGGACCCCCGCTTAAAGCCGCGGCCGGGGAACAGACAGTTGGGTTCTTCCTCGGAAAAGATAAAACATACGGAGAGTTAGAGAGGAGTCAGAGTAATAAGGATATCAATCAGGCGGTTGCTATAATTAGAAATGCTAGGGCAAATGAAGATAAACAACTGGTTTCTATAGATGATCTCGATAGACCAAAATTACAGGAGAGGTATGGGAAGAAAAACAATAATTCTATCTCTAGATATACAGATGTCAGGGTTAAACCCAATATAAATACGTCATTAACCGATAAAGATGCAGATAATGTTATTTCGCAAAAAATAAACATAGACCCATTGGGGGAGTTAATAAGTCAGACATCAAAATCTCTTAATTAGATATAATAAAATCAAATAAAAATATATATCGTAATAATAAATGGCGGATTTTATTCCTACAGATTGGCAACACGCCCTCGGCGGGTTCTCAAAAAACTCAAAGAGGGATTACCAGGATAATGCTTCAAGAATAGACGCAGAATTAATACGGAAACCGGGGAAAAAAATCGTTACTTACACAGGCGTACACGAGAAAGCACGTACATTACCTAAAACAAAATTAATGAAAGACCAGGTAAACAAGAATAGAGGGTTTCAGATAGATAAAACCGAAACACCCGTTCAAATGACACTTAAAAATGATCACTTGAATAGCGAAAACACTAGGTGGGTACCTGGTTATTCAATGGGGACTCAGTTCATGCAAGGTTCTAATAGAGAATACAATATGATAACACCAAAACATAATATCATCGGCCCACACAAATCCAAGTCGCAGAGGAAGATTATAAATAGTTTACATGGCGTAGATTCTGTAAACCCGGGTAAACAGTTAAATCAAACCCCGTTATTTGACAATGACAGGGTAATTACTAACCATACTCCAATCGCCCAAATTGAACAACCGATTATAAGGGTTTATAATACTCCATAATTTATTTATTTTTTACGATTGATAAAATTTCATTGTAATTATTTTGAAAAGTTTGTTCAAATATAGATCTGAGCTTAATAAATGTTCTCTTATTTTCAGTGTCTACAGAATATTGTATTGTTTCAAGTGACAACAGTTTTACATCAAGGATTTCTAAAAACTTTTTATCAACTGGTATATTTGATAAAAATCTCTTAGTATTACTAAACTTTTCCTTATACAGGGTTGTAAACGGAAGTTTTACTACGTACATATAATACCTGTGGCCAGATGGGGTGGTAGATAATATGCACCTACTACCCCTTAGAAGTCGTTTTATGTCATGTATGTCACCAACCACTCCCAGGGTTTCTTCCCATGTCTCTCTCGCTGCAGTGTTTTCTGGATCAGATCTATCTGATAGTTCTGATCTCCCCCCAAAATTAGACCATTTATTATCCCTGTCTTTACCCAAAAAAAAATATGGCGTATTGTCTATAGATTTGCAATAAAAAAGAATCCCCGCCCCATATATAATATTATTTGTTAACATTTACAGTGTATTATATTTATTTTTATACTGATTAATTTAACACGGTTTCAGAATTAAAATGTTATATTATATTATAAAATGAAAACAAATTATACGGACATATTACCACTAGCGCTTATCGCTTTAGTGATTATATATTCATTGAAATTTTATGTATCGAAACTTAGAAATGACGGACCTGATAAAATTCATTATTTTACTAAATTAATTTTATTATTAATTTTACGATTTTTTTCAGAAATTTACAATAACTTCGCCTCAAAAAATTCAATCATAAAGGGTTTCGCCATTGAAAATAATTATTATTGGTATGTTTATCGAACTTTTCAATCAATTGATCAGATTAAACCTGTTAAAATTAAAATAACCCCTTCTATTCTGTGTATACAATGTGATAATAGAGATAACGATTATATTACTAATGGGAAAACAATTAATCAAATGGCGTGTGAAAAACATGGATTTAAATATAATTTCACTGATATATTACAATGTGATAATCCTTATGTAAATAAATTTATTTATCTAAGGTCAGAGATGAAAAAAGATTATGAGTATATATTGTGGGTTGATTCAGATGCGTATATTTGTCCTTCGTTCAATATAAATTTGTTAATTAATAATTACCCCGATTCTATATTTTTTGCATCAAGAGATCCACCGCGTGTGCAATTCAAAGACAGTCATCCTATATTTTCAAAATATTTTACCGTTTTTTGTTCTGGAGTTTTTATAATAAAAAATAATTCTAACGGAAGGGAATTTTTAGATTTTATGATTGATCATTTGACAAATCCTGAAAAAATAAATATGTATGAAAAAATAGACCCAACTAAAACATGGGCTGGTTTTCATTATGAACAGGGTATCATGAATGTTGCTATTCGCGAACATAGGAAACAGTGTACTCTACTGGATTATAACTATCTGAATGATTCCCCAAATAATCTGAATGAAAAAAGTTGGATAATTCATGCTATGGCTCTAGGGCCAAAAGAAAGAAATGAAATTTCTTTGAAAGTGATGAAATTATGGGATTTTAAAATGTAATATTTATTTTTATACTGTTTAATTTAAAACTAAATTTAATACAATATAAAGTATTATGGACGATATAATAAAAAAAAATAAAATAGATGGTCCAATAAATTTTTTATTTTCACGTTCTCCTGAAAATAAAAAAAATAAAACGAATAAGTATAATATGAGCGCGAACGTTCCGAATATTAAGATTGTAACAGATAATTCATCCCGGCCTACAGTAAAACTAGACAACTCGATGAAAATAACAGATATCGACGTTGTAAAGGATAGCGACAATGACAATGATTCAGTATCGTCTGGAAGTACTATTGAAGCCCAGCCGTCTGGGTCTAATACCGGGAAAATAAAGCACAAGGCAAGCGGTATCAAAAATAAATCTAAGTTCAATGCAGACGATTATCAAAATTTTGTTAACAATTCAAAGACAAAGGACAAGAAACCGGCGGAGTCTGATGACGAGAGTGATAGCGGTAGCGAAGCATCTGACGAGTCTGGATCAGACGACTATTCTGACACATCTTCGCAGAGCAGTGATGAAAGTAGCTCCAAGAAAAAGGGATCTAAACAGGAAAAGCAGCAAATCCTTATGAAACTTGTATCACTTGAGAAGAAGGGAATTGAACTAACTAAGAAATATTCAATGTCGTCTAAACTAGAAGAACTAAAATTTGAATTAAATTTACATGAATCGTCTGCAGAGATCGAAATGAGTGTTAAGATGCAACAAAAAATTTTAATGGCGGCAGTAACTGGTCTCGAATTTGCCAATAAAAGGTTTGACCCAATTGGCGCAAAATTAGATGGTTGGTCAGAATCTGTTATGGATAACATAGATGATTACGAGACTGTCTTTGCCAAGTTACACGAGAAATATAAGAGCCGCGCAGATCTTCCTCCCGAATTGCAGTTGCTTGTAACACTAGTCGGTGGTGCATTTATGTTCCATGTTACCAAAACAATGTTTAGCTCAGCGCTTCCAAAGGGGTTGAATGATACACAGTCTTCTGAGATAATGAAGAATATATCGTCTGCGATGTCAAATCCCCCGCCCCCTCATGTTTCAAACGTTTCAAGCAGAGAAATATCGGGGCCATCTCTAAATTTATCTAATATGTTCCAGAAATCAGATGATGTATCTTCTGTTGGAACTGTTGAAACATCGCGGGAAGTTACTATCAATCAAAAAGGTAAGAGAGCAATAAATTTATAATTAAAACGTTAATTTTTAAAAAAAAAATATATTATAAATAATAAAATGACAGAAGATAATCTAAAGATCGCGATGGGCGTTGCCATAATTGTTCTACTATATTTGTTAACTAAGAAGAATAAAACCGCAACCACGGTTAGAGGTGGTCCACTGGTATCCCCGGGTCCTGGGGCTGGTCAGGCCCAGGCTCGGCGCACTAACTCGTTGCCCGCCCTCCTGGCCGACGCGATAGGGATCAAGGCGCGTAGAATGGAACCAAATGAGGATGCCCAGGTCCACGTGGGTAAGTTCGATAACTGCCCGGCTGGTATGCAGATAGCGGATAGCAAGAAGGGCGCCAAGACGCATGGGCCCGGCAGTTGCCATGTTACATGCGGCGGCGGCGGCTGGTGTGGCGACGACGATGGCGTTGGCGACGAAGGAAAGATTATGCAGGTCTGTTGCGTCCCCAAATTAAATTAAATTAAAATTTAAAATATATATTGATTTTAAATAACAATGGTATTATATTATTCTTCCTCTGTGCGCAACGTTTCTAATAAAAATGCATATTCCCCCCAGAAAGTTATTAACGAACAACCAGTTGAAGGGTTCTCTAGTGTTTTATCAAATGCCAGTATGAGATTCAGTAATTATTATTCCGGTCCAGAAAAGAATGAAGAAGATTCCCAGCTTGAACAGGAACAGCTTGATGAACTTGAAAGGATGAGAAATAGAAGGGCAACTTCCGCCCCTGAAGTGGCTTCGCCCTCTCCAAAGAAACCGGGCGGGAAAAAACTTAAGCACCCGGGAGATCATCACAACGATGAGCACAGGATCAATACCGTTAGATATAACCTTATAATTGAAAGGTTAGAAAAAATAGAAAATTACCTATTAATTTTATTATTAATTGTGGCGATAATTGCCCTCAAACTATTTAATTAGAAATAAACTATCTTAGAACTAAGATTGGTCAACGTGTATCTACTATTATTATAGAATGATTTTCTAAATTCCTCTATAGTTAAAGTCCCTCCATAATCCTTTAAATTTAAAATACTGGGTGCCGCAGTTATCTTATAGTCGTAACCAAGTAGTTTCCTATAAAATTGACCTATAATATAAGACTTGTGTTGAAAAACCTTATCATTTAGAGAATATGATTTAACACAATTTGGAGAACAGAAATTGCCAAATAACTTATATCTACTTAACTTTTCACAGTAATCTATTGGAAGATAAAATGGGTTCCATTCAAAACAGTGATGACAATTATAACATTTTAAATCCTGTTTTATCTCTTTTATTTTATTTGAATTATAAAGGGTTACCTTCTTTGATAAATCTGGTTTATAATGACAGGAATCCTCTTCGTCACTTGATACCGATATCTCGCATTCCGAATTCTTATCGTTAACAAAAAAATCATATATAGACGTATCGGCAACTTCTTTGTCGTGAACTTCGATAAATATATTTCCAAATTTAAGATTGTTGGTTTTATAGTTTTCATTGTTCATTTTTTCATCCTGTTTATCTTCACATTGATCGGGAGTATCTTCGATATAATTATTTTTAAACGGTGTTGTTTCCCACTTCTTCTTTCTTCCTCTTTTTTTAGGACCGGGGTCAATTGTGGTCGGCGAATCATTTATTATATTTTTCTTAGATTTAGTTGGCTTTTTATTATTGATTTCGGACATTTATAAATAAATTTAAAGAACCTTTATATATATTATAAATGTGGATGTTATACGGTGTGTCTATTGCATGGTTACTTAATGTACTAACTAAAAAGTTTTATGCATTTACTGATAGCAATAACTACAAGAAGACCCTTGAGAACCATAAGTCTCCTATTGTAGATGACGAATATGTATTACTTTGTTATTGTATAAAGTACTTGGATGGGGAAGACGAAGTTATAGGAGAAACGACTAATGAAGATATTGAAGACATGAATGAAATAAATGAAATAGACTACATTACAATTAAGTACATGTTTAATGGTAAATTGATGAAATACGTAACTCGTACATTAGATATTCAGTTCCCTATGTATAATTTCAATATCGAACCTACAAAATTCCCATACTATCCTGATATAATGTTTATGAATGACATAGATGTAACCGATTACGTTCGCCCGTATCTTGGTCCATTGTGTAATTTTTATTCGGACAGGGAAGAGCCGACTAAATTAGAGGATGCTCTAAAGGATCATCCTAAGTTCTCGGAATTTAACTTCGAAGAAGGTACATTTAAGATGATTTCAAATAAAACGCCCCTTAATGGAAGAAAAATTATTACTAAAAATCTTCCAATTGGGTCCGTCGTATGGAAAAGACATGCCGCCGTAGACCCGAGGGATGAACATCAAATCGTTGAAAGATTCGAGCCGACGGTAATTTATTAAGAAAATAACTGACAAATCAATATAAACATATAATAGCAGATTAAATATAATGGACGTAAATAATCATTCTGCTATTATATTCAGCTTTAAAACTGTTCAGACAAATGCTATCCGAGTACTATTTGAGTCATTGAAGAATATTCTTTCGGATGTAAATTTTAAAGCAGATTCTTCTGGTATTAAATTAACTGCGGTTGATGGTACAACTACTGCTATAGTTAATCTATTCTTACATTCAGAAAAATTTGAAGAATACATATGCGAAAATTCTATAAATATAGGCTTAAATTTGGCATCTGTGTTTAAAATACTAAAAGGCATTAAGAATACCGATACAATCTCTTTTACAATCCTGCGAACCGATATGAATAATATGATACTCACGTCTCAAAATAGCGATAAGAGAGCCATAATAAGGAGTAAGATTAAGTTGTTAGATATGGACGAAAAAATATATAACATCCCCGATATTCATTTTGATTCATATATAACAATGCCGTCTACAGACTTTCAAACTTATATCTCAGATTTATCAAATATTGCATCAGAAATAGAAATACGGTCTAGTTCAAATAACATGACGATGGCCGCAAAAGGAGATTTTGCTGAACAAAGTATTACGATAAACGAAACTAATGAGAAGATACCTGATAACGTAAACGAACAATCTGGTATTTTTAACATTAAATACATTCAATTATTTACAAAATCCACAAATTTGTGTGGGACAGTTGAAATTTATTTGAAATCCCTTTATCCGTTGACCGTTCTATATAATGTTGCAAACCTTGGGGTTCTTAAATACTGTTTGGCTCCAAAACTATAACCGGTTTTTTATAACAGTTCAGAGACTTTGTTTTATAGTATAATTTTAACAATAAGTCTTTAACTCTCTTATATAAAGTCTTGTACATTTGTGTATTTTTAAGGAGCTGAATCGCAAGGTCAAGCTGTTTCTCGTCGAGTTTGGTATTAAATTTTTTAGTTAATATTTCATCTACACTTAGAATTATTATTTTTTCCAGTGAATCTGATGTAAAATTATTCATTAATTTTTTATTGGAGTGTAGAAATGTCATAATATTTATTATGAATGGAAGGTAGTCTATTTTTCCATCATTGAACTCGTCATGAATTATATCTAGAAGGCCATTTAATACTAAAATATTAATAAGTTTAGAGTAATATTCGTTTTTCCTTATGTCAGAAACTGTATTAGTGAAATCAGTCATTTAATTATTATAATATTATATTATTTATAATTAAATGAACAATACTGTATGGAGTGGAATTGTCATATCTTTTGTCATAACTGCGTTGTTTGATTTAGCACTTAATTTATTACCCCAACCAATTGGTGCAACTAGAATAAGACCGTATTTTGAACAGCACACGCCACTTGCTGCTGCCCTTATAGCAGGATTCGTTGGCGCAGTAACATTCACCGTGTTATTTGCAATTTACTCTGGAATTCCAAAACCAAATATATATAATATGGCCGTAATATTTTCTGTAAGCGCATTAATAGGTATCCCGATGAGATACTCTGGAATTTTCCCTCATTTAGATAAGCATTATTATCAGGTTTTCCCGCGCATACAGTCTTTTATATACGACGGGGGTTCGGGTATAATGGTTGCACTTGTTTATTATTATCTTATGAGAAATAATATTTAATTAAATTTATTTAAATTATATGTATTATATTTAAGAAATGAAAAAGATACAATCATTTATGAACTCTGGTAATTGTAGGTCTGTCATTTTATTGGTTTTTATTTTATCGGTCCATGCATATATAAAAATAAAAGAACATACTAGGGAGAAAAACTCTCTTGAAAATGTAAGAGGAAATTATTAAAATTAATTTAAAATAAATATATTTACTTAAATCAAATATCAAACTATGGTTGTAGCAGCGGTTCCGGCTGTGGCATCAGCGGTAAAAGCTGCTATGGCGGCAAATAAGCTTCGGGCAGGAGCTCAGGCAGCAGGTGTTACACCTGGATCAGTGATGAACGTTGCAAGTATGGCAGCGAAAATGAAAGGAATGAAAACGGGGGCCAATAATTGGAAGAACGCACCAGCGAAACAAAGCACACTTCTTACGGCCCTGGGGATGGACGTCGCAAACCCGACTAAGGGTTCGAATATGATGATGTATATAGCCGTATTCCTAGCCCTAGCCATAACGGTACTTGCATTCATGTTCGGCACGAAAACTGGTCCATTTAAGAAAACTTTTGACTCTAGGCGGCTTGGTCCGAGGGTTTCCAGACCAGTCCCCGAACAAAGAAATTATGGTGAACATAGGGAGTTCATGTTCGGCAAAAAATCATCTAGACAAAATAATTACAATGTAGAAAAATCCGCTACAACGGGGCCGGGGGCGCAAACATCTACTGACCTTGGCGGATTTTTCGGTATGAGAGCGCCGGGGGCGGTTTTGGGACAGAGACCAATTGGAGCCCCTATAAAGCCCCCCGCCACTGGCAGCACCAGGTCTTTAAGATTAAATAAACAACCGGCTACAGGAGAAATTCGTCGTGGATCGGATGGAATTCCTATTGATGCCAATGAAGGAGTAGAAGAAGAATTAATGAAACAAGCGGAAGCTGAAGAAATGGCGCAAATGAGAGACGAGCAGGCGGAAAGAAGGAGCGCCCGGTCAAACAAGGTACTTAATAATACAGGACATTCGGAACAGATAAGCGAGATAGTCGCAAGCACCACATTGTCTTCGGGCAACGATTTTAAAGGTATGTTTGGAAGAAATTCCGCGAGATACTCTAACCGGGATGTTCAAAGCAGGTATATAGAGCCAGTTCTTAAACAGGAGAAGCCAAATATGCACTGAGTTAAATATCGCGAAGTAAATACGTGTCGTTAACCGAGCACAATTCCTTAACCTCTTCCTCGAGTTCTGTAGATTTAACAATGAATTTCTTTGATTTATAAAATGATAGTCTTTTTTTATTCCAATTATTGAATATACTAATACTATCATTTATGTCTATGACAAGAGGCATATTTTTATTTTTTCTCCTAAGTATTCTACCAACGGCCTGTTCTATGTTACATTTAGGTGATGCAAGAAGTAATGTATCAAGTTCCGGGTTATCATAACCCTCTGACGCCATTTGATAAGTTGCTATTATAATTCTGCACATATTAGACAACTGCAACTGTTCTTTTTTCATTCCTCCGTAATAGAGACCAACTGAATAATTCTCTCGTTTTAACACGTTTGTAAGTTTATCGCAATGAGCCTTTCTGTCAGACAATACGAGTATTTTTCTATCATTAGAAATACACTCCCTGATCAACTTTAATATAAGAATGTCTCTTTCATCGTTTTCGGTTACATTGGTGATACTTGCTGCACTATTAACTTTTCCATTTGGTAGGTACTTAATTGTTTTTTCGGGGTATTCGTAAAATTTATAGATATCTATTGTAGGTTCTATGATAAGTAGTTCAACATTCACTGCTATTTCGCCAAGGAACCAATTTAAAGTGTGTTCGAGTTTATCGGCTCTTTTAATTGTAGCGGTAAGTCCTAAATTATATTTTGAACCTATCTTATAGAATACATTTGAGAACACTTTAGAGCAGTAGTGATGAGTCTCGTCATAAATGGAAAATGAAAACTCGTCAAATGCATCACTTGGATATTCTTTCATTGATATACTTTGAATCATTCCTATACAAATATCCGGTGACGTATTAAAAGTTTTCCCTTGTATTATACCTGGCAATATACCAAGGAATTTTATTATCTGTTCCTTCCATTGTTCTAGAAGTGTTTCTTTATTGACTAAGATAAGTGTTTTTACGCCGAGAAGTGAAGATATATAAAGGGCTGCAAACGTTTTCCCCCAACCGGTATATAAACACGCTAAACATGATTCATTTATCGTGAGTTCATTGTGTATTTTTTTTATTACATCTATTTGATATTGCCTGGGTTGGCCATTTATCTTAATGTCGCAATAATTGACATCATTTTCGATGAGTGTACCGCCGGACGAGAAATGTTTAGGTGTATATATGAAATTATTTTCTATTTTATAGAGTGAATAATTTATTGGTGTGGGGGAACCAGGAATAAATGGCGTTACTGTAAGTTTTTTCTTTAATTCGGCATTTTCTTGGTATCTCCTCCCTTTCATTTAAAAGTTTATTTTTTAAAACTTTAAATATATTGTATATTATAAATGTTTACAACAAGAGAGAAGTTTATTAATATATCTATTACCGCCGCTATAATTGGATCCCTATTAAATATAGCATTAGCGTCTATGTCTTTACCATTAGCAACAGACGATGAAATTTCTCCCCCGAATGGAGCCGCTAACCTACCTATCAAGTCTCAGTTAATTCACATGTTGGTCCATCATAACCAGGTATTACTTACAAGTAGTGCAATAGTTTTTGCATTGGTATTCTTATCGACTAATCTTGCATTATCGTTATAAATGTGTCAATTGTTAAAAAAAACAATTGGTAAGATATAAAGTTATAACTTATTACACTAACAATGAATTGTAATTGTAATTTACTTGGGTTTTCATATGAAAATCTAGAGAGGGTTGGGGAAAAGTTTCAAAAAGTCCGGGTTACTAAATGCGGTGTATTGCCTATAGACGGTAAAAAGAAAAAGAAATGCGATTTTTATAATAAGGATATTATAAAGACCGATATTTATATTGAGAAGCCGGTGGTAATCAAATTTAAACCGGCCGCAGTTCATTATAACGGGACACCAGAGGAAGTTTGCCGTAAAGGTATAGCATGGAATATACACTTATGTAATATTGCAGATATTAGTCCTATCATAAACAAGAGTAAATACTATGAAATGATAAACTACAACCTAAGAAAATTAAAGTATAAAACATTTTTCGAAGAACGGGAAACTTTAGCCGAACTTATAATTAGACTGAGGTGCCCCCCAGATAATATTCCAAAATATAAACACACTAAGTCTATTCGGTATAGTATTAATAAAAAACGATCTAACCAGGCATTACAAAAATATGGAATAGACGACCCAGACGAAGTTGCATCATGTAAATCAGATGACGACAGTTCCGGTTCTGACACTGAATCTATAAACGATATGACGTTCGATGTGGAAGATTGCGACTCTGTTGACGAAGACGATAACGATGGGGCGTTCAGTGATTAAAAAAAATATATATACATTTTGTAAATGATATCGTCTATTCTAAATAATGATACTCGAGAAGAACTTAAAATAATACTCGACGGCGTAACATTCCCCATCAAGATATACTGCATTTTATTAGTATTGTTTATCTTGGTGATAATATTTCAACTTTATCTGATAAGTCTTGATCTAAAAATATTAAACAATTTAAGAAAATAGATTATAAAAGTTTAATAATTTTAAATGCTAGCAGTAACCGATGAGGAGATTCAATTTTTTAAAAATGACGTTACGGAATTTAGCAACATCGAAAAGCAAATAAACGATCTTAAAAATAAAATAAAGCCTTATCAAGATAAAATAAAGGAACTAACAAAGATTAAGCAGAACAAAAAGGATGACGTACTCAATTTCATGGATTCTAACAAACTAGACATGTGCAACACAGATAATGCTTCTTATGAAATGAAAGAGTCTAAGAGTACCAAGACAATTTCAAAGGCGGATGTATATGATAGGATGTATAAATTTTTTTCCGAGGAACAAGATAATGTGAAGAATATGACAGCAGACGATAAGGCTAAATATCTACACAATTTTGTATATGTAGAGGGACGGGAAATTACTAATGTAAAAACTCTAAAGGCAAAATAAAACCTTATCTTCTATTAATTCGTCGTCCTGATCAGAACTATAATACATTTCATTTTCTTCTATTTTAATTTTTGAAAGAATTTTCAGATAAGAATCCATTGTAAAATTAATAACAATTGAATTTTCATCTATCTTAATAACTAATATGTCTCCATAAAATTTATCTAGGGTAAATGGAAGTACATTTATATTTTCATTCATATTTTCATTTACGTCATCTAGGGGGTTATACAATACTATATAATTGTTATACTTCTTATAATTCGTATATATTGGGAACCAGTCTAGTTTAAAGGCGTCCTTAGATGATTTAAATTTGGTTTGAAGTATTTCCCCATTTTCTTTTAAAAGAAGTCCCGTCTTCATTATTATATACGCAAATATTTATTTTTACGGGCTTTAACGCGTATAAATTAAAAAATACTATTTGAAATTAAAAATTTACTTAAAAAAATATATTATATAAACTTATAATACCCGATGTCTATATTTGAAATTAATCGCGCCTGGAACAGTGACGTCAAAGATAAGATTAAAAATGCAGATAAAGATGAAATAATTAACTTTTTTGAAGAATTAGATAAAAAATGGACAGTTAAGTCTACAACTATGTCGGGTATAATCGGCGGATGTTATGGGTCTTTAAATATTAACAGTATAGAAAGCGTAGATATCGGTATTCTCCAGCTTGAATTACAAAAAGCTATTTATGAAACAACGCTTATCTTTACTAAATTTAACAGGATTGTCCCGGAGTGCGAAGAATATAGGGGGAGATGGAACAGGATATATGAAGTTATATTTTATGGAGAACGACTAATCCGTGATATATATCTGCTACACAAGACAACAGAGACCAATCACGACCCACTGTGCAATGAAGACCCCGATGTTATCTCTAAATATACTAGATTCATGGACGAATCTCAGAAGACTGCATATCAATGTCTTCTGTTGTATATGATTGAACAGTTTTCTGAAAATGGGTTCTCAAAATTTGGAGGGAATCTGTACAGACCATTTCTAAAAAATGGCAACAATACTCACGCATGGAAGAAACATTGCACTATTAAGGAATATCTCTATCAAAAAACAGATCATAAGTTGAATTTCAGTCAGTGGAAAAATGCGACTCAGGCAGCCGGAAACATTAATTCGGCCGAAAAATACTTCAATGAGTTTATGGGCCCAGAACTTCCAGAACTAAAGAAGGACCGCCACTTATTTGCATTTAAGAATGGTAATTACATCACAAAGTATAATACATCAGGAGACGATGACGCCCCATATTATGAAGATATATTTGTCCCATATGGAGAAAAACATCCATACATCACTAATTTTTCAGTTGCGGCAAAGTATCACGATCAGGTGTTTAATAATTATGATGAACACAAAGACGATTGGTTTAAGATTATCGAGAATTGCCCAACTTTTAAAAGTCTTTTGGATTATCAGGAACTCCCAGAGGAAGTTCAGCGATGGCTATGCGTTTTTATGGGTAGAAAGTGTTTTAAAATTGGAGATCTAGATAATTGGCAATGTTTGTTGTACCTACTTGGGCAAGCCGGAACTGGAAAAAGCACGGTTCTAATGAAGATCCTTCAGAAATGGTATGATGAAGAAGACATTGGTATCATTTCTAATAACATTGATACAAAATATGGCATTAAGCCTCATGTCAATAAGTTCATGGTACTTGCACCGGAGATATCCGAAAATTTTAAAATGGAACAGACAGATTGGCAGCTTCTAGTTGAGGGTGGGAGAAACACATATTCCGAGAAGTATAAAAATGATGAAACTATTGATTGGACACTTCACATGACTATGGGAGGAAATAAGATCATGAGGTATAAAAATAATTCAGAGAGCGTTTCTAGGCGTACCGTTGTTGTTAATTTTTGGAAAAAGGTTGTAAAAACTGATACGGCAATAGACAAAAAGTTGGCAAAAGAGATGCCCGCGATTATGAAGCTATGCATTTCTGCTTATTATTCTGCGACTCGAGAATATGGCATCAAGGGTATCTGGGATATATTGCCGCGGTATTTTCATGAAAATAAGGAGGATATGGAACAGACGACTAACGCACTTCAGAATTTTCTCAAGTCTGGGAAGATTGTATACGGAGATAAATTTTATGTGCCAGCAAAGGTATTCTGCCAGGAATTTAATGAACACATTAGAGAAAATAATCTAGCCAAAGAGCAGTTTACTAAGGATTATTATGGAGGTATTTTTACAAATAACGGCATTAAGGTTCTTCAACAGGGGAGTAAAGAATATCCGAGAGGTTCCGGTATTATTCTAAAGAGGACCATGTTCTTCAAGGGCATTGACGTTGTAAGTGATGATAACAATGAAGAGGATCCCGAATGATTATTTTACGTTAATATTATATATTTATATTGTTGTAGTAGTATCAAATGGCAAAAGAAGCGGCACCTGTTGTACTAGATGCAGTTAATTCTACAATTAATATGTCTATCATATACATATCCATCGTTGTATGTATTATTGTAGTGGGTACATACTTTATGTATAGAGTTTATAAAAAACTACAGTCTCTAAGCGAGGACGTCCTCGAGGTAAACAAGAAAGGTAATACACTAGACGTCGTACTTGACGAGACTAAAAAGTATATGGAAACGGTAGATAAAACTATGAAACTTATGAATAACCGCCCTCCCCCGGTTGAACATGCTACGTACCCGCCAGAACCGATTGGTAACCATCATGAGGAACAGATGTTTCAAGAACCCCATTCACCCCCTATTTTAGAGGATATAACAGAGGAGCTTCCTAACTTAGACGACCCACACAATTAGCATTCTCTGTAATTTTTTTTACGCAATCAAATTCTTCTGTATCAACATATAAATTCCATTTAATTTTATCTAAAACATGATTTTCAAGAGGTCCAGAACCTGAAATTTGAAAATCGCATATAAACTTATTAGATAAAATTAAACATGTTTCGATTAAATCCCTAACATTTTTATTGGTTATAGTACAATTACTTTTTTTATATCTACGAAGATATATAAGTGTAAGTATTATACTCTCCTTTTCAAAAATTTCGTTGGTATTAAAAAACTCAGTAATCATACTATAAATGCCACTGGTATGTTTATCATTTTTTAAAGATGTATCTACTATATTATTTATCTGTAAGATAGTTAACATAATATATTAATATAAGATGTCATTATTATTTTCTAATATTTTAAGTAAATTTGTAATTGCTGTAAAGTATAGGGTTATATTATTCCCCCCGGTTAAAATAATACTACCTGGTCTAAATATGGCGATAGTCAACTTAGATCCCGAATCCGGATCTTCAAATTTCAAATTTATACCCGGATACTTACTTGGATTATACGAATATCTTTTTATATAATCTCCTGGATTAGAATCTAGATAAGAACATACAGATTTTTGCCTGATATTTTTTGATATCTTAAAGTCTGAATTAATCATACATATTCTAAGTTTTGTAATTGAAGCTTCATCTGGTATAGAAAATGCAGAGACGTATTTTAATCTCCTTAGTAACTTCCTGGCCGCATATGCAGCAGAAATAACATTCAGTACTCCGGCAAGTTGGATGTTTCCATTTTTAAAAATTTTTATCGATATTCGTTTTTTATTTTGATATTTCACTGTCATATATGAATTAATGCAGTTATAGAATATTTTTTTCTCGCCGTGTTTTACATAAAAATCTCGGTATAATTGTAAGTTTATTGCAGAATTAAAACTACAACATATAGTCATTGTAGATATAGTCCACGGCTTAATGATATCAAAAGATTCATATTTATCCATATTATGTAATTTCTCGTAATCGTCTAAAAATGTTTTAAAACTGGGATGACAGATACAGTCGTCATATTTTTCTTTGGGGTTGCACACATTGCACATAATTGATAACTCTTTATACCCTCCTTCCTTTATACTTGTATTTTTTTGTAATTTATATATTTAAAAGTGATTCCAGGTAGTCTGTTACGATACTGGTATTAGTATTAATTGTATTTATGCTCTTAGAGCATGCAGATATAATAATTCTACAATTTTCCTTATTATGGTTTTTCAGTAAAAACCGACTATAATAAATAATTCTAGGAAGAATATTAGTATATAACTCGTCGATACTTAAATCCGATATATTATTTAATTCTGTTATGATATCATACATGCAGAATGTTATTATATTAAACTCTATATCTGTTAACATGGTTGGAGATATGATTATTTTCGTGGTATTTTGACCATGGTAGTAATGTATTAGTTTATTTATTTCGCTTAATTTTGTATCTGTGATTTGCGCCCGCGTACAAGGGTCTCTAAAATCTTTGCATTTATTTAAGTATTTTATAAATGTCGCGAAATCATAATAAAAAAAGAATTTCCCTAACTTAATAGATATAAAAGGATACGTAATCTTTTCATGAGAAATAGGACATGATTCGTTTTTCATTAAACCTTTTCTAAATCTGCGTTGAATATATGCAGCCGTTTTATGACTGTTTATTTTATGTATAATTTGGGATTTATTACAATTACTTACATATTTTATTCCATTTATTTTGCATATCAATTTAAGTTTTCTATAGGTTAGTAATGAATTAAATTTAATTAACATTTAATATAAATTAAATGTTTTATATTTTTATATCATTAAAATGTTTAAAAGAATAGTTTATTTATATAAATAAACATTATGGTTTCATTTAGACTCTCAAAAAAAACGGTCCATAGTGACTCTAGAATGTCTATATGTGCTAAACACGATGAAAAATTGAAAGATTTAGATAAAGAATCTAATAATTTGACAAAATATAAAAAGGAATTATCGCTTCTAACTAAAATGAGAGATTCTAATAAACTAAGTAAAAATATAAACAATATATCCGAATTAAACGATAAGGTTGATATACTTATAAGAAAAATACGAGATATAGAGACATGTGAAAATTTAACCGAATATTTATTTAACTCTATAGATTTCGTTAAAAACATAGACGGCCTTGAATTTACAGAGGGTGACGAAAAAGAAGACGGTATTTTTAAATACATCTCGGTGGATCTAGAGAAAAAACATGAAAGTAATTATAAAATGTACATGAAAAAATGTTTCCCGGGTGAAAATAATCACATAGAATACTCTTACAGTCCGTTTATATGCAAAAGTTGCGGAAGTAATACATTTCAGGATACTTCGTCTGGGGTAAACATATGCTACGGGTGTGGATTAACAGAAGTAAATGCAGTATCTATGACACCAGAATGGAATGTCTCGGAGACACACGAATTTATTAAACCATATAGTTACAAGAGAACCAATCATTTCAAGGAATGGATCACACAGATACAAGGTAGAGAAGGTACTCACATACCAGATGATGTTATAACTTTGCTTATAACAGAAATTAAAAAGGAGAGGTTAACCGATAAGACTTTAATAACGTATTACAAAATAAAAGAATTTCTTAAAAAATTAAAATTAAACAAGTATTATGAACATATCCCTAATATAATTCATCGAATAACCGGAAATAAACAGTTGATTATTTCACAGGAATTGCAAGACAAATTACTTGATATGTTTAACAAAATACAAGAACCTTTCGCGAAACATTGTCCGAAAGAAAGAAAGAATTTTTTAAGCTATTCTTATACTCTTTATAAATTTTTTGAACTATTAGATAAGCGAGAATATTTAATTTATTTCCCCCTTCTAAAAAGCAGGGAGAAACTATTTGAACAGGAAAAGATATGGACATTAATATGTAAAGATCTTAATTGGGAGTTTATGAAATGTATCTAATTTAGTACATGGCTAGAGACGCCGCGCCGCCCTTGAAAAGGGAGGTTGTCTCGCCAACACACGTTACGTTAACCGTGCGTACAACAGCATCCTTAGAGAAATTTAATACAAGCCTGATGTTATCGAAACGGTTAAGGGGTACCGACGAACCACCGTAGGCCTTAGAAGCGAGTGGGAGAACATAAAGAGCCTTGTTAGATTGGTCAACGTCTCTCACATTATTATCAACTGGGTTATCAAGGGAATTAGCTACTAGACCCATTGTAGCCGCGGTATTACCATCTAGGAGCTGCCCGTCAATTGTTCCAGAGAATGACGACGAATTAAGCTTGAGCTCAGTAGTATCTAAGCCACACCCAGGATCGCCGGTTACTGTTATGATAAAATGCGATGCGTATAGGGAGAAATGATCAAGATCTAGGCTAAAATTCTGCTCTAGACCAGATGAGTTGCTCTTATTTACATTCTGTGTCATCTTAAGACGCTTGGGAATACCAGCCGGCTGGGTCTTCATAGTCTCGCGCTCCTCATTGCACATGATCATGCAGCGGCCATATAACTTACCTGGATTAATAGAAACCTGACTGGTAGTAGGTACAACGGAGTCGTGAGTATCCGAGAACACATTCGATAAATTATCCGTGAAGTAAACCTTAATCTTAACAGACTGATGAGGAGCGGCCGCCATAAGATAACCACCCTCGCAATTCTCGGTGTAGCCCTGAAGTTCGGGGGCCATAGTCTTAGTTAACAACGGTAGGCGAAGGTACATGGCTCTTGTAGAACCCGCGGCTCCAAGCTTGGCGCCGCTAGACACAATGTGAGCCGCCTTACTTACATCGTCACCCACGAAGCGGAAAGCGGAAAGAGGGGTACCAAGAGATAGAGCCCCCTCACTTGTCGCGGCGCCACCCGGTATAGAATTGCTTCCACCCACATTCATTCTATTGGGTCTGCGAGTGTGTGCGGCCTCGTGGTGGTCTGACGCGAACTCCATGGGACCACCGCTGCCGTTGAGATCACCATAAAACCCGTTAGCCTGTTTACCAAATTTCTTAAACGCGCCCTCACCTAACTCGGTACAATTACATGCAAGAATATCGTCATGTTCAAGAGTTTGCCAGATCTGAGTACCAACCTGGAATTCTACGCGGTCTATTATCGATGCTAGACCAAAGTTAGTAAATCTGAATGTATCGGGCTGAGTTACGAAGGTGTTGGAGACGGGATCGTATATATTTCCCAATTTACCTGCACCGGTTGGGATAGCGTCGGCTTTAACGCCTACTTCTAGATAAAGATCACCGAGAGCGTCAATGTCATTATTTACAGTAAAAATCTGATTCCCGCCCCAACTAGTAGTACCCGATACACCGCTTGTTGGAATCTCCATGACAGACGAACCATACAGAAGCTGTTTTGTAGTGTCATTCTTATTCCAGAACAAGGACATTACATCACTATCCGATTCGGCAATTTTATTTGTAACAGCAAGACCCTGGGTCCCACTTCCATTATACG
>TARA_B110001450_G_scaffold1093_1_pt1 | contig 31247 bp, 29 predicted proteins | sample TARA_B110001450 | Tara Oceans TARA_B110001450 (sample SAMEA4396538) | marine metagenome | biome: Polar Biome; feature: [SRF] surface water layer (ENVO:00010504); material: water (ENVO:00002006), including particulate matter (ENVO:01000060) such as... | depth 5 m | reverse complement strand
AACTATTACTATCCAATAAAATACATGAACTTGTTATCAAATATTCTACGCCACCAATTATTTTTTTCTCTACTTCTATTGAAACATCTTCCGCAATTGCTTCGTCTTTAATGTGCATATTTTTACAAGGTCTCCCTCGTTTTTTCTTTTCAATGTTTTTATTGCAATCATTTTTAAGCGTTAAAGGATAATTTATATTTAATTTTTCAAAAAACTGTTTAACGTCATTTATATCATAATTCATTTTAACTATAAAACTATTATAGTCCAATTCTCTTTTTCCAGAAGGAGTAATATATCCACCAATATTACATTTTTGTCTATCAAAAATTGTACCATATTTATTATTTTTACATTTTTTACAACAGACACCCGTTATGCATTTCTCCTTGCACTGCGTATATAGTCCATGGTTATAAACTAATTGTTTACAATTATCAGAAATAATTTCACCATAATAAGGTAAAATTATTTCTGATTTTTTAATAACATCGCTTTTATTTTCCTTATTAACTACCGGTTTTTTTAACTTAAAGTTTTTATTTAATAGAATTAAAATATCATCGGGACTAGCATTAAAGTAACCCGCAATTGTTAACAGAGCATATTCCATAAAAGTAAGTGAGTTATAACTGTGATATAATAAAAATTATAAAATTATTATAAAATATCAATTTTATAATCAATAAAGCTTATATAATTTCCAAACAGGAGTCGGATTATTTGTTGTCCAATCAGATAAATTTCTTACATAGTGCCGACAATCATATACTCCCAAAACATATTTATACTCCAACGAACGTTCATAGTCTATTATAGAAGATAAAGTTTTATTTGAATAATCCCAAAAGATTGTTTTCTCTTCTCTATTTTTATTTAAAATACCCAGGTCAGCAGCATCAAACAATCCAATATCATACCTAACATTATTAAATATATTATGAAAAGAGATACCTACGTGATAAATATTTGTTTTATAAAATAATTGTTCTAAATGCAAATAAACTTTTGTTTTTCTATTTAATAAAAAATTTAATTCATTTAATAATAATTTGCCATATGTATTATCAATATTACTATTTATTCTTATTATTTTTTTTAAATCATAATTTTTATCATTTACTATTTTATGTATATTAATATCTTGATTTATTTTTAATGTATTTATGTATTTATTTATATCATTATTGATATTCAAATTTTTATTATTATGCAATAAAAAAGACACAATTAAAATATTAAAAATCATATATATTAACTAGATATTCTTTTTAGTTTATATTAATCATTAATATAACTATATTTACCATCACTATCCCTTTTATATTTTGCAATTATACTTGGATTAGTAATATTTGCCATAATATCTTGTGTTTTGTATATATTATTATTATTATCTATATAATAAACTATTCCATTAATATCTTGAACCCATACTTCTATCTTTTTTGTATCTTTTTGTACAATATTATCGTTGCTAACTATTCCATGTGGTCTGTTTTTATCGTGTGTACCACAATAATCAAAATCTGGTTTCTTTTTTCGCGTACATTGTTCTCCATTTGCCCGTTTAGCCATGCAACGTAAGTATTGTGGAACATTTGATTTAAGTCGTTTGCGTTTGCTAAAATCTTCTTTTTCTAAATTTAATTTATCATAATCAAATATAAATTTTAATAAATCACTCTTTGCATTAAAATTTATATTTTCATTTTCTTCAATCCATGATTTAATATTCTGTTTAAAATCATCCAAATAAGACTCTATTTTAGTATTAATTTTTTTTTCCATATTATATTGTTGATTTAAATATTAATTATTTATTTAAATCAATTTTTTAAATATTTTAATTATTACTTTTTATTAATAAATCACAGTATAATGCTTCTCGTTTTTCATAACTATTTTTTATGATTTTAATTGCGTCATTATGACTATAACAAGGTATATTATTTAATTTTATTATTATATCTCCTACTCGTAGTCCAGAATTATAACAAACATCTTTTTTATTTAATTTTATTATTTTAACTCCTAATCCTGTCAAATTTTCTATAGTAATACCAGGCGGTATATTGCTTTCAAAATTTACACTTATTTTTCTAGTATATTGTTCTACAATGATATTTATATTATTTGGATTATTTATTAAATCAAATTCTTTATCCATTTTTATTTCATAAATCGTTTGTTTACAAGAAGGACATTGTATTCCGCCGAAAGATATCCATTTTATTAAACATTTATAACAATAATGATGCATACAAGGTCCGACACAACTATTTTCTATTAATTCAAAACAAATTGGACATTCCATTTATAATATAATACAAGTTTTATTTAAATTATATTCTAATTCACTGTCACTAATTGTAATTTTTATTTTTTTATCATTTTTTTTATCAGTATTTTTATGATTATTCTTAGTTACTATTTCTATATTTGTATCATTAATTAAATTATTACTATTATCAACTGTTTCGGGTGAATTACTAATACCACGTATCATTGTATTTAATTCTTTAGAAATATTATTTGTATCTATTTTTTCAGTTGTTTCGCATTTATTATCTATAATAATTCTTATATTTTTTTCATCTTCTTCATTCAAACTAAATGAATTATCTATTAATAAAGTGGATGTAATATTCATTTTTGATTCTTCAAAACGTATATCACTATTTATTTGTCCATAAAATAATTTTGTTCTTAAAAAAAATCGTGTAAAATATTTAATATGAAAATTATTAAAAACACTAATATAGTTTGAAAATAAATCAATGTTATTTTTTAATAAATTATTATTATAAATAATACTGTTAATTAAATTGTCAATATTTAATCCACTATCTCTCTTTTTTTTCTGTAAAATTAAATTATGTTCTCGTGTAATTAATTCATTATTTAAAATATCACAACCTTGAATAATATCATTATATAGTTCTATCGTAATATCAAAATTAAAACTTTGATTAACTTCCAAATCTTTATAAATAGGATAAATCTTATTTTCAAATGAACTTGTTAAATTTTTATTTTTTATATTTTCTAATAAATATTTTACTATTGATTTGAATAATTTATAATAATCACAATATATTCTAGTATCTATAATATTAAAAATATTTACATTATTTGTTACTTCCATATTTATTAATTTACTTTGAAAATGAAAAGAATCTAGTCCATTTGAAGTTTCATTTATATGTTTGTCTAATATTTCTTGATAAAATTCTCCCAATAAATCTACTTTATCATTTAATGATGTTAATAAATTATTAACTGATTCTCTCAAAAGTTTAATTTCATTAAAGTTATTTTTTAATTTTATTATATCAAACATACTTAAAATAAGATTATAATATTATTTTATAAAATAATGATTTATATTGAATTAATGGGTGGTCTTGGTAATCAATTATTCCAAATATTTACTGGAATATCATACTCATTAGATAATAAAATTTCATTTAAAATAAATAATTATAAGCCAGATAAAGTATCTCCTCTTGATAATATTAGCAAAAGACCCACATATTGGAATAGTTTTTTAATTAATCTCTCAAAATTTACATATAACATTTCAATTAATTTACCAATATATAGAGAAGAAGTTTTTTTTAAATATAATAAAATACCCTACATAACACAAGATTTTAAATTATTTGGTTATTATCAAAGTTATAAGTATTTTGAAAATAATTATGAAAATATTACAAAATTAATTGGATTAAATGAGAAAAAAGAAAATTTAAAACAAAAATATTTTAAATATTTTGAAAATAAAAAACCAATATCTCTCCATTTTAGAATAGGCGATTATGTAAAAAATTTAAAAGTACACCCAGTGTTACCTATAGAATATTATATAAAATCTATTGAATTTTTAAAGAATAAAATTAATAATATAGAAAATACTAATTATATATTAATTTTTGGAGAATCAAATGACAAAGAAAAAATAGAAGAACATATTAAAACAATTAATAAAGAGTTTCCTAATCTGGAAATTTTGATTTGTGATTATAATATAGAAGATTATGAGCAAATATTATTAATGTCTTTATGTCAGCATAATATTATAGCAAATAGTAGTTTTAGTTGGTGGGGAGCATATTTTAATAATAACAATAAAATAATATGTTACCCCAATTTATGGAATGGTTCTACAAATGAAACTCAGGATTTATTTCCCATAAATTGGAATAAAATTATAATATAGTTATTTCATAATTATAATATCTATAATTATGAAATTAAATTCAATATCATTTTTCTTTCATATAAAAACCATCACCCCAACCAAACTGTTTATAAATACGAGCATCAACTAATTTAAATCCAAACTGTGATAAATACGCAGTTAAATCTTCCATTTTATCGCAATTTTTATATACTTCCTCTACATTAACCTCGGTATAAATATAATCAATGTTTATTAAATATTTCTCCATAGATTTCAATGCATGTAATTCTACTCCCTGTATATCTAAATTTACAAAATTTACATTATTCATATTGATACTATTTTTTTCAATAACACTATCCATTCTTGATGTTTTTAATTTTATTTTATCTACAATTTTTACTTGTGGATGATGTTGTTCATGGCTTCCAAATTCTAAAATAGATGAACTTTGTAGATTATTTATATCACCATCACAGTTTGTAATATTAAATTCTACTTCTTTATCATCTTCATCATAAATTACTGCTTGATAAATATTCATAAGTGGATTTTTTAATTTATTTTTTTCAACGAGCTGTGGCAAAGCTTCAATCCAATAAATGTTTGTTGTACTAATATTATTTAAAATATAATCTGTTAATTCTTCACAGTTATGTGCGCCAATATGTAAAATACCAGTAATATTTATATTAAATTTATTTATCAATTCATTTAATTTTATAAGCATGTTATAATAATTAATATAAACCAACTATATTTATATTTAAATTATATCTATTTTAATAATTTAAATCTATTATAAATATAATTATTAAATTCTTTAAAATTATTATGAGTTTTTATATATATACTATCATCATGAATAGCATGATCATATTCTAAATTTAAACGTATATGAAAATTTAAATCAAATTGTTCAAAAAATAATGTATTCATATATATCACATCACAAGCCGAAGAATATTGTATATTACTTATTTCTTTACTTAAATCTAAATTTATTATAAGATTTTTATTTAAAATATAATTACCAGTATTCATTAATACATCTAAAGAAATATATGTTCCCCGATTTGTTATATCATAATCTACTATATCTTTTAAATTTTTATTATTAATTATTTTATCTCCCAAATGTTTATAATTAAATCTAGGTCTTGCAAATGATGGAGAAATAATATCATATTTTGTATTTTCTAAACTTTTTATATATTCACTGGCATTTTTAAAATATTTTAGATCTGCAAAATTATCCGAATCAATTAAAGCTATCCATTCATTTGATGAATATTTACACGCAGATATTTTATTTAAAAAAGGTCCCAACCTATTTTTATTTTTATATAATTTTAATTTATCTTTATTTATAGTAGAATTTAATATCTTATCTACATCATTACCATTTTCATCTGTTATTATTATTTCATTTATTAAAGGATTATCAACATATAACGGTAAATTTTTACTTAAAAAATTATCATATCTATCCATTGTCGGAATACACAATGTGAAATTCATAAGTTTTTAAATATTGATTAAGATATATATTTAAATACTTATTGCAAATAAATATAATGAATTTTATCTTTATACCAAAAGGTAGATTAGGTAATGCTATATTTAGATATATGGGTTGTGTAGTAATGTGTATTAAATATAATGGAAACTATTCAACTATAATTAATAATATTAATTATATGATAAATGATAAAACATTTATAGATTTAATTTCCAATGAAAATTTAAAAATAAACGATGGAAACTATTTAATGACTGATTATTATCAACATGATGCTATTTATAAAAAATATAAAGATTTAATTATTGACTTTATTAATAAAAATAACCATAAAGTAATTACAGACGGAATAAATGCCGGAGACGGAAATAAAGAAGAATTTTATATTAAAAACATAATAAATACACCTGAAAATTTTAATAAAATTTATGATATTGTATTCCATATTAGACTGGGTGATAAAGTCAATTTAAATAATACAATTAATCTTGAAAAAATTTTAAATTTAATAAATAATTTTAAAGATATATCTTATACTAAAATATGTATCTTATGTGATAAATATACAACTGATTATGAAGAAAATTTTATAAATAGCGTAAAAGATTCTTTAAATTCAAAATTTAACACAAATGTTATTTTCGAATCAAATGACATATTAACGGATTTTTATATAATGAATAATTGTAAAATACTTGTTTGCTCAATGAGTACGTTATCATGGGTTGCTGCATTTTTTTCTAAAACTATTAAAAAATGTTATATGCCAAATCATAATATAAAATTAACTAATGATTTTTGTACATGTTATTATCCAATTGATAATACCGAATTGTATGATATATAATTAACTAGTTATATCTTTTTCCATATTATAAGGATGCCATGTACATTTATTAAAAAAATCTTGCCAATATACATATGTTTCGTAATCATCTGGCGTGCCCCAACAAATATAATGATCTACTTCAAAAACTTTTACTTTCAAACCAGCTTTAATGTTTTGATTTAAAACATCATCTACATAAAATTCATTATTACTTCTAATATTATTTTTATAATTTTCATTTAAACCATCTATAAAATATTTTGATTTTCTAAAGAACATAGTTCCTATTATAACATGGCTATTATTTATATCATGTATTTCTTTTATAAACTTTTTACATGATATACTTTTTGCAAAACCATTATCATCGGTTTCTATCCATGCATACATATCTGGATTATTTTTACTAGTTGGTTCATTTCTAAATGTCCAAACTATAATATCAATACTTTTATCATCTAGTAAATCATTATATTTATTTACATCATAATATACACCATTATCACATGCACTAATTAATATTGGTATTTCATTATTAATATTTAAATTATTTAATCCTAATTCACAAGTACAAGCTTGGCCTTGTGTAATATAATTTATTCCATAAATATTAGAATTTTTATAATATTTTTTAATATTTTCAGTTAATTCATAAGAATCTAAATGTTCTTTTTGGCATATAAATATTTGATTACTTGTTTTGGGTAAACAATTAACTGCTTGAATTATCATAGGTTTTCCATTTACGTTTATCAATGGTTTAGGATCTTTATAATTTTTTTTTGAAAATCTACTACCTGCACCGGCCATGGGTAAAATTAAAGTAGTATTATATTTATCTTCATAATTATTTTGTTTTTCACAAATATTTTTAAAATATTTTGACCATTTATTATATATTTCCAAATCATATGGAGTCCCCCACTGTAACATTTTTTCTATTTCAAAAATATTAATTTTAAAATTATCATTTACAAGTAAATTATAAACCATAGATACATAATATTCATCATTTATCATTTGCTTTAGATCAATTAATTGTTGGAAATATTTTTTCATTAAAATACCTGTTTTAAAATAATATGTTCCATTTGATGCATATTCTTCCATTCTATTATTTGTAAATGGTTTTTTCTCCTGAATCGCCATCAACCATTTTGAATCTTTTACTGTTTCTTTTAAAAATGCATAATTGTCAGTTCCCAACATATGGGGATGAAACCCTCTATAACACGCAATAGCACCATCTGAATTTCTCTCACGTGTATCTTTTAAAAATTTTACATAATCCCAATATGTACCATAGTCACAATAACTTACAATTATTTCTTCATTGTCAGAAATATTATCAAATATTAATGATACCGCATGAACAGGTCCTTTTCTTCCTTCATTTGGTACTTCATAAATTTTTCCAGATGGACATATTTTATTGAGAATTATACGCATATTAGTATTATTTAAATGTTCTGAATTGCATATAAAAATAAATTTATCTTTTTTAATATCAAATAAATTTATTACATGTTCTATTATACATTTTCCATCTACTTCAATCAATGGTTTCGGTACTTTATAACCCGCATCTATAAATCTTTTTCCAATACCCGACATAGGAATGACTATACATACCATATTAAATATATATTAGTTAAAAAGTATATATTTAATTCCATTTTTTTATGTTATAGTATTTTGTACAAATCATATCTAATTTTATATTATTATTTTTAAAATAATTTTTATATAAATCTATTTTATCCGGTTGTCCTTGTAATTCTGGAGATACAAAACATAATTTTAAATTATTATCTTTTAATATTTTATATATTTCCGGAGTTAATGGATTTTCTGTAAAGCAATCCACCCAAACCCAGTTTACTTTATTTTTCATTTCAATAATAGTATCTATTCCTTCAAATTCAGAAAATCGCAGAGCTATATTTTTTTCATTTTTATTTGATAGTTGATAAATCATAGGAAAAGAAGAATCTAAAAAAAAATAATTTTTTATATTATATTTTTTTAGTAAATCTAAAATTTTCCATTCAATTCTTTCACTTTTAATATTTAAAATTATAAATGAATGTTCATATTCTTTTAAATAATCTTCAAACAATTCGCCCAGTATAAAAGGATCATGAGATAAATGTAAATCCCCGTACAAATTGTCTCTCAAATCTACTTCTACACCATAAGTTGTATCTAATTTTTTCAATTCTTTTATTGTGTTTATTCTATGACAAGAAAACATAATATAAAGATATTATTAAAATTATATTTATATTATAAAATGAATATTGAGTTATTTAAAAATTTAAATATATTTAAAAATATATTAAGTAAGGACGAAAATAACAGAATAATAAATATATATAAATTGTTAGATGTTATCATAACTGGTAATTCGCTTTATTATCCCAATGTTTTATTAAAAAACAATGATAATTTAATTCTTCCAATATTAGAAAAAACTATGTCACTGAATTGTGGTAGTATTTATGAAAAAGAAAATATGAAATATAATTACATTTCAAAAAACATATTATATACAAATAATAGTCCGCTATTTTTTTTCATATACAACACTGATAATTATTTTCATTTTTTATATGATACATTACCATATTTAATTTCATATTTAAAATTAAAAAAAGAAATTCCTAATATTAAATTATTAATGCAATACCCCAATCCTCAAAAAAGTGATTTTTATCCTTTTGTTATTGAATTCTTAGAATTATTAAACATACAAAAAGATGATATAATAATAGTAAATGAAGAAACTAAATATGATTGTATATATATATCTACATCTTATACACATGATTTTGATTCAAATCTACCACCCAGAAAAGAAATTTATGATCTCTACAAAAATATTGTTATTAATGTAAAAAAAAAAAATAATAATATTGAAACACCTTCAAAAATTTATATTTCAAGAAGAACATGGTTACATAATGATTTTTCCAATATAGGAACAAATTATACTACAAGAAGAAAATTAATAAATGAAAATGAATTAGTAGAAAAATTATCAAAAGAAAATTATGTTGAAGTATTTACCGAAAAATTAAGTACGATTGAAAAAATTTTATATTTTTCAAATGCTACTCATGTAATAGGTGCAATTGGTGGTGGAATTTCTAATGTACTATTTTCCCCACCATCAACATATTTAAAAGCAATAGTATCACCTATGTTTTTAGATATTAATAAAAGATTTAAATTTTCATTAGATTATGTAAAAGTTGAATATGATACAAATACACAACATTATGAAAATACAGATTTTAAAACTTATATGAGAGTAAAAAGTAATGATAAAAAAATAATTGGTGAAATAATAAAAATAAATAATAATAAAATAACAATAGCATACACAAATGAATCTTGTGTAGGATGGAATAATCAAAATAAATACCAAAATATTATATTGAATATTGAAGAAATAGAAAAAATAGATAATGGTTTAAATAGTCCATGGATTTACAATTATTAAATAATATTTAAAAAATCTATTAATTTATTCATGTCTAGTAGCTTTTATATTACTATTAAAATATTTACTTGATTGTGGATTTAAACAATTGGGAATATTATTCATTCTTTCATCGCAACAATTATTTATTCCACCATCCCAAACTAAATCAAAAATTCGTCTATTTCTATCTAAATGATATTCATATTTACAATAGGAATATGGTATTGTAGAATTTATTATATTATCTGTAACACAACTTTCAAAATGAATATTATAATAACCATTTCTTTCTATATAAGTATTTAATACATAATCATAAGCGTTGCAATAAATCTTCATTGTATCTTCATTGCCCCAAACCCAAGCATCACTAATTATCCACGTAAGCCCTAACTCTTTTTTACCTAAAATCCAGCATTGAAAATTACATAACGGTACTACACTATATAAATGCAAATTATTAGTATATGATAATTCTTTAGGTATTGTACACTCCATAATATCACTTCTAAATTTCATAAATATATCATAATTGACAGAATTTTTTTTACTATATTCTATAGCCAAATTGTATGAATTATTATCGTTATATAACATCGACAATACATTGTACGGAACCCATTTATTATTTATAAATTGATTAGTTGAAGTATTTTTTGTTTTATCAAATATATTAAAAAAATGTTCAGGTATAATAAACTTTTTTATTACACATCCTTTCAACCAAGGTTTTAAATCTATTTTCATTTTATTATAATAAGGACAATCATCATTTTCATCATTAACAGACATAAATAAATCTATATCATGATAATTCGTTTGTTTTAATATTGGCAATAAACATACCTCATATCTTGCCGCTCTACCACTAATTAACATTGCAATTTTCATTATATATATATTTAAATATAGTTATTATATATATATTTAAATATAGTTATTATATATTATTTAAATTATGGAAAAAATTTATTTTATGCATAATAGAGGGAATCAATATTTGTATCATTTTATTATTTTACAACTAGGTTCTTTATATTATATATTTAATAATTTAAAATTACCAACTGGAAAAGATACATTAGGTAAATGTGAATTTAAAAAATTTAATAATCCCACAGAAATAGAAAAAGAAAAAGAAAAAATAGATAATAAAAATAAAAAAATTAAAATATATTTTGATGATCCTTTTTTAGATTTTCATAAAGAAACATTTGAATTATTAAATAAAAATATTGAATTAATAAAGAAAAACGATATTAAAGAAGAATATTATTTTGAAGAATGTTATGGTATAAGTATTGTAAATAATAATTTAGGAGATGATCTAGAAAATATATTACCTTTTTTAAGAAATTTATTTTTATCTAATTTAAAATTTAATTTTAATAATAAAAGAATATTTATAACTAGAAAAAATTCAGAAAATCAACATAATGGTATTTTAAAACGATGTATTTTAAACGAAAATGAATTTATTGAAAAAATATTAAAAAAATATAACTTTGATTATATTCAATTAGAAGATTATAATTTTAAAGAAAAAATAGAGTTATTTAATACAGCATCAGTTATTTTATCTACACATAGTGGAGCTCTTACTTTTTCATTATTTGCAAACAAAGAAAGTAAAATAATTGAAATATTAAATAAAGGAACAAATGGATTTCCACACAGTCATTACCAAAATATTACAAATATTTTGAAAATAGATTATTTCAATTATAAAAATATAATTGAAGATAATAATGGTAATTTTAATATTAATATAAATGATTTTGATAATTATTTAAAGACTACTATTAATTTATAATATATTATGATTTTTGAAGAAGAAGAAATAATAAATATTTATGAAAATAAAGTTAAAAAAGATATTGATTATTTTAATAAAAAATTAATTATAGACTGCCCAGTTAAAAAATGGAATTTTTCTTGGAATTATAAAGACGCGCCTCGTTGTTTTTGCGTTCAAGACTTTATAGAATGGATAAATAAATATAACTTAAAAAATTGTAAAAATTTAGGTTATACATCAGACAGTGATCCCGAATTAGAATTTTTAAACTACGAAAACAAAACATTATATTTATATGATAAAGTTGATGAAGTTAGTAAAAAAAAGAATAACGATTTACACACATTTGTTGCTTCAAGTAAACACGATTTTTTTTTATTTAATCAAACATTAGAACATGTTTATAATCCATATAAAGTCGTAGAAAATATTTATAATAATTTAGAAACAGGGGGTTGTGTTTTTACAAGTGTACCTACTATTAATATTCCACACGACACCCCTTTTAATTTTTCAATGTGGTATCCTATGGGTTTAGCTATATTATTCAAATCCGCTGGTTTTGAAATATTAGAAACGGGACAGTGGGGAAATTTTAATTATATCAATAAATTATTTAATAGTCATAGTTGGCCAGATATTTATAATTGTGGAATTGAAAATGAAGAAAAAAATGTAGTACAATGTTGGATATTGGCGAGAAAACTATAAATTTTTTCTATACTTTTCAGCATCCCAATTATTTAAAAAAAATATTTCATCTGTTGATAAATATTTTATATCTTCATTGGTATCAAGTATTAATAAATTTGCTTTTAATACATCTTCTATTTCTTTACATTTTTTTAAATTTATAGCAATTATATATAATAAATTATCTATAATCAATATTTTTGGTATTTCATTAAATTCTAGATAATATTTATCGATATCTTCTATATTTCCCATTAAAGGTTTTATACCACAATAAACCAGCACATCCGGAAAAGTTATATTTTCTTCAAATAATTTTTTATTAGTTTCTATATATTTATTAATAGTTATATCATTCGATAAATATGTTACTATATCAATATTATATTTTTGTATAATAAAATTACTTATATTATTTACAAATTTATATCTGTAACTATCAAATTGTGTATATTTATCACAAATATCAATTACATTATTTAATATATTATTTATATTATCATATTCATTAGTTGTAATAATTAAACCATGATTATCTAAAAATATAATCTCTTCGTCCTTATAGTTTAATTTAATCTCATTATAAACTTTAATTCCTGGAGTAGTATAATCAATAAATAATGATAATGGAAATAAATTTTTTATAATTTCTTTTGAATTTTTTAATATTAAAATTTTAATTAATTGAATTGGGTGTAAATGTATAGTATATTTTTTCAAAACAGAATGCATATATGTCTCTATAGAAGCTATTTTTCTTCCAATAATATTATATTCTAAAACATTATTTACTGAATTATTTGATAGATCATTTAATAAATTATAATTATTAATAACAACATAACCAGTATTTTGTTTTATGTCAGATAAATTTATTCCCGATGCTTTTATAAACATAAAATTATCAACTTTTACCGATATATTCCCACCACCCGATTGTACCAAATCAAATCTTTCGCCATAAGTTTTTGATAAACTTTTTAATCTCGTTAGCTCATTATATATATTTAAAAAATAATTATATAAATGTTTAAATGAAGAAAATATTGTATATTTATCTCTAATCTCTATATCTTTATTATAATCAAAATTATAATAATAAGAATAAATTCCCGAATTTATTGCACCTTTTATATCCTTTTTAAAACTATCTCCTATCATAATTATTTCATCTCTATTACAATTAGTTTTCATTAAAACATAATTAAAACAATGGATGCTTGGTTTTTCACACCCTATTTCTTCACTTGTTATTACATAATCTATATAATTTAATATATTTAATTTTTTTAATTTCTCTATTTGATATTCCGTTTCATAATCTGTTAAAATAAATATCTTTATACCAATAGATTTTATCCATTCTAGTAGCTCTAATATTCCTTCATTTAATTTAATATTTTTGAAAAATATTTCCCAATATTTTTTATGAACTTCTTCAATATTTGTCATATTAAATTTTTCTAACAATTGTTTAAACTTTATATATTTATTATGAGAAGATGCTGTATTTACAGTTAATGTTTTATGAATATCATCAATATTATTATATGCTTTCTTTATTACTTCTTTATCTGCTCCCATATAATTATTTATTAATTTATATATTGAATCCATAGAATTATTATTACATGATGTATAGTTATAAATTGTATTATCTAAATCAAATATTATATATTTATAAAACATATAATATTTTATATTATTTATTTTTTAACATATTTATTAATAAAATAATTAATTCATAATAATCTATATTTAAATTATCAAATTTTATCTTATTATAATAAATAGAACAATTATTTATATATTCCTCTAATATGTAATTATATTTTAAATTATTAAGATAATATAAAAAATCTATTATATTAAATTTTTTATCAATATATAAATTTAAAAAAATAGGTATATTATCAGGTAAACTATTTTCAACATCTTCAACATATTCAATATTAGTATAAAAATTTATAATTATATTACTTTTTAATATTTGTGGATAAATATATTTTAAATAATCTTGTTTTCTAGTATTAATTTGATTCAATATTTTTTGATAAGAATATCCCCTTTTTTTAATATCGCGATTTATTTTCCACGGTATTCTTAAATTTTCATCTGTATCCATAAAAATAGATAAGTTTGAGCTTGTTAAATAATTTGTATGTAAACCACAAACAATTATATTTTCTTTAGTTTCTATTAATTTTTTATCAGTAAATTTACCATTTGAATGATCGTAATCCACTTGATAAATATTTTTACCTATTTTTAAATCAAATACATCTTCATTCATTTTTGTTAAATAATTAGCATCAGGATTTAAATGTGTAAAATTTTGCCAATTTATATCTCCCCTTTCCCATCTATGATATCTATCACATTCAAGTACAAAAGAGTTATTTAAATTTTTTTTTAAATATTCAGATAATGTTGTTTTACCACTCGATGAATCTCCACAAATATTTATTATATTATATAATGATAATACTACATTATAATTGATATCTATTAGTTTATAATTTATATCATTATTATCTAAATAGTAATACAATAATGTTTCCTGAATTGTTCCATAATTTTTAATTAAATCTTTTAAATTATTAAAAAAATTAAAATAATTATTCATAATAGAATTGTTACCATATGCAATTATATCACATATATAATTATCATCTATATTTTTTAATTTTGATTTATCTATTTTGCTGTCTTTTGGAATATATAAATATTTAGAATCGTTATATAAATTTATATCACCCAATATTAACACATCTGGTCGTAATTTTATAACAATATCATAATCAATATTTTCTATTTTCATAACATCGTTTTTTAAATTATTTAATAAATAAAATTTGTAGAATTGATTAAATATAGAATTAATTTTTTTATCATTATCACAATAAATATTTTTTGATTCAATTATATATTTTATATTTAATTCATTTTTTATTTTTTCTATATCGTATTTATTGAAATATTTATCTTCTTTTTTTTCATTTTCTGTAATATGTAAATATATATCATAAGTATTATCTTTTATCAAATGTTTTTTCCACGATTCTATATTTGAATTAAATGATCTTGTATAACCAGCTACTACTATTGCTATATGCATATATATAAAAAAATAATAGTTATATATTTATATATTTATTTTACAAATTTATATATAGGATAGTTTTTTTTTCCATCCTTTTTATATAAAAATTCTAATTTTAAATTATTTTTTTTAGAAAATTCATTTACTGCTCTTGTTGTGCCGGGGTGGCAAGAATTATAGTCATCCCCCAAAAGCCATCCTCCGGTTTTTAATTTATTCCACCAAAATGGTAAATCTTTACTTACTGCTTCATAGCTATGGTCACCGTCTATAAATACCGCATCAACACTATTATCATCAATTTGACTATTTGATATTTTTAAACTTTCTTCCCTAAACCAATTATATCTTGATTCAAATGGTTCTAAATGTAAATTTATATTTCTTATTAGTTTTTCAAACCCACCATAAGATAAAACATCTGTAGCAAATGCATCATTAGGATAAAATTTCATTGGGTCTACCAAATACAGTTTTTCTATATTTGTATTCTCTAAAATTTGTCTTGCATGAAAACCATAACCAATGCCTATTTCAACACAAATTTTAAAATTATTTTCTTTAATTATATCAGAAAATACTCCATAATAATATGCTGCCCATCCACCTTCACCTCCATCTTCACCTCCGGTTTTCCAAATATTTATCAAATTACTATAAAATTCATCATAATCAGTATTTTCCATTATTTATAATATAAATATTTATATCTATTTAAATATTTATTTGTAATAATTAATAAATATGTTAAATAATCCTTTATTTTATTGTAAAAATAAAGATACTTACCCGCCTTTTAAATATGGGTTATATAAAGAAGAATATTTTCTAAAAAAATTTTTAGAAAATACTCCAAAAACTAAAAGAAAATATATTCCCGTATTGTGGACTAATTTTCAAATAGAAGGATGGTTTCAGTCACAAAAAATAAATATGCAAAATTCATTAGACGAATGGTTAGTAAATAATCATTGTGAAGACGGTTATTTTACAGTTGTTCAATACGATGATGCATGTTTATTAAAATTACCTGAAAATACAATTGTATATGGAAGTTGTTCGGGTTCCATACCCATACCACTTATTTACCAAGATTTAAATAATACACTTGAAAATATAGCAAAAAAAAATTTTAATGATAAAAATATTTTATGCAGTTTTGTAGGAAATATAACTTCAAATAATGTAGAACCAAATGTAAGAAAATTAATGTTTAATATTTTATCAGATTCAAATAATTTTAATCTTATTAATAGTGGGGGGTGGAATCCAGTAGTTAATAAACAAAATCAAGATATATTTATTCAAACTACTATTAATTCTAAGTTTGCATTGGCACCAAGAGGATATGGAAGAAGTTCATTTCGATTTTTTGAAATTTTTAAATTAGGAACTATACCAATATATTTATGGAATGATTTAGATTGGTTGCCTTTTAAAGATGAAATTGATTATAATAAATTATGTATTAACATACATTATTCACAATTAAAGAATTTAGAAAATATACTATTAAATGTTACTGAAAATGATTATAACAATATGTTTAATTATTACAATACTATAAAACATTTATTCACTGTTGAAGGTTTATATGATAAAATTATAAAATTAGAAACTTAATTTATTTATTACTTTAAACAATATTTAAATATTATTTTTAATTATTTAATTAATGACAATTCCAAAAATTATTCACCAAATTTGGATTGGCCCTAACCAATGCCCCGTTAATATGATGAATACTTGGAAAGAAAAACACCCTGATTTTGAATACATTCTATGGAATGAAGAAGAATTAAAAAAGAGAAATATGGAATTTAAATGTCAAAAAAGAATAAATGAAATAGAAGAATGGTGTGGAAAAGCAGATATTATGAGACTAGAAATTTTATATAAATATGGAGGAATTTATATTGATGCTGATTCAATATGTATTGAACCTATAAATAATCTATTAACAAATTATAAAGCATTCGCTACATATGAAAATGAAGCAACAAGAAAAGGATTAGTTGCAAATGGAAATATGGCATTTCCCAAAGAACATCAATTATGTAAAGATATGATTACTCATATTTATAATAATAAAGTTTCAAATAAAGATACTGGAAAACGAGCATGGATGAATACGGGTCCATTATTACTTACTAATTTTTTAAATAATAAAACCTATGAAGATTTTACAATATTACCGAGTTATTATTTTTTACCACAACATCCTTCTGGAACTAATTATAATGGACATGGTAAAGTGTATGCTTATCAAGAATGGGGATCAACTAAAATGAATTACAATATTATGAACAATATTAAACTAGACAATATGTATAAAGAACGAGATTTTTACATTTCAATTTTAATAAGTAGTTATAATACCAATCATAAATTTATTGTAGAATGTCTTGATTCAATTTTGTATCAACAAGGATTATTTGGAATGGAAATTGTATGGATAAACGATGGTTCGGACGAATTAAATACTAAATTATTAGAAAAAACATTAGAATCATTTGAAAAAAAAATGAGATTTACAAAATTTATTTATAAAAAATTTGAAAAAAATATAGGAATAGGTCCTTCTCTACACGAAGGCATTAAATTATGCAATAATGAAATTATTATGAAAGTAGATTCTGATGACATTATGAAACATGATAGATTTGCAAAACAAATTAATTTTATGAATTCAAATAAAGATTGTGTATTATGTGGTTCTAATTTAACAATGTTTAAAAATCAAGATAATAATATGATAAATCACGGAGATACTAACCATAAAGAATTATTAACATGGGAAGAATATAAATTAATAAAGTCACATTGGTTTACCAGTCACCCTACATTATGCTATAGAAAATCTGCTATATTAGAAGTCGGTAATTATAATAAAGAAAAAAAATTTGAATGGTATGCATGTGATGATTTTGAACTACAATTAAAAATATTAAAAAAATTTGGTAAAATATATAACATAAAAGAATCTTTAATATATTATAGATTACATAATAATCAAATAACAGCAAATGGTAATTCGTCACAACGACCAGAAATTGTAAAATTTAGAAATGAATTTATTGAAAAAATGATTAATGAATAATTTTAAAACTATTATAAATTAAAATTTTTAAATATTAATTTATATTATAATGAGTAGTGACAAAAATGAAAAAAATAATAATAATGAAAATAACAATAACAATAATAATAATATAATTAATACAAGTAGTGATGATATTAATGAAATAAATTACCGCATAGAATGGTCTTCACAACTTGAACAAATTTTAGTAGAATGGGCAGATAAAGCCATTTGTTATAGATGGCTTCATTCTGCTTCACATATTAATTATTCATTCAAAAATAGATGGTTCACTATCCCAGTCATTATTATGAGTACATTGACCGGAACAGCTAATTTTGCACAAGAAAGAGTTCCCAAAGAATACCAATCATATTTTTCAATTGGAGTAGGATCAATCAATATTTTAGCAGGAATTATTACTACAATACAACAATTCTTAAAAATAACAGAATTAAATGAAGCACATAGAGTTTCATCTATTAGCTGGGATAAATTTTATAGAAATATTAAATTAGAAATTGGTAAAGCAAGAAATGAAAGAATGCCCGCATTTCAAATGCTTAAAATTTCTAAAGAAGAATTTGATAGATTAATGGAAACTAGTCCGTCTATTGATAAAAAAATTATTATAAAATTCAATACCACATTTTCTGGTGGACCTATTAAAAAAGGAAAGCCATTAAACGAGAAACAAAAATCATTTAATGAATTAATAAAACCAGAAATTTGTAATATATTAGAACCTACTAAAAATTTTATTTATAAAGAAACAGAAGAAGATATTGCAAGGAAAAAAACTGTTAAATTAGTTGATTATGTAAAACAAAATAGCGAATTTAATAGAAAATCATTAGTTGTAAATAATTTTATAGACAAATTCAACAACGAATATAAAAGACAACCAACGACAGACGAAATATACGATAATCTTAAAAATAATGTTTCAAATGATATGATTAAAACAATTATAGAAGAAAGTGATTCAAATGTTTAATTATTTCTTATTTTATTTTTGAGTTTTTAAAAATATATTTTCATGTATTGGCTCCAAAATTATTCCAAAAATACATAACCCAATTAACCATACTATATATGGCATATATACATACATTTCTAAACCAAAAAATCGTCCCAATAAACTTGCACTAGTAATTAAAATAAACATACCTATTAAAGAAATCAATATATGATTCATACTTAATTAATAAAAATATTATTTATTTTCTTTAATTACTAATGTAGCATTTTCTTTTATTGGTCTATTATCTAAAATAAAATTTCCAACATCATTTGTATCTACTTCCGGGTATTTTTCAAAATAATCATCTAACATTTTCATCAAATATTCTTTATTTATTGCCGATTTTACTTTATTTTTTCTATACACCAATTTACCATTATTTATATCAAATCTATCTATTTCATTGTTTTCCATTACACTTATTAGTGTATTACTTAATTGCTTTTTTTGATTTCTAAATTCCCTTAATTGTTTCTGTATTTCATTTATTTTTGAATTAATTATTACCCACTCCTTTATAGTAGCTATTAAAATTTGTTTTGATTCTGCCATTATAATAATTAATATAATTTAATTTAATATATTAATTATTATTTACATTATTTTTATTTATTATTTTTAAAAAATAATTCAGCTGAATATTTTATTTCATCACTTGCTTCGTCCAATTGACTATTTTTTATAATTAATCTTTCAACTAAATCCTTTTTTACTCCACAAACCTTAAGTTTATGTTTTTTTAATTCTTCTTTTAGTTGTATAATATTCATTTTATTCAAATATTTATATTTTTCTAAATTATAATCATTCAATAAATCTTCGTCCTTTTTTGTATATTTAAAATGCTTATTGCAAAACATACCATATTTTGTAGTACATGCATTATTATTACAGCATTCTTTCGTTTTTGTTTGTTTATTCTTTACAATATATTCACATTTATTTAAATGCATTGTAAAATTTAATGGACCATCTACACCCCGTATATAATTAACATTATAATACTTATAATAAGGTAATAGTTTATTACTTATATGTCTACAATATGGACATTTCATTTCATTTATTTTTAAACGATTATTATCTAATATTTTTTTTGTTTTCTGATATACTATTTCATTATATAGACATTCATAATTAAAACAATGACCACATTCTAATTTTATATAATTAGATTCTAAATTTTCATTACTTATTAGACATTTTTCATTGTTACTTATACCCATACTTTCATCTTGTAAAAGTTCATTAAATAATAATAAATTTTCATTCATCATTTATTACGTAATTTTTATTTTATTAATTATTATTTATTATAATACTTAAATTATTATAATAAATAATATAAACTATATATTATTAATAAATGGCATACTCAAAAGAAGTATGGGGAAATAATATATGGTTCTTGTTTCATAGCATTGCACACAAAATTAAAGAATCCGAATTTAGTAATATCAAAAATGACCTATCATATTTACTTAATACTATTTCATCCAATTTACCATGCCCAGAATGTTCGGCCGACGCAGCAGCTCTTTTAAGTAAAGTTAATTTTAATAATATTAGTTCTAAAGAAGAATTTAAAAAATTTGTATTTAATTTTCATAATCATGTTAATAAAAAATTAAACAAACCACAATTTGAATATGAAAATTTAGATGAAAAATATAAAAATGCAAATATTAAAGCATTATATCACAATTTTAATATTATTTTTACTTCAAATTCAAATATTCCTCAATTAATGAGCGCAAGTTTTCATAGACAACAAACTATGCCAAAAATTAACTTTGTTTTAAATAGTTTATTAGACAAAATGGAATAATAATAATTTAAATAATATATTATACAATTTCAATTAATACCTAATAATCATTTAGTGGCCGTATAGTTTCCTATACGTTCTAACATAACCGAATTATTCCAATCAGGAATATAAATTTTATCGTTTGAGTTTGCGTTACTGTTAAATTTTGAAATCCACCAATCACTATATTTTGTTAACTTTTCTATTCTAGCGGCTATTGCTGTATCACTATCTACATCTATATTCAAATCTTTAAAATAACTTATTTCTGTGGTTAAGCCGTTTACTAATCGCTTTGCTTCATCATGACCATAGATGGTCGGATCTTTTATATAATAAACAGAAAAATAATCAACTAATTCTTTGATTTGTTCTAATGTCAATCTTAATCCATTTTCAGACGTTGCGATATTTTTTTGTATATAAATTATACCATCTACACTTAGTTGTTCTACACCTGAACCTCCTCTATTTCTCCCATATTCACTTATTGCTATTGTATTTGGAATACATTGTTTTACTTCATGATTTGCTGGATAATCAATACCATACCCTCCTTCCTCTTCTAAAACAGCACCATTGTCTCTTCCTCTCCATGCTCTTTTTATCTGTGTTAAAATATAAACATCACCTGTTCCACATTTATATATTTTTACTTGCCAACTTTTACTATTTCTTTCAAATACACCACATTTTAATGCATTTATATTCCAAGAATTATATGGCGAATTAAATCCAGAATAATTTCTTTTATAACAATCTTTTACATTTCTACAAGCCACACACGTATTATTACTACAATAACCACCTAGATCACATATTGTTCCACCTTCTAAATCATCTTTACTTGATGGACATTTAAATCCAAGAGGAATTAAAGTTTCTTCTGCTAAAGAAGTTCCTATTGAATATATATCAGAACGTATATACATCAAATTGTTGTATGCTGTTTGTTCAAATGGAGTAAGAATGCCAGTAACACTACTTTGTCCATTACTATCAACACTTTTTAACGACCTAAGAGTTTAATCATCGACTACTCCATGTTTTTTTACACATTTAAAATTTGTTTTTCCCGGCTTACTACATTGAATTCCATTTGATCCTTGTTCCGTAAAAAATGCTAAACTTTCATTTCCGGACATTTTAACTAACGAAAAAAATATAATTCCAAATAGTATGCCAACCAAACTTCCTAAAAATATTCCACTCACATTTGTACATCTATCTTGTACTTCAACCGCACCATTTATACCTATTAAAGCAACTAGAAATGCAATTAAAACAGGATTCATATTTATCGGTTTTAAAACCATAGGATAAGCCAAATATGCCAATGTAAATGCAATTATTGTTGAACTTGTAGATGGAGAATTGAATATGTGTTCTCCTCCTCTTAAAGTAAACGGAGCAGGTAAACTATTGCATAAAGGACTTGCCAAAGGGTCTTGTAATGATTTTAATGAATTTTTTAATAAATAATTCATAAAAGTTACTATTAATAATCCAGATATAAATAATAAACCCTTTACTATTGAACCTGTTAAAATTGAAAACATTATCATAAAAAATGAAATTAAAAATGGTGCCATATATGATAAAAATTTCATTATATTTGTTAAACTAAATGTTAGAGCCATTGGTGGTGGTCTTGATAATCCTGGCATTATACTATTATTATATTATTATATTATTAATCAAGCAATAATATAATATTTTTTTTAATAAACTATACTAAACTATTTTATTAACATATAATCCAATACTTGACTAATATGTTCTACTTCATAAAAATTATAATTTTGAGATAAATCTGGATATTTTTCACAAAATAAATCATAATCTTTTGCATTATCTTTTGGATATAAAAATGATGTTACACCTGCCTTTATACCGCCCAAAAATTTTAAATCCAATCCTCCAATCGCCGTAACATTTCCTTGTAAATTTATTTCACCGGTCAAAGCAAAATTATTCTTGATTTTTTTATTAGTAAGTAAACTATATAATATTAATGTAATTGCTGCCCCAGCAGATGGTCCGTCTTTTGGTGTGGCCCCCTCGGGTACATGAATATGTATCCCCTGCATCTTCGTTTCCTCAAAAATTTTTGATAATTTTTTAAATTCATTTTTTTCAACTAAACTTAACGCCAATGTTTTCGATACTGCCATACTTTCTTTCATTACATCTCCTTGCATACCTGTTAATTTTAAATCCAATAATGTTGTACTATGAAAAAATTTACTTTCAATATGTAATATACCACTCATACCATATGAATTCGCCCATAGTCCATTTACTACTCCTATTTTTGGTATATTATTAACTTTTATTACTCTGATTTCATGCTTATCTTTTAATATAATTTTTATTAAATCTAAAGTCACTATTAATGGAATACTATGAGATTTAATATTTTTCAATAAATCTAAATTTATTGTTGATATTATTTCAAATAATATTTCTTTTAATTTTCGCACACCAGGTTCATTTGTATAATTTTCTATAATATATTTTATCAAATCATCTTCAACTATTATGATATTATTTAATCCAAATTTATTATATAATTCGGGCAATAAATAATCTTTTGTTATTATTAATTTGTCATCTAAATTCAAATTTTCAAATTTAATTCTATGAATACGATCCAATAAAATTCTATCTATTAACTCAACATCATTATACGAAAAAATAAACAATGCCTTTGATAAATCCAAATCAATATTGCTAAAATATTTATCCTGAAATCCATCATTTTGAGTACTATCTATTAAATGAGTTAATATTCCGATTATCTCTTTACCGTGTTCCGTCTTACTTACTTTATCCAATTCATCTATAAAAATTATAGGATTCATACACTTGTTTTCAATTAATACATCTACTATTTTACCCCACGTTGAACCTACATATGTATAATTATGTCCATCTAATATACTTCCATTAGAAGAACCACCTAATGCTATAAATGAAAATGGTCTAGATTCACCATTTGTATCTAATAAACACTTAGCCAGCCCTCTTTTTGCTAATGTAGTTTTACCCAATCCAGGAGGACCCTCAAAACCAAAACAATAACCCGATTTTTCACCATTTATCCATTGACCAATTATACGTTCTATTTGATTTTTTGCATTTTTATGACCATGAACAGCCCCATTTAAAATAGTATTGAAATTATTTATATAACTTACTATTTCAGTGTTTTTTCTATTTATTTTAACTATGCTTTTTTCTACATTTATTAAATAATCATATAATTTGTTACTATTTATTGATTCAAATAATATTAATAAATCTTTTAATATATTATTATTTGATTTATTGTTATTTGATTTATTGTTATCTATAAAATCGTTTATATTTTTTTTTAAACTAGCATTATTTTGTGTAATTTTTATAATTTTCATATTATTTTTTTTACATATTTCATTTATAGAATTAGTTATGTAGATCAATATTTTTTTTTTAGATACACTGCTATCTATTATATAATTAAATAAATTATTATAAATTATAGAAATATTGTTTTCCAAAATATCTATTATATTTAATATTTCTATTGAATTTAGTTCTTCATTATTTATAAGCTCTTTAAACAAATTTAAAAATTCTTTTATATGTATATTATCTATTTTATTAATATCAATATTTTGCAAACCATCTTTTAATATATTAAAAATATCATTTATTTCTCTCTTTTTAAATAAAATATATTCCTCTCTATAAATATTAAATGGAATCTTTAATAATCCATCCAAATATTGACGTGCTTTTGACCCCGAATCTTCTGATTTTGATTTGATTTCTTTTAATTTTTGCATTGCCTTTTCCTTAACACTATCTTTCGCTTTCATCAAACAAATCTGCTGTTCCAAAGGAATTTTATTATTATCTATATTTGACAAAGTAGTTGTATATTCAATCGTTTTATACATCGCATTTTTAAAATATTTTTTACAATTCCATGGCAAACTATCGTATATTTGCTTTTGTTCAAATGAATCGCTATTATTCTGATTATCATTTGATAATAAATCATACAATAAATAACTTATATATTGAAATTCTTGTTTATTATTATTCAATAATAATTGTATCAATAATATTCGTTGACCAAATAAATCGCTTCCTATAAAATCCTGCACTAAACCGCTTAATGTTTTTTGACTCAACGTATTTATTTGCGTCATCATAAAAATATATTTATTAAATAATTCTTGATTACTATAAACTAAATACTCTTTTATTGATAATATGTTATAATAATTATCCCATGTTTCTTTTATAAAAACTTCATTATTATTCAAACTATTATTAGTTATAAATTCCAAAAGCTCCTTTTTTCTATTTTCAATAAATTTATAACTCATATTATTCAAAATAACATCGTCTATAACTGCATTTATATTTAATGTTCTTTTATGTTCTGCATCATGAACTATTATTTTTATACCATGAATACGTAAAGTAAAATTATTTGAACTACGCATTAAATCAAAACATTCCAACATATTTGCTTCTTCAATTAACATTTTATCATCTATTAATTTATTCTTTGAAACAACATTAGATTTTAAAGAATTATTACTTTTATTATTCCAATTTATTATTTTATAGCTTATTGGATGAACATACTTTTTTAATACATCAAATTTTAAACATAATTCATTATTTAATAAATTATTTTCAATAAAATTACTATTTAAACATATTTTTAATAGATAATCAAAATTATATATACCATAATTCTTTATTATTGAAGACAAACTATTATTTATATACTGTAAATCATTTATTATATTTTCATTACTCGTACTATTTAATAAATTTATAACTTTTTCAAGACTTTCTATACAATTATTATAATCATTTGTATTCAAAATATTCAGTAATTTATATTTATTTATTGCACATTGGATATTGTCTATTACGTTTTTATAAAACAATATCTTTTCATCATAAATATTGACCATATTAATTGTTCTTTATATTATATTTATATATTAACGAAACTTATATATATAAATATTTATTTTTTATAATACATAAAATTGAGAAAATATTATTTAAACATAATAAATACTAAACTTAAATATCATTTATTATGGGAATTCCATTTTACTTTTCATACTTAATTCAAAATCATAAAAAAATTATCACAAAAAAAGAAAATATTAATAATATAGATAATTTATTCTTAGATTCTAATTCTATTATTTACGATTCATTAAAATTTGAAAACTTTAAAAATAAAACACAATTTGAAAATTATATTATTGAAAATGTCATTAACAAATTACAAATTATTATTAAAAATATTAATCCAAAAAATAAAACATTTATCGCATTTGACGGTGTCCCCCCTATTGCAAAACTTAGTCAGCAAAAAAATCGCCGCTATAAAAGTCATTATCAAGCTAAACTATTTAATAAACAAATTTTATGGGATACTTGTGCGATTACTCCTGGAACAAATTTTATGAATAATTTAAATAATGCTATTAAAAAACATTTTGCAAATAATAAAAATATTATTTTAAGTTTAACTGACATTCCCGGAGAAGGAGAACATAAGATTTTTGAATTTATTAGAGACAACTTTGATTTAAATGATTCAACCAATATCAACAATATTGTTTATGGTATGGATGCCGACTTATTTATGTTATCACTTAACCATTTGAAATATAGCAAACAAATTTATTTATATAGAGAAACACCACATTTTATTAAATCACTTGATAATAGCCTAGATCCAAACCAAACCTATTTAATTAATATTTTAGAACTAGGTAACCAAATTTATAAAGAATTAACAGATGATATTAGTGTTCATAAAGATACTCCGCATTGGTTAAAAGAAGCAAGTTATATTTTAGATAGTTCTTTAAATAATCTACAAATCAATGGTCAAACATTTTATAGTAAAATTGATGATTATATATTTATCTGTTTCCTACTTGGAAATGATTTTATGCCACATTTTCCTGCTATTAATATTAGGACTAATGGATTAACTCTGCTACTTGAATTATATAAAAATTTATTTAATAATAAAAAACAATTAATTAAAGATGGAAAAATTATATGGGCCAATTTCAAACTATTTATTGGAAAAATTGCCGAAAATGAAGAAACATTTTTAAAAGAAATTTATAATTTACGTGAAAAACAATCCAAAAAAAATTATAAAGAAAATAGCGACGAAGAAAAAGAATTTAAATTTAATTCTATCCCTTCATGGGAAAGAAATATTGAAATATTTATTAATCCTTTTGAAGAAGGATGGCAACATAGATATTATTATAGTTTATTTGATATTAATATTACCAAAAACAACGAAGATAATAGAGCAATTGGAAATATATGTACCAACTATTTACAAACCTTACAATGGACTTATTATTATTATTCAAAAGAATGTGTTAATTGGAATCATTGCTATAATTACCATTATCCACCTTTATTATCTGATTTATTCAAATCTATCCCTTATTTTGATAGTGAGTTAGTTTTAAAACAAGATAAAAATATTATTCATCCACACTTATTATTATCTTATGTATTACCTAAAGACAGTCTTAATTTATTACCTTCCAATATTCATAATTATTTATTAAAAAATTATGAAAATCATTATAAAGAAGATTATGAATTTATTTATGCATTTTGTAAATACTTTTACGAAGGTCATGTTAAATTTCCTACTTTAAATTTTAATGAATTTACTACAAATATTAATAAAATTATTACATAAGAGAGATTATCTTTTATTATATTAAAATCTAGATTTTTATAGCTTATTAAAATAAGGCGCTAATGTGTCGTTTTTATTTTTTAACGGAAAAGTAGACCCATATATACCTACAACCCCCGATTTATATGCAACAAAAATTATTTTTCCATTTGGTGCTAAAAGTCCGCCATAAAATGCATTCGCATCCAATCCCGCGTGATGTGGTGAACCTATTTCATACTTTTCTGACTCCGGATCATATATACCAACATTGGGAGAATCATATGGAACAAAAATTATTTTTCCATTTGGTGCTAATACTCCTCCTAAAAACGCACGAGTGTTGGATCCCATGTCATGGGATACTCCATCTTCATACTTTTCTGACTCCGGATCATATATACCAACATTGGGAGAATCATATGGAACAAAAATTATTTTTCCATTTGGTGCTAATACTCCTCCCCCAAATGCGTAATCACCCTTATTATGAAGAGGTCCCCGTTTATACGTATCTGACTCCGGATTATATATACCTATGTAATCTGACACATATGGAATAAAAATTATTTTTCCATTTGGTGCTAATACTCCTCCTCTAAATGCTGCTGCATCTGTTCGGCTGAATGAAGTTCCCTTTTCAAAAATTTGATTACTCGGATCATATATACCCACATATTGTCTATGGTGTGGAACAAAAATTATTTTTCCATTTGGTGCTAATACTCCTCCCCAAAACGATTCGGCATCCCCTCCTCCGTCGTAAATGGAGGGGCCATTATTTATAATTCTAAAATTATTATTTTCAACCTCATAAATACCTACATGTTTCGCATTAAATGGAACAAAAATTATATCACCATTTGGTGCTAATACTCCTCCGCTATATGCATGATCACCTTGCCCATGAAAAATTTTTTCTTCAAAAATTTCATCAACTGGATCATATAAACCTATTACTCTTGATACATGTGGAACAAAAATTATTTTACCATTTGGCGCCAATACTCCGCCTACAAATGCCTCGGGATAACTGGCAGTTCTTGCATTAGGGCCCGAAGTATAAATATCCGGATACTTTAACCACCAAGGTTCTTTAAAATTATTAGCAATTTGATTTATTATTGCCGAAGAATTATGAGTATTCGGTAGTAAATCATATAAACCATTAATTCCTCCCCCACTATTACCTATCCTTGCTAAATCTACCAATGAAACATCTATTTGTGTTAATTTGCCTGAAATATCTGTATTGTTTAATCTTAAACTTTCACTTATATCTATATTACCAAATGACGCATCTTGACCCCCTGTTAAATCTACCACTAAATTGGTCAACACACTTGATAAATTTGTATTGTTAAAAGAAATATTACCACCTACATCTAAATCTTCTATAACAGTTAAATTACCACTAACTTCAGTTTCCATTGAATCTAAAATTAAACATGGTTCCGCATTTTTTAAAACACCATAAATTTCAACAAAGTTTGACATATTATTTTATAATATGTAATATATAATATTTAATATTACATATTAATATTATACATTAAATATTAAAATCTAATTTTGTTAATTTAATATTATCTTAGTAACAGTATTTATAAAATATAATATATATATTACTAATCATATAAGGGAGGAAAAATAAGGCGCCAATGTATCGTTTATATATCTCAATGGATAACTATTGCCATATACTAATACATGATTCTGATTAATTTTATTAGGAACAAAAATTATTTTTCCATTTGGTGCCAATACTCCCCCACACCACCCCGCACCAGTTTGTGTTGGTAGTCTTGTAAAACTACCATTTATACCACTGTTCGGATCATATATATATGAATAAATCCCTGTGTCCGGAATTATAATTATTTTTCCATTCGGCGCTAGTACCGCCCCAGAGGGTTGAAAATAAATGACACCCATATATGGTCCTTTAGTATATATATTAGTATATGGATCATAAATACCGATGTCGCCATTTCCAGCGGTGGAAGGTATTAAAATTACTTTTCCATTTGATGCTAATACTCCTACATGAAATCCGTAACTACTGTGTGCGGGACCTCGAATATACTTATCAGCAATGGGATCATATATACCTATATAATCTGAATTACACGGAACAAAAATTATTTTTCCATTTGGCGCTAATACTCCTCCTCTAAATGCATTCTCAGTACGTTGTTCCAAATGATGTTCGGCAACACTATCTTGATAAATATTTGTTACAGGATCATATATACCAATTTTCTTCGATGAGTTGGCTGGATCACCATTTGGAACAAAAATTATTTTTCCATTTGGAGCTAATACTCCTCCTCTAAATGGTACAGGGGCATCAAACGGAAGTAAAACCCCGTCTGTATAATTATCTGTTATGGGATCATATATACCTACAGCCCCCATCAAGAAGGGAACAAAAATTATTTTTCCATTCGGTGCTAATACTCCCCCACTAAATGGTTGACCGCTTCTATTATGAAAAGCTCCATCTATATAAATATCCGTTTCGGGATCATATATACCTACCCTAGGCGACCGGTCTGGAACAAAAATTATTTTTCCATTTGGTGCTAATACTCCTCCTTTAAACTTGCCACTAAAATTCAGTTGATCACTACTAAGGATACTACCAACCCTGATGGTTTCGCCATAATTTAACCACCAAGGTTCTTTACATTTATTAGCAATTTGACTTATTATTGCAGAAGAATTATCAATATTCGGTTCTAAATCATATAAATCTGTAATTGCTTCTCTATTATTACCTCTATTATTAAAATCTACCAATGAAACATCTATTTGTGTTAATTTGCCTGAAATATCTATATTGTTTAATTTTAAACTTCCAGTTATATCTATATTACTAAATGATGCGTCTTGCCCCCCTGTTAAATCTACCACTAAATTGGCTAGCGCACTTGATAAATCTGTATTGTTAAAATAAATATTTCCA
>TARA_B110001450_G_scaffold185665_1_pt1 | contig 31568 bp, 29 predicted proteins | sample TARA_B110001450 | Tara Oceans TARA_B110001450 (sample SAMEA4396538) | marine metagenome | biome: Polar Biome; feature: [SRF] surface water layer (ENVO:00010504); material: water (ENVO:00002006), including particulate matter (ENVO:01000060) such as... | depth 5 m | reverse complement strand
GAGACGGACACCGCAGAGTTTGACCAGTTCATGCAGAACATGCCGCGCGAGTCGATCAGCGTGTGTGGAACAACGTACAAGTGTCAGTCGACCGCGACGGGGGACGTCTTCTGGTCGTCCGATCCGAAGAGCGCGGGACACAGTTCGCGCGACTGCAACGTGGACATGCTCGTCGCCGCGGCGCACGCCAACAACTGCAACGTGTCGCGCCAGTACAAGTCCGTCCCCGCCAACTGCCTCCGAGAGAACCCGATCCTCACCAACGACAAGGACGGCACGTCGGTGCAGGTGCGGGACAACGCGACGTACGACATGCCGTCCATGTTAGAGGCGCATTGGAAGTGCGTCGCCAAGGGAGTCGTCAACGAAGGCACACACGACCCGTCTCACGTAGAGGACCATGGTGGAGTGGCACTACTACATCTCAAGGAGGAGACGTCTGCATCCGCGCCTGCACCCGCGCCTGAATTGTCTAATGGCATTACGGTACCCACCGACTCGTCTCGTGCATGGACGACCTGCTCTCTCTCGGGGCGCGAGCAGAAGCGCGCTTGTAGCGTGGACGCCGATTGTCCCCTCGTGGACAGCCGACTTGAGGGCATGCTCCTCACCAAGTCACGGGAATTGAATATCGACATGAGCAAAGGGCTTCAACACTTTGTAAAGTCCATTCGCAACACAATCAATCCGGATGTGGCATGGACTGCAACGAGCGTCAACGCACTGGAGGGGTTTTCGAAGACAGAGGCGGGTGTAAAGTCATCCGTGCGAACGTTGTTGAATACCGACTCAGCGTTTCGTGACAGCGTGCGATCTATGATCGAGCGCGACGCGGATTTTTCGACACTCCGCGAAGCCGCACAAACCGGCAGCTGCTCGTCCCAGGGAAAGTGTATGACGGCCAAGGTTACTCCCACAACACGTATTTACGATGGTGCCAACGATGTGGCGTTTTCCTTGCTTGAGGACAAGATCATGTACACGCGCAATGGAATCGTACGTGAGGCGGAAGCATTGAAATGCGTGGGGACCCGAGAGAAGGAATGCAGTCTCATAACTGAGGTCGTGGAGGGAGGAGACAGTCTTTCCCTGATAGGAAAACCCATTGCTGCTGCTTACCGTCTTCGTTTTGCAGGTATAGACCACGAGTACATGGTCATGAACAATGTCAATGTAAAAAATGAGTCCGATTGTTCGGCAAGATTGTGTGAACACAATACCACATCCTGTCCGTCGAGTATTTGCGAACTCACAGAGGAGCAAAAGTGTGTTCCGCGTCGTGATGGTCGTACTTAGAGCATTTCGTCGTACACATCGGCGCGTCATTTGAACTACGACACACATGTACACACTTCAACGGCCGTAACACACACCCCGTAGATGAACTCGCGTCTATTTATCTTGCACGCCATGCAATCACCAGGGTACTGCTCAAACGCTTCCCAGATCATGTTTGAAACGGCATGGTTGTACTCTCCCAGTGAGAGCAGGTACTGGTTCGCGTGGCCCCGGGACTTGTAAATGAGTTCGTGTGGATCCCTCCTCGTTGCTAGTTTAATACAACCTAAAAGCTCCGCAATATCGTTGTCACCATTGGTTTCCCGTGCATGTTCGACTGTATCGTCCGACCATGTCACACGACGGAGCGGAGAGGAGGGCCGCCGTTTAGTCGGGTTGCCTGGAAGACCGCGTGCCTTGTTACGACTACGCGTTCGTTGATTGGGCATTGTGTCAATCTTTCCGTTTGGTACATACGTTCAGCCGTCTGTTGTACCAACGAAAAAAGGAATGGAATTCTCACTTCGCGACAATGTCTTGTACCTTTCGGATACGTGTCTGTTCCGTTCTCCGTACGACACGACACCCACCACCTCGCTCGAGTGCCTGGGGTCCATTGTGCGCCGTCACATTGTTTCCGCGCGGGACGTGAATGGATTTTGTAATCATTGCAAAATTTGCAATCTTTCCACGCTGGATGCCATATGCCATTTGACTCACATGGGCCACATTGTACGCGTGACGGAAGACACGATATACGGCGACGTCTCCTTTTCAGATGGAATGTATCGCATACCCGTCTACGAAGCATGGTCCATATCTTCCCTCCTGGAATCCTCGACCGTAGACATGGTGGACGTGGATCAAATGGTTCAACCGCGGCCCAACACTATACCTGGTTTCACCATTCACGTTTCCCATGACGACATTGGCGTGCCATTGCTCGTCAAGGAAACCCTCTACCGTACGATTGTGTCGTCTCCATCGTTTCTCTTACGGGTGTCCCATGATGACACAGAGGGTATACCTCCCATGGCCGCGCGTTACGTGGATCGCATTCTCGTTGCGGTGGAACATTTTCACGACAAAACTCCATGTGGTGCATTCCTTATCGACGAACGGGGCACGTTTAGTGCCTATGTGGGTTGTGTTTCTGTCGATGCATTGCTTCCCGTTTCCTCTGTTTTAATGCACGCAGACATGTTTTCCGTAACCTCTACAAGCATTGTATGTCTCCATTTGTTCATGATGCTTTCCTCTCGGTGGAATGTATTACTTCGATGCATGTGGCAAGTTGCTACACAAGACACGCTACTGGAGTGGTTGCGTCACGCATCCACTCCAGATTGCATCGCGCGCTGTATCGATCCGAATGTACTTATCGTAAAGGCAATGCGCAATGAACGCATCAACGTTCTCGGTATGAGTCTTGTGAGGCGTATGAAATGCTCTGATGCAACTCGATACGCGGATATGCGCACGTCTATGATAACACACCACGGCGTACTACGTTTCGATGTTCTACCGATTGCACGTTCACGTTTCAATCATTTGCATAGCATTGGCGTCTTCGACGGCATGACGGCGTGTCGAAGTGCTGTGCTCATTGGTCTCGAGGAGTGTATCATGTGCGTTCCAGTGGATACCAAAACTATTCATCTCACGGAGTCTGTTTCATCGCTGCTACTCGGCATCTGCACGAATATGACTGGAGAGCGTCCAATAAACACGTACGTGTTTGGTGTCCTCTATCAGGAGTCAGCATCTCAATGTCCCGTTCCCGAATCGTTGATTTCATACCGTCTCACAGTCGATGCGTTGTCACGAACACTTCGTATAGAGGATTCGGTGGAGGATGGATTCGATACAGAGGAGATTATGTGCGTCGACGAATTGGAGCGGATGACCATTCCATGCGATGCCTCACGCACACGCCGTCAGGACGTTGCGGTGTTATTTCCAGAGATGGCAAAACGGGTAGAACTCAAATCCTCACAGGATACTTCTGCCTGTCTACGGGAGGTGCAAAGTCGCCGAGTCACGCACGAATGGGCACTGGATTCCATTGACGCGGGTCAAAACATGAGCAGTCTTGGTTTGACAATAATGTTGTATCTTCTCCTTTCACATTGGTTGGGGGCGCGCTGCCGCATCGCACAGAGCCGTACTGGCGCTGCACTCCTCGCGGTGTACGTGGGTTCACGATACCATCTCATCGATCCATGTCGCACCCTGTGCAACTTTTTCACACTTTCGCGTGAAGTTTCAACGTTTGCAGAAGGTGGAACATCCACTCCTCCCATTGCGGGAATGGTAATTGAGGTTTGCCAGAATGGTCAATGGCATGTCGGTGTTGTGCGCACCGTGGAGGTCGAACGAGGGTCTATGATCGTTCAGACTGCCTGGAAAGGTATGCGCGTTGTGGTGTCCATTGGCACACATGGTTGGCGCTGTGTGAGTCGAGGAGGAAGTAGTGATCTGGACCGTATCATGCGCCCACTCATTTTGCAGCGCAAACGAGAGCGTGAGAATGTGTAGGTACAAAAAAATAGAGACTTGTATTAAAAAAAGGGCATGTCCTTTCTCACACGGGAATCACGAACACGTCTTGCCATTGACATTGAATCCTTACGTTCCACTCTGCCGAGACCGACCTCATCGACGGCGCTGCAAAACACGGTGAAAATGATGTCCTCGCTAGAACCACTCAATGAGGCACAGCGTGGACGAGTTGCTGCGACTCATGTTCAACTCTTTGATGAGAATCAACAACTTCGTGCCATGTTGGCAGCGACAAATATTGGCGTGGAACGCATCGTCGCAACGCTTAGGGATGGTCACGCCGCGCGCAAACGCTCGCCCTCACTGATGAAGAATCAAAATGTGTCTCGTAAAAAACGCAGACGAATTTGAGAGCACGAATGCTCTCAGACTCGCTTCCACACGGATACGCCGTTTGTCCATTCGTGACGCTGGTATGTGTTTCCGTTCATTTTGAAAATACCAGAACCACGAAACTCCGCATCCCTTTTCATACGGTTGAACTCTTGGAATGCCAGAGGAACCCCAAGAGTTTTCCGCTGTGCACTTCCCTTGTACGAACGCCTGGCGCGCGCGGACGTGCTCTTCTTTTTTTTCTTTTGCCTTCGAATTACGGACGGACGAAGGGTTTTGGCGGTACCGACGATGGGAGGCATGTGGGATTTTTGTTTGATTCGATAAAAAAAACGTCATCGTTCGTTCCTGTCACGTATCATGTTTTTGCTGATACTTCGACAAAAACACAGCATCATGTCATACGGTCTCTCAGATATTTCTGTGTCACGAACGAAACTTCCAGAGGAGCTTGAAATTTACAAGGAACTCGGGAAGGGGAGCAACAACAAGGTGTTCGCTGCTTCGTACAGGGGAGAAAATGTTGTGTTTCGTGTTCCAAGGCACAGGAGTGACACGCAGCAAAATGGCAATGCACAGTGGGAATACAAACACATGTGCATGGCAAGTGAATGGAACGTGGGACCCAAGATACACACGGCATGGTATGCACGCCATGCGACACGAGAATGGCCGTCCGGGTTGTACGTAATAATGGAACGCTTGGATTACGACATGGAAAAGGCGCTCTGCGAGGATAGGGACATCATTCCAGAAATGTTGCGATGCAAGGATTCAGTGGAAGCAGAAGTGGTGCGTTGCTTTGAAACACTCGCTCAGAATCATCTCTTCGTGTACGACCTCAAACCTTCGAATATGGTAATTCGATTCCATGAGGAGGATAATGGTGTTGACGTTCGTGTAATCGACTTTGGTCGTGATTTTTGCGAATGTAATGTTCCCCATCCCACACAGTCCTCTCCAAATATAGACATGTTGCGCCGACGCATCACGACAGAGGACGGAGACGTATCGCGTATAGACGAGCGCATATCACACATTCTATTCATTGTCATGATGATCATTTTTTCAGCTACTACCACGCGTTGCCTATACGAGGATCGAGGACACCATCGCATGTCTAAATCCGAACGTTCAAACGCACATCCTACATGCTGTAGGGTACAGGAATTACTCACCACACTTTGTGCTCGTGACATGGTGTTGGTGAGAGAATTAATGCGCATGGATGAAGTACGGGGTGTTCTGCGTCACTATCACACTCGTAGAAATTCAGGAACGGGACGCACGATTCGTTTTGCGTGTGGTATCGAAAATGGACGAGATGTGTGATCTAAAATTTATTCATTGCACACACGGAAACCACGATGCCCCGCACGTCTTCCCTGGGTGACATTCATCGTACCGACGCTCAACATCCTCGCGAGGATCACATGGTAACAGTTTCCGTGATAGACGGTGGTGGTAGAGGAATGGAAACATGGTATCGATACGAACGCCTTGTATCTGGGTTAGCATGCGTGGTGTTGGTTATGTGTGGTATTGGCGTTGGAATTTGGGCCAGTATATGAGTGTGCGTTTGTTTCATTCCTTCAATTTTGAACGGCATTTACGTTAAACAGTTATGGTAGAGACGGGTATTGAGGCAAAAAACATCATAGAGGTTCCGATTGTGAAAAAAAAAAACACGACGGTTAGCATGGGTAATATTCTAGCACTGGGAGGTGTAATGTATCTCATGTACAAAACATTTATGTTGGAGGAACGAATGAATGACCTCACCGTCATGATGAAGAGAAACAATACAACGTGGAACGTGCATGACGGTATATCGCGAAATGTAAACGAGAGGGAGGAGGAGTATGAGACATCCGATGATGAGAGAGAGGAGGAGAAAGAAAAAGAAAAGGAACATGAAGATAAAATGGAGGAGGAAGAAGTTAGCAATAAGGACGATCACCAAAATATTGATGAAGATATACGGCGCGAACAAATAGAAGTGGTGAGGAAAGAACAATACATCGAGGACTTGCCTCGTGAGGTACCACCACAAGGGGTCCACCAACGGAATACCAGAGTCGCAGAAAGTTCTACCTTTGTGACTACCCGACAACGCCGATCGGAATCAGAATTGCGGCGTGAACCGTCTAGATCATTGTGATAAACTCGGTAACATGTCTCCTATCGTGTACCTGAACGTTGGTGGATGTTACTTTTCTACTCGGCGCGAAACCCTTAACCGGGGTTTTTTTTTGGGACTGTCGGAATCCATAGACCAGGACGGAACAGAGATTTTTGTGGATCGAGACCCTACTCACTTTCGTTATATTCTCAATTGGTTACGGGGTATGAGGTGTTTGCCCGAGGATGACCAAGTTCTCAGAGAACTACTATGTGAGGCAGATTTTTACGCATTGGATGATATGGTTTCAAGCATCTCCAGTAGCCATGGGGTTTCCCTGTCGAAATCACTCAACAACATTGCTACGTCGCTCCGTCGTTAGAGGGGATGGTGCACCCGTTTTTTATTTGTGAACGGTGTGCGGATGTCGTAGAAATTGAAAAATGTCCAGCTCTCATGAAAACACAACTGTTTATGTCTATCACCACCGTTCATGTTAAAGGTTGGCCACGTTGGATGCGAGATAGTGTTGCCTCGCATCCTCAATGTGAGAATTTAGGTATACAACAAGTGGGCTGCAGGGAATCGATACCAACAATCTGTACCGTAGTGAACATGCAGGATTGTGCGTCCGAAACAGAGTTCCGACGGATACTGACGGGAATGGCTAGTAATGTGACGTGTCTTGTACTAAGTGACGGGATCGATGTAGATGGGGTAGTGCATGACAACGAGGTTATCACGTTTCGCCAATTGGGAGACGAATTGTCAGAAAATAGTTCGGTTCACCCCCTCCATTATTACTTTCGGCGTTGGTTGTCTAGCAATCGCATAGAATGCCATTCGCCGTCGTTGGTCTCGCAACAGTCCTCACAAGCGTCCTCGCCGTCAGAATCATTCGATTCATCCTCCTCTCCACACTCTGTTTCAGAACCATTTTGGTTGACCGATGCCGAAGTGCGGGTGGAAACTGAATTGGTTGCCGTCGCAGAGGAGGGAGGTGGTGAACGGACCACGTCCCCTAAAACATTGAACCTCCCCACGGAAACAGCCACCTCTCGCAGCATCCCCGTGATATTATCCGACATTCCCGAGAATCGTGCAGCATCACCCATGAAAATTCCACCCCATTCAACTCAATTCAAACTAGATGGCGCCGTGGTGCTAACGCTTGACGGAGTCGTGACACCAGCAATGTTCATATCTCTCGCGCAATCAAACTCGATCGTTTATCTTCCAACGATAAATGGAATAAAAATATCTATTACACGTGTACGAAGTGCAATTTGGATCGGAACGTACACCGTAGATCCAAATTCGTGGATTCCGGAGGAACGAACGTACAGTGTTGTTTCGAGAATAGGTCGAATGCAACTCGCACCTCAGAGGACAGTAGCACAATTGCATCGCATAAAGCGGCGTCAGTTTGAACGTCGTTGACGAAAGACATACTGTTACAATACGTCCAGAATGATGGATGTGAAAAATGAACGAACTTTGCACAACAAGACCATCACCGAGCTCTCTCAACGGTATGGCTTGCGGTACGTGTACCAGAACTCGCGGCGCATTGCTAGTACGATTGCCATTTATTATGACTACGACACTTCAATGGCGGAACAATCCCCACCACTATCGGTACGAGTTTACAATCGCACAAAAAAAGAAATGAATACAATACCGTTCTCTGATGTACTTGCACTCATACCCGTCCAACCACCCGAAATGGGTGAGACGAAGTTTGGACAGGTCATTTTATCGGACACAGTTTACATTTCCACAACTATTTATATCTACATTACGGCAGTTCTTGCCACCCTTGATGTCGTTATGGGAACGTAATATGTGTGGCGTTTTGTATAGGAACAGTACACAATGGACAGGTTGAAAACTTTAACGCACAATCTTTACAAGCCATGCAATGAGCACAGGGATGAAATACGACAGAAACAAGGGCGTCGAAACAAATTTTGCATTCAAAAAGACGGCACGAGAGGTTGTCCTCGGACAATATTTCGATTCGTCCTCTGAGTAGCATATTCTCCCGTAGGAGAGTGGTGCGGGTATCATTTCGAGAAAAACAACTACCCATTGAGTGTATTATGTCCGTTTTTACACACGGTGTCTCAGTTCAAACAAACCATTTTTTTTTAGTTTGGAACGTCATGAACGTGTACAGGAGGTCGTGTTGTGAGAGATACTGTCTAGCGTTTACACTCTCCTCGAAACAACGAGGCTCAATTTGGTGAACGAATTAGTTTTTTTGATTTCTCTCCCTTTTTCGTTTCTACTGTATGATTTGGCGTGTCTCCACGAAACGTGGTGTCTGTACGACTCCCAAAAATATTCTCCGCTCGCTGCAACGCGGGCCATGTATTGTCGACAATCTCGATGATTTGCCCTGAGGACATGGGTTTGTGATTGTTGTTGTTTGATGTATAAAAAAAAAGAATGGATCCATATAAACATGAATGACAATATCGATATCGGACTGTGGACATCCCAGGATGCAACTGTTGAGTTTGAGTCATTCACGGACGAGTTTGGTGAAACTATCAGTGAACTGAAGGCACCGATTCCTCAAAGATCACTTCGAGACCGTGGTCCAAGTGAATACAATTCGCGTCAACTCGATCGTCACACAGGAGGTCATTTTTGGGCTACCAAGGGGGGTGATGTTCAGTCAGATACACCGTTCGATACCGACCTCTTCAGACCGGTCGAACAGTTTGTGTCTGATCATCGCGCCCGCAGTGCGGTACAATTGAATCTCAATCGCAATGACACACAACACGAAACACTACGTGAAGATTTTAATCCCCGCGACTCGTCACTTTACAGTGGGTACAATCCCATATTGAAGAAGAGTATGCGACACTTTGTAACGACACGAAGAGCCGAACAACAATTGAGCGTGGTGGGAAACGAACGACGTCACGACACGCGCGCGGCAATACCGAGTGATCATGAGGATCCTCTACGAGCGGGACTGTACCGAAAGAAGAATGACGAGAATAGGGGTCGCGTCTCGCATCTAGACGAGCGTGCAGGGAGGACGACTCAGCTGGAAATGGGAGAGTGGTCAGGTTTGAAAAGCCTCATTCCAAACGATCGCGTTACGTCACAATCCACACGCGAGCTGATTCGAGGCGATGCGGCGCTTTCACAATACGACTCGACGTTATCCAATATGACGAATCGTATGACATCGCAAAATCGTCCATGGGGACAGACCAAGGAGCGCTCGCACGTGACGCTTTCGGCGCATGATAGTCAACCAGGGATAGACAGCCGCGCCACGCGTAACCAACGACACCGGCGTTCATTGGACACAGAGGAGACATTTTTAGGCTCGTACGACTCTACCGCGTCGCGAGATCCACAACGGTCGACATTTTCAGACGCTGCGCGAATCGCCGCGGACATGGTAATCGGAGTGAAGGATTCGCGTGTCACGTCCGATGTCGCTCTCATTGCAACACACACTGTTCCACTGAGGGCGATGGCGTCGGACGTGGTACCGACCAAACGCGTAGGGTCTGTGACCGGACGTGAGGGATGGCACGATTACACAAACGAACACAAACGAGTCCTAGAAAGTGAGCGCGGGCGAGACTCTGCTTCGGATTCACAACACGTGGAACGTGTGGTTGCGGATCAGATGGAGCGCTGCAGAGGCGTTGCTGCGGAGCATGCACGCCGCCTCCGAAATGACCCCGTGGTTGGACGCGTTGGCCCAGGGCGATCGATTTACGAGGCCCCACCCGTTCCTAATGACGAAGTGCATCTCGGAGGGTCTGACGCGACGCGCCTGGAGCAGGAACGCAGGGACCGTATCGAACGTCACGCGCGTCCGTCGGATGCAACTCATTCACGTCCGTGGAATTCCTCTTCCACGATTCCCGTAGTTCCAGTAGCACGTGACTCTACGGACGTAACACTCCCGCCTGTGATGGCTAAACCCCAGCGCAGATGGAGGGATGGAGGAAGCGTCTCGCAACGTCAACAACCACTCAGCGCGGGACCGGTGCGACCTCTTGTCACGAATGGAATGTCCGATGCCGTCCCAAGGCGCGACTCCGTTGGAAGTATGGGACGCCCCGTCCATTTCCATATACGGTCCGACACACCAGCTGTGTACCTTTCACAGGAATCTATTAGAGTTTGACGATTTTTGCACACACACAAACCAACACGGAGTTGCACACGGAGTTGCACGGCGCGGATCTCGTTTGTGGCGCCGACCTCGACGCAGGTCGCGACGCATGTCCGGATTGTCGTGGTATGCTTGCGCGTGACGCGACTTTTTTTACAACAATGCATCCTCAAACCAAACGAATGCAACACGGACCCTGTCTCGCACACTGTTACTGTTCACGATATACCATCGTTTTTGCACGCATCGCAATTTGTTACACGGTTGCGTGTCTCATCTATCTCATACTCACTCGCAACATCGGAACACCCTTTGAGGACAGTTTGACCAATGAACAGCGCCTTATCAAACATTCATCGGTAATGAGGCGTTCCGTTGTATTCCTCACGTCAGTGAGTATGAGTCTTGTACTGGTGCGTGTGTGGAGACCTCTTCGTACGTGACCACGGGGCACACAACAGGACAAATTCCATCGATCATGTACGTCACAAGAATGGGGGGTTCAGGAGCAGGCAAATCCCAGCGTATGTGTATACCATGAAACGAGTCGGTTAGCGATGACGCTGAGGAGCACGGTGATGTTGTACGCGAACGCCGAGGAGGGGTTGGTGGACGCATCTTTCTTTTGTTTGGTACGACTTCAGCATGGTACCAAATCTTTCACCTCTCTAAATATGCTACAAAAAAATTACAATACCAAATTGTAAATAATGTCAGGTGGTATCGTCGACGATGCACAGGGGATTGGAGAGAAAAAAATCAACGCATTTATAATGATAATTGGAATCGTTACCCTTTTCACCTTTCTCACGTTTCTATTTTCTGCAAAAGAGTATAGTGGTATCGACGCCGATACAGACGTCGGCCTAAAGCGCATCGAAAATCGGGTTTATTACGTTCTCACGACCCTTTCATCGGTGGGATACGGAGACATTTATCCGGTTTCCTCTCGAGCTCGATTGACTGGAAGTCTAATGATGATGTTGATGCTATTCAGTATCGTTTAATCCGCGTCGTTTAAAATAGGCCAAGAGGATCTCCGAGACACTACGATCACAAGTTTACATCGTGCTCTCGTCAGAGCCACAACAAAACGGCGGTAATCAGACCAAAACCCGAGCCCCGACGTCCCATCACGAACAAGACTCACAACGACAGTGTCTGCCTCGCGTCCCTGAAACGAATCAATCGTGTGCACTGCCACACTCAGTCCCAATGCGAGAATGCGCCGACATTGAGCCGTGTACGGACAGAGTACCGTTGTATTGGGTGTAAGTTGGCAAATTTTTTGCACCTCCTGAACCTCCATTGGATTGTAATAGGAGGTACCGTCTAACACCTCCTCTCCGTTGACGTCTACGATTTCCACCAAACCACTCGTCGGTGCGTGTGGACCACATGTCAATTGTCCATTGTAAAACCGTTGGTTTGTGAGCTTCAATATTTCGGGACACATACGATTCTGTTCGGTGAGCGAGGTGACATTGTCATATTTTTTAACAACGAGACGCTCCATGAGAGATCGGTCGTGTCGCAGCGTTCGTCCGGACTCTGAGACCACCGCGGGAAGCTGATGGACGTCACCTGCAAGTGCCAAAAATGTCACGTCCGAACGCAACAACGTCCAAATCCATGCCTCCATGCACTGCGCCGCCTCATCCACCAGTACGTTTTCAAAACACTGGTTGTCCAGAACCGGACCGCTTCGTGATGAAATGGTCGCGCAAACGATGCGTCGCGTTGGGTCGTTGCTTTGAACCGCAGTTCCCGGAGGCAAACGACCTGGTGCTAACGTCAGCGCGCACTCAGATGCGTAACCACTTTTGACGCATCGTTCGTAAAGGTTGGCGGCACCAACGTTTGTGGGTGCACACAAGAGAACACGCCCCGTGAGACGTTGTATGCACTGTACAAGACGCATCGTTTTTCCGGTACCAGGTGGGCCCTGGATGACTTCTAAAAACTCAGATGATTCGGCACGCAGCAGTGCGCCTTGCAATGACTCATGTGGAGAGGCGTGGTGCAATGCGGCTAGATGGCGATGATGTGGAAGAGGGTGTTCGTAAAACCGCTCATTACCACGCGTCCGCGCAGTGCTGCGGGGACGTTGGAGCACGGAATTGAGAGATGCGTCTGGAAACGGATCTGATGGCCGAGCAGACTTGGACGCGCGAGCTGCCACCGATTCGACCGACTCCACCCCTTCTCTGTTCTGAGTTCCGGTGTCTAATGCCACCGTTTCCCGTGTGCGGCGACGTTCCTCTCTTTTTTCACGTTGCTCTTGTAGACGGCGTTCGCGCACCTCCGGAGTCTCCTCTTCGCGCTCACGTTTTCGTTCACGTTGACGTTCCTCTGTTTGTGCACTCTTTTCTCCTCTGCGTATGGCGGAGGATAACTTTTTCTCCGCATCCCGTTCCGATGCCGTCTTCGTCTTGTGGACTACGACCATGATTTCGTCCTCAGCCGTTTCAGGAACATGTTCTTCAGATCGGGTGTGGTACCCAATTCGACGTACCTCGTCCCCCTTCATTCGAATAATGTCAAGAGACGTTTTCGATGAAACGATTCCAGGCTCAGACGTGTCCACATCAACTGGATGATGATAGGGGTCATCTGGTCGTATAGGAAGTGGTTGTTGCATGCATTCACGTGCTTCGTGGAGAAGTACGTCTGTCATGGTATTCACCGCACCGCCAACACAGTCAAATAGTTCGGGCAATGCATTCGTCCGCATGGGTGCCTCGTGCAGTGTCACAGCCGATTGTAACAAATGTTCTGCGCGCATGATGTTGAGTCTTGATACGTTATCAAAATGAAATGTGAGTAGTGTGCCAAACGCAAAAAAATGAATGGATCATGAGGAATGCACAGACCCGTTTAAACGCGTAAATGCACGTTATCTCTAAAGAGGTTGAAAAAGAGGGTCTAAACTTTCCAGGGTCGTTGTGCGAGACGGCGTTCGCAACATGATGGCGGCGATAATCGCAACACAGGCCGCGACTGCGACAACAGGTAAATGTAATGTTGAGGAGGAATGACGTTTTGTAGCAACGTTATATGCGTCCGGACCTCGTGAGTTGCGCTCAAGTTCTAATGTTCGTCTGAGGTCTCGTACTGAATCTGCCATGGTTGATTATGATATGATGTTTTCGTGGCATGCAAAGGAGCGCACATTCTGATTGTGACAACACCAGCGAGAAACCCAATCACAAAAACTGCAAATGATGATGGTGTTTGTCGCCTACAAACGGCAACATTTTTGTTTTTGCGTAGCAAAATTTCTTGAATCCGTCGTTCGAGTTCCAGAGGATACGACATTTTTTTCTGGGACTGTAAAATAAGATGAGTCTCACATCCACAAAATTTGAAGAGGTATGGCCGTCGTTCCCAACACCCTCAATTGTATCTGCGCGTGTTGTGAACGACGTGGATGAGAGGAAGGAATTACCACCACATATCCATATCCTTGTAGATGGATTGAATCGAGAAATGATGCAACGTACAAACATGTTTGCTGTCGTGTTGATTGTGATTACCGTTTTGTTGTTGCAACGCATTGGTCGTTTAGAACGACGCCTTATGATTCAAACAATCGGGGCATCTCTTCCAAACAATTGGTGGTAATGTCGATACATATGGACCAACGAATATATGCTTCAATGCAATAATGTAAAATTGAAACGAGGGTCTTCGAGTTTCCAAAATGGAGAAAACTGAGGGTTTGTATGAACCCGTTAAAGCGAATATTATTGGTATCATGTTTGTTTATGAATGGATCAAACACAGCGGAGGAGTGTGACAACACAATGCAACGTTGTAGTGGTAAACACGATACTTGTGCATTGTAACGAGTAACGATATTCATTAGTGAACGAATGTAACCGTACATGTTGAGTGACGAGTCGTTGTACGGATTTCCCACGACAAAGTAAAGTGTTGTTGCCATTGTAAAGGGAATTGGAATGGACTCCAATAGGTTTCCATCTACCATGTATTCCCCATTGATTTTCACTGGACGAAATACACCCGGAATGCAACAGGACGCGGCAACGGCATCGACGACACGAACGTGAGGATGTGACGTGTGAGAAACATATATTTTCTTTTCTTGCAAAACGCTTGTGCAAACAAATATACATTCGATACGTGTGAAACGGTACAAAGATTCCATCGTGACAGAGGAGCTGAGACCACCGTGATTCAGAATTGTCGAAACGATATCGATGATGATGCGAACATCCGATGCCCCCAAGAGTTTTGGAAACGATTGAATGTCAGAAGTGAGTTGTGGTATGATATTTCCCAATGGCAACATTTCGTGTAATTGGTCCATGTTCAGACATAGAAGAACGGAAAGTGCACTAAAACAGCCAGCACTGCAACCTGAAACGCCCAGAAGCGACGAGCACCACGATGCATACGCGTCAGATCCCATATGGGATTTCAATGCTAATAGGGACCCCAAATGAAGATGCCCTTGACTTCCTGCACTGGAGAAGGAGACATAACGTACACGTCTCGTAAAGTATTCCATATTGTGTTACCTCTAAACTGCTGAACTTGTGGATATTACCCGTGGACGCATTGGTGGACGCAGTTTTTTTTTGGTATGCCCGCTCGACGCAAGTCTCGGTCCTCGCCGCGCCGGTCGAAGAGTCCACGCCGCTCGCGTTCGTACAAGGTGCTCAAACGCCGGTCGTCGGGAAAGGCGCGCACGAGCCGACGCGCCGCCGTGACGAGACGCTCTCCGAAACGCACCTACAAGGGGTCACGCCTGCACGGTGTTGCGTCGGGAACCGCACCACAACCTTCAATCCATTAAACCAGACGATTTGCTAGAACGTTTTCGAGTCGCCTTTGGTGGAACAATTAATTCAAATAAGTTGGAGATACAATGGCGCTTTACAGGGGGTGATATGACCCCTGTTCTTCCCCCTCCTCTCTATGCCGAGAATAGTGAGGCCGGGGAGACGTCATCTGTTGCAAATCTTAACAACCTTCCTGACGAACTTGTGTGTAGGGTTGCAGAGCTAGCAATCGATAGAACACGTAGTCTCGCAACCGCAACTGTAACATGGACGGTAAGTCAAGTGTACCCAATCGGCACTGACGCCTGGAGTAAGTTCAAAGCGGGAAATAGTGCCACGGTTAAATGCAGAGTAGAAACGTCCGCATCGAGAGGAAATGGTACACTGCCCAGGAGGGATATACCATCGAGAATACAGTCTGATTTGCATAGCGATGGTAAATTTAGCAATTTTGAGAATTCAAGCAGCCCAGCCGGCGCATACTACAACGACTTCACGTGTCATGTCACAACCACGTACGACGATTTCAAAGAAATAGCAACGCGTATCACCCGTTCCTTGGGGTACGATGTGTGGGATGTGGAGGAAAATAAAGAGAAAACATTTGAGTGGGTGCTCACATTCAAGCTAAGTCTAGCCTACGTACCAGCAATATGGGATAGACAATCTTCAAAAGCTCGCCCACTATCTACTAGGTTCTCGGTGCTCGACGGATTGTAGACATAGTCTGCGACCACCTCTGCTTACGCGATGTGTTCAAAACATGGGAGGCACTCGGTGCTTGGAAACAAATCTTTCCGACGACCGACTATCGGCGGGTGTGGCACGCAGACGTTGACGTGGGGACTATCGGGGGTCTGCGTAGAAGAATCTATACGAGAAGAAAGATGGAGAACGTCTGTGTGTTAAATTCAATTGCATCAGTGTGTAGATGTGAGGCATAGAAAATGTAGATGGTGAACTTGTATGAGGGCTATTGCGCTGCAAAACAATGAAGATGTTTCAGTGGGATCCGTTGTGCATCACACGACTCCACAATGGTCGCTAACGAGTCAATATCCATTGAATTTTGTTTTTTCGTGTGATGACGGAGCCGTTTACAACAGGATATTACCTGGGCGTCTTGGAATGTTTGTTTATCCTCTGGATGTACGATTCCACATGAACGGTAGGTCTCACACGACCATGTCAGATTTTGAGAATGTGGTACGCGCGGAACAATTGTTGTTGAACCGAGAACGTGCTCAGAAAATGCAACATATTTCCGTAACTCACGACCTGGTTAATGATTTTATATCAAATCATGACGCACACAATGGATCAGACGAGGAGGAGGACGAGGAGGAGGACGACGAAGACGACGAAGAGGACGAGGAGAATGGACCGGCTACTGCCACCGGAATTGAGGAGTGTATAGAGAGTGAGGATGATGGTGGTGAGTCGTAATACATTTGCATCAGAGTATGGTGGTCATAGAATGAGAATTAAGGAATATGTTGACACGGTTCGAGGTGGCGCGTCTAATTGGCATACGAGCACTTCAAATTTCAGAGGGCTCCGAACCACATGTATTCGTATCGAACGAGGGTCTCCGAAAGGACGCGGTGTACGTGGCGGCACGTGAATTGTATGAAAAAAAAATGGACGCGTGTGTGATGCGAGATGATGTTCCCAAACACGTTTCAATGCTCAATCATCCTATGGATCTTGTTACGATGCTCAATACTCGAGACGGATGTCAGCGTAGTGTTTATGGTTCGTCGACCGCCGCGACGGCTCGCACATCACCCGTGTTGTAAGACGCTAGAGACGTTACATCATCATGATATGGTCGAGATGAACGTTTATTGTCCCTATTATTTTCTATGAACTTGTGGCGTTCATTTACACTGTTTTGTGATATGGCTGACCTAAATGCGTCCTCGTTGTCGATGTAGTCGTTTACAGAAAAGTTATGACGGTCGTCGGTGTCGTGTTCGTGTAAACCATGAGAGGAAACATCGGTGTGTAGTGCTAGATCGTATTTGTCTGCAAACTTAATCGAAAAACTGGGGACCTCACCATGGTACATGCGCATCATGTCCCCCGCTAATTCACGAATGGCACCTCCAATCGTCTTTTCAATTTCCGTCCCTCTATATTCCATGTCCCTGACTCGCTTTTCGATGCCGATGTCATCACGAAAAATTTCCTCTACATTGACAGTACCCTCCTCCTCTCGTTGTGGCTCAAAGTCCTGCTCGCTACCAACTCCATTCCAGTCACTATCCATTTCCTCCATTTTGCCGTCACCCGACTCCTCCCCATTCGTACCACGGTGCATTCGATCACTTTCCACTCGTTTACGAAACTCTTCAATTTGCGATGGATGAATTTCCCAGATTCGATCTGGTGACACGTTGCGATTGTCGAGATTCACGGTGGCTCCACTCCCATCCATTACAGCTCTGAATCGGATAGTCCCGTCTACTTCGCGCTCTATGTTTTCAACACGTGCACTTGGAGCGTCGTCGGACGAACGGTAGATTGAACATGGATCTCCTTCGTGACCAATACGTAAAAGATCTCCATGGCGCAAATAGTCGGAATAGCGGTTCATGATCCAACCTACTGTAGAAAGACGGTCCGGGTGCCAGAGATCTGTCATAGTATTTTATCTTACTGCAATGACATTAAAAAAATGGACATTGTTCTCAACACACAAAAATCACTCGTTCCAGATTACGTCGCCCAAGAGTTGCGATACAGGCGAGGTCGACGTTTAAACATCCTCCATCTACGAAACAGGCGCCGCGCAGGAACAAAGTCAAATGCACGATTTAGGATAAATTCACATAGCGTCCTTTCAGAGTAGCTCCAGGCTTTAGGACGATGGTAGACGATTGGCACGAATTGACCACGAGACACAGCTTCCCAAGACACTACTGGATGCCATGGAACCGCACCTCCCATCCCGACATTTTACTGACAAGTATGAGACTTCTGAACGATTATTCCAGCACGCCACATTGCGCGAATACACGTACGAGGGTCAAGGACGATATCCACGTCTATCGGAACAATGTCTACGACGCGTGTGATGCGTTGAATCTCCTCTGTCAGGGTTTCCTCAAGTCGGTAGTTGAGTCGACTGACAAATTGTGGACACAATTTTTCCGTGACAATTCCTGTACGGAACTCATGTGACCACATCTCGTATAATGCAGGAGAGGAGGGATGCATCATCGCCATTCCCTCCGGCAAAATCTTTAGTTGGTACAGACAAAAAAAGGACCAATCTTCAGACTATGTTACGGAGTGATTTGGTAATATCGTTATATATTTCAAACATGTTTTCTATTTACACCATGTCTCCCTCATACTCAGGACGCAGAATGCGACGCACATGCGATGGAATGCGAAGCATTTCTAGGATCTGGATGCGTCTCTTTGTACCCTTGTGTGTATTGTAGTCGCGTTCAACGCGTTCACGAACGAGTCCGAGTGCCTTGTTCATCTCTTTTGTCGTCATACTAAGCACGCTATCGCCTGCGGTCGACTTGCGTAATTTCTCTTCACGTTGGTTGAGTGATAGTGATGATGATGATTGTGCATGTGTGGTCGTCATGCGAGTCTTGATATTTTCAGACTCCTTCAGAGGATCCTTGAAATCCTTCATGTCGAACCGCATTTGCATCGGATCCTGGATGGATGACATGTCCAGTGAAAAGTCGATGGGGCCGTCCACCTCGAGTAGCTTTTGCGCAAATGCGGCCGAAATGAGACCTTCTGAGTAACGCTGCCACACCTTCTTGTTACCCTCCATGGTCTCCTTCTGAATCTGTTTCTTTGCATGTTCCAGGTCGACGATTTCCATTGATTGATTGAGACGGAGTGTGCCGAGTACGCGGTGGTTGGGAGGAATGAGTGACAGGATCGCAAGCTGAGAACGGGTGAGGTTGTCGCCACCAAAGTCGCTTTGTGCGATGATCTCCTTTGTGCGTGGTGTGAGAAAGTCGTTGCCTACCAGATTGTCATCCTCCTGGAACAGTGACACCTCCAACTCCCGTGGTTCCAAAAGGTGGAGTGGGACGCCCTGAAGATCTGCTCCCCCCTCGAGGAGCATTCCTAGAACTGTGTTCTGCAGGAACTCGATATAGGCGTCCTGAAGATCCACGAGGTCGCGATCGAAATCAGGACGCTCGTATCCACGCCCGCGCTTAATGCGCGCGCGGTTGAAGTTGTTGTCGTGTAGGATCTTGCGACGCTCCTGTCGAAGGAGACGCGTATACAGAAGGGTTGCATCGTTGAGATACACTTGCTTGTAGACAGAGCACACGCGCTCTCCACGGTTCATCGAACTAGAGCAAAAGGTAGAAATTTTACTGTTGAGACACGCTAGCGAACCAGCGTAGAGGACGACACCGCGGTCATCGCGCTTGTTGATGGGGGAGGGACTGAATCCCATAATACACGGAACGCTGTCGTCATCCGTGTTGCTACCCATGCACTCGTACGTGTCAACGTAAAGTCTGTAAAGGTTACGCACGATGCGCGGCACAGACTCATCCTCCGTGCCGTGATTGCAACTGGCGAGTGCAATTATGGCGTGTGTGCGCGCGTATGACATGAAATTGGAAATATGCACCGCATTCGCCTCTGGCATTTGTCGCTGCTTTGTCGAAATGTCTGCATAGGCGCGATACTTGTACTGAAACATGTCCTGCAGGAGACCAGTATCATGGAATTGGTTTCCGATGCGAAGTGGATTGGTGAATCCAAAACGGTTATAGATCAACTGTCGGTGGCGCCCAGAGAGGGATGAATTCCTGCACCGTTCTACAATGTGGGGAACGAAGTCAGCCTCCACCGGAGTACCTCCATACTGGGAAAATGGATAAGTGCACCCTGTCTGTTGAACATGGGGGACTTGGTAACGATTCGCGTTTACGAGCCAATCCTGGAAATGCTCAGCACGGTAGCTGTCGCAGTGGTAAACCGAATGATACGATTGGTTGAAGATGAGTGAGATTCCCGTGCCGTTGTTCGGAAGCCATGGATTCTTTGGAACTCGGAACTTTCCATCAAATAGACCCACTGTTCCGTAAAGACGCATTTGGTGTGCTGGTGCAAGGGGCATCCATGCACCTGAATTTCCACTTGAGTCGCTACCCGACGAGTACGTGGGGAGTGTACCCCACAAAATGGAGAGTGCACGGCATTTTCGCAAATCCTCACGAAGTTCGTGGTCGAATGGAAGAAGAGGAAAGTATGCACGCCATGTGTCGTCGCAGATGTTACCGATGAGTGATGCAGGAAGTGCGCTAGCGGGGTGTTTCTTAACATCAATCTCCCACATACTAGTTGATTCGCGCTCGCGGTAAATTTCTCGAGCACTGACAAATGTTTCTACTAGGGTGCGACACCAATAGTGCATGCCATCACACTGACCCACTTCGGTCACAGTGGGACGATTGCAATCCGATGGGTTCACGAATTCTCGAGCATGCCATAGCAGTCCAGCAGCGTCGATCATTGCAAACATTTGGGGACGTCTACAATCGACATTGTACAACATGTTCTTGTTGTCTTGTAACATTTTGTCGAAATTTCCGTATCCGGGGTTGTTACCCACTGGGATTATGGAGAATCGAGGACATTTAAATGATGTTGTTCCTGATCCGAGTGTAGTCGCACCTGCTACTGGAAGCCGTCTTAATTGTCTGCTACTAAGTGAAGAATTTTCTATTACAGCACTGCGTGTTTCAAACTTAGTAGGGCAAATAGGAAAGTACGCCGTAGTCCCCTGATCAAAACTGTTGTTGGCCTCAGTACACGACAATTTAACAATTGGCGTGTTAGGGTCGTCAAGCAAATCATTGATTGGACGAGATCCAATGACCGGTGCTCTTGGTGATGACGACGCTCCGTAAATATCACCGATTTCATCACCAGACGGTGCATTGGAACCGTCTGATGATATCAACGATTCTAGTACAGTGAGATAATGGGATTGTTCTTTCAAACACTTTGCAGCATGCTTTACAATATGTCCAATGTAATTTGTACATGCACTTTTAAAATTATCATCTTGAATTTTATTATCACGTTCTTCTGCGTCTTCGTAATGCGCAATAAGATACGCCGCCGCGGACACTTGTGGTATGCCGACGCAGTTTTTACTTTTACTCGTTTCGTCGTTGAAGTTCCTAAAGTACGGAATTGTAAATTTACCAGCATCGAGTTTGGTAAATTCGTGAAGAATGTCTCCATTAAACTCATTCATATGTCCATTGCATTGTGCCTTCCATTCCGATGCATTGAATGCATAGAACGCACGTGGATCTCGGAATAGAGTTTTAATCATGTTCATGTGTGACGATGATTTTTCCTCATCTATGACGAAAGGGTTGAAAGGCGACTCAAATTTTGCACCATCTTTTTCCTTTGTCATAGTTTCAAGCGAGGTATCTTTTCCATTGATTGCTCCAATGTGTCCATGGAAGGCAACGTCATACGGGAAATGATCGGTTTCTGGATTGTCTTCGCTAGAACCGTCTTTGATAGCACAATTGATGTGGTAGAATGTCTTACGTTGATACTCACCATTAAGTTTCTCTAATATATTTGCATTATGTCTATAGTTTAACTCAGTTCCTTCAACATTTTCTCCGTCTCCGTCATTTCCGTTATCCTGGAAATAGTTCAACTCGTCCATATTAACATTATTTTTTTCTAATTTTTCGATATGGGTTTCTGAAACAAATCTCGACACAATTGACATACGCAGTAAATGAGATTGTGTGCTCGTATAGAGCCGGTCCATGGCATGTTTACCGTCTATAGTGGTTTCACCAATTGCTGTCATTTTTAGAAAGTATTTAAGACGCATCATAATGCAATTTAACATGCTTCGTGTGATGATCGTTTGCATTTCATCATCTGGTATCATTGTTGTTTCATTTTTATCCATGAAGATTACGTTATTATCCTGGTGTTTCGCATTGTAAAACTCATTCCAAAATGCATGTTTCCATGCACCCGTTGTCGCCCTCATCAGTTTATCACTGTCACTATGGGGAATGTCGCGATCGATAAAACATTTATTGGTACTTTGGGGAGTACACCAAAACTCATTCTCTCCATTAGATTTCCACAGGACAGGACGGTTGCTCTGAATGGGTTCCTCACAGATTAGCGCGGCGGCATCCATGCCAAAAATGACGGATAGTGTTGTACGGATCGCAATAATTCGCATCGCCAGTTTCATGTTTGTAGTGGCCTTGACATCATTCATTAGAAGATCGGTGTAACCCTTATTTCCAGGACCACCGCGTTCTGTTCGATTCCAGTCTACATTGTTCATATTGATGCAGAATGAGTTGACGAACGGTTGGTTCACTATTAAGTCACTATTGAAGTTCGAATTGAAGATACGGTGTTGTTCTGCTGCGCTAGTGTATAGTTCCGCAAACGGGAGAATGGATCCATTTGACGAGCCCATAAATGCAAAGGGAGGAATGGTAGTACGGAATGGATAATTGCCATTAGCATTGACGTAACTGTTAATATACGCATCAACATCTGCAGAGGGAAACAATCGACTGTTCGTGGATGCGAATTTGCGCACCTTTAACATAGCACTTCTCATTATGTCTTTGAAGTAAGATGACCTTCCAATTTCAGAGACGTTGTAAAATGAGAAACAACGTGATTTGATTAACACGTCGATTACACGATCGGTAGGAACCTTGTCGTCAACGGTTGTGACGAGACAATTTGGTCCGTTACTGAAAAACGGATCCAAATGCCGACATGATCCCGAGAATGTTTTACGCACAATGGAAATACCATCAGGGACACACACTCCTGGATCATTGGTAATTACAGGAGATTTACGTGGCGTTGATTTACAAGTTGTTTTACTTATATCCCCTGCGGCACCGGTTTCTATATCCACTGCGTCACCAGATTTTATCTGTTCAATTGTCCAATGTTGATCCCTATCTGCTATCGTCATCATTCCACCAAACGTGCGATCTGACGTTCCCCTATAAAAGGATGTCGATGAGCGTACGTCGTCGTCCGCTCCAAGAGATTCGCGCAATGTTCGATTTTTTCTTTTCATGGCACTAGCTATGATTGGAACACTTTTAGCACCCTGTTTGCTACTACCAGCTTTTGCCTTTTCTCCTGCAAATGCGGAGCCCCATCGATGGTCACGCACATATTCCGTCGAGCACGAATGTTTGGTTAGAGAAAAGGTTCCCTGATTATAGCCATTGTCGCCGGTATTGATATTAAGTTTGTCTCGTCGAATAACATCATTTTCAAATTCGTACATGAGGTATGGTGCGCACATAATAATCGTCGTATCTCCCTTCTCGTCTTGAGTTAAGTCATCTAACTCGTTAGGCTCATTCTTGCCCTGAATTCTAACATTCACAGTTAAATTCGCTGGATGTCCCCATCCCCATGAGTATCGAGATTTAGAGGAGCTCATGATTACATTCGGAGTCTCGTTATTTCCAGTCCACTGACCAACTGGAACTCGAAATGCCACCGTTTCCATCATCTTGTGCTCATTGGTGTTGCGGTTACGCTCATTCAGTTCCGCTCTGATGGCGCAATTTTGGTCCGCAGAAAGGTTATTGACAGCATTCGTAGGAGGAGTCATGTGAAATGGATTCACTGGAACATGCAATTCAATTAAATTGTAATCCGGGTGGTCGTTGTTCTTCAGAAGCGACAGATCCTGAGAAAGGTTACGACCCTGTTCATTGCACCACCAAATCATAGCGAGTGCAAACCGTTCCTTTGTAGCGAACCCCTGACACCAGAGCGAACTCATGTCTTCTAGCGTTGCAATGTGTTGTTGAATGCATGGGCGCATATCGAATACGTCACTCGCAGTCAGTGATCCTGTCATTGTGTCTCCCGTTTTGTAAATGATAGAGTTGAGTGCCTTGGTAATGTGGTCGTCCCAGGGAAGAGAACAATCTACACCGAACACCTCATCTGCGGTAACGTCAGAGGAGGATGTGAGGTGTGGTGAATGACCACCCTGTACGTTCTTATACGCACCCCACGACACGCGATTGAGGTCTGTTTGGTTTTCTAAAATTTTGTTTAGGGCATCGCGGTACGTAACGAGATACTTTTTCATTGCTTCACCCATTATATTGGACACAAATTCCTTGAGAAAGTCCACGTACCGATCTGGATAGTTGTTGAGCACGGCGCGTGCAATGTGTTCTGTATCTGCGAGTGTTATGGGAACCTTGCAACCGTAATCACGAATGATGACTGTCTTAGACACTCTACGTGGATCGTGCTTTCGATACAGTGCTGTGTCGTACGGTTGCATCGCATGAATTTTACGCCCAAGTTCGATGGGATCGTCACACACGTCGTTGATGCGTTCATCGTCGAGGAATTTGCCGGTATAATTGTACGGGCATGCCGGTCCACTCATGCGAGGGTTGAATGGACACAGACGTGGCTGATACGAACCAGTCTCACCCGACAGGACATTCAGTTCGTAATGCACGTCAAGACCGACTGCGCATACCATGCGCTCGCGATCCGTCTGCTGTGACTTTACGAACTCCGTATCGCCGCGTTTGTGTCTGCATGATGCAGGTGGAAGAAACTCCTCGGAGTTGACAGGATTTGTAATTGATCCAATGTTTGTAGAAGTCATTATTATTTTGTCAGTGTGTCGACGTGAGTCTTGGAGGTTGGTTACATCATACGAGTCAAAAAAAAAATTGACGTTTTTTGTAAACTCAAACGCACTCTAAAACACATATGGTCTATCTAGAAAATCGAATGTATTGAGGGGCACGGTAGGCAATACAAATACTCGTATTTCGTTGAGTCAACTCACGACGCTTGTACAATTTTCCATTTTGCTTCGCATCACGCCGCATTTGCTTTTGGCGTTGAGAGACGCGGTTCATGTCTGATTCTATGACATCAATATTTGTAGTCACATAGTTTAAAACTCCGGTCTTGTACGTCCATAATGCAAAGTTGGCCTGTCCAAGCGTGGTCTCAAATTCCATTCCATCAATTACGATTGTCATGCGGGACCTGCGACGAAACGGATCAAAGAGACGGCGTTTCCAATATTTGAGTGCACCTCTATACGAATGGTGAATATTGGTCATCATTCCAGGGATGATGGATGTGCACACAACATTGTGCTGTTTGCTCCAATTCACGACGGCCCAGTCGAGTGCACGAAGAGAAATTGGACTGGTTTGCGTCATGAGTGGTACGAGTACCTTTCGAGCAATTTCCGATGTGTACTCTCGTTGGAGAAGATGCAAAAGTGAAAGCTCACGACCACAAAGTATGGATGGATCACTTACATGAAATGAAACCGTGGACATTGGTGTTTGTTGCCAACATGTGACGGCGACCTTCCATAAACTGATTGGAGAAATATTCCTCTTACATTCCTCTTCATTCATCGAACTCGAATCGCACCGCAACCGACATGGCCTGTAACTCCTGGAGGAGGAGGCGGAATGAATAGGGTGTATGCATTTCCGTGACACGTCCATTTTCCGCACAGTTTTGACATACTGCACTTCGATTTCGCACGACGGTGTTCTCCGCGGCTGGTTGTGCCGGGAGTCCACACGTACCGCACACGGTCAGCGTCGCGGGATCCGAATTGTCGAGAAGACGATCAAGTATCATTTGTGAGGCGCCATGAGATATCAAACAATCCCGTTCCATTTCTCCGAACCGAAGCCCTCCGTTACGCGCACGACCCTCTGTCGGTTGGCGCGAAAGCCAATGCACAGGACCACGTGGGCGTGCATGATCCTTGTCTGCGGCCATGTGACGGAGACGCTGGTAGTAAGTGGGACCCATAAAGACCTTCGCCTCGAATGCTTCTCCTGTAAATCCATTGTACAATGTGGTCCGTCCGTGACGGTCGTACCCATGACGTTCGAGTTCTTCGCACATGAATTCAAGCGATGTTCCTCGGAACATGGTTCCATCACCACGTTCTCCCGTGAACGTGCACAGAATGCAAAGGAGACATTCTGTGAGTTGTCCAATGGTCATACGGGACGGGATGGCATGGGGGTTAACAATGATATCTGGAACGATGCCGTCCTCTGTAAAGGGCATATCCTCCTGTGGAAGAATGGCTCCAATGACTCCCTTTTGACCACACCGCGATGAGAGTTTGTCTCCGACAATGGGGCGTCGTGTGTTCCGAACCTTTACCTTGGCACCACGTGTACCATCCTCGTTTGTAACGTGCAGTACTGTGTCGACGATGCCGTGCTCACGCATTACAGTCGACGAATCACGCTCGACTGTGCGACGTGTTCCCTCACCTAGGTCTGTAGTAGTCACGGTTTTCGAAATGATCACGTCGTTTGGTTTCAGTCGCGTTCCAACCGCCACGGTACCCGAGTCCTCAAGATGATCATAGTTAGAGTCGCGTTTCCCAATCACGTTTTGCATCTTACCCACATTTTTGAATCTCTCGGCATCGGATCCTCCGTGTTGATGCTCCTCGTCACGAAAGGTCTGGTATTTAACACTCGTAAACATACCGCGTTCAAGAGAGGCGCGATTCACGATGAGAGAATCCTCCTGGTTCTGTCCCGTGTATGACATGATGGCGACGATTACGTTTATTCCCGCGGGTGCCTCCGACACACCCACGAGCGAGTCCATGCGCGTAGTCACCATAGGGCGCTGTGGACTTGCCATGACATGAAGAATTGTGTCCATGCGCATGGAATAATTAAGCATGGGTATGCCAAGTGCCTGTTTCATCATTGCTGATTGATACGTATTGCGCGGTGATTGATTGTAGTCGGGAAATGGAATTAATGCACCACAAAGACCAGTAATCATCGATGGGTCTACCTCACAGTGTGTGTACGCACTCCAACCATCCGTTGGTTCCTCGTATGGATTCAATGCGACGCGTAGCGAATTTTCCTCTTGTTTGTCAATGTACTCCACTACTCCATTGGAAATGAGTTCGTCCATCAGCATGTTGGGACACATTGTATTGCGTACCAGGTTTGTAAACTCATCCAGGCGATCAACGCGAAGGAGGGGACGCAGCATACACCCAGGATCGCTCTCCACGATGACATGCCCGTCTAGATACGCTATTGTTGTATCAAATGGAAGACGCCGATCGCGTCGACGAGTGCGAAGTGCGGCGAGTACCTCCACGAGAATGTATGTTTGTGTGTACATTACGAGAGCCCCATTCACCAGAATGGGAATGCCATGCGAACGTTCCTTTGACGTTGTTTGTAGTGCATACTGCAAACCACCATTGAACTCTTTCTCAAACATCGTATCGAGTTGCTCCAATATGGCATCCGAGAATGTGCCGACTCGAATGTGTGTGAGCATCGCGAGTGCCTTTGTCAGACCACACGCTCCTCCCTCGGGCGTGTCCATCGGACAAATGAGTCCCCATGATGTCGGGTGGAGTTGACGCGGCTTCGGATTTTTTGTCTCCCGGGCCACGGGTGTTGACACCTTTCGAAGCAGCGATAGCGTCGATGCACTTGTCATGCGACCCAACTGTTGTGCGACTCCCGTCTGCGCCGTCGTTCCGCGCATGGACATGATGCCCCAATTACCGGTTGCAAGAGCGTATCGAAACTGTTGCGTTAACTTTTTCGACGTCACAAGGTTTCCAATATTTGTGAAATTCATCTTTCCAGATTCCGCGATGCGTTGTAACTGTATTGAGATAGACTTGTGCACTGTTCGAAATACCTGACGAAAAAGGAGACCAAACTGTGTTCCCGAGCAGTCCACGCGCTTGGTTGCGAGATGATCACGATCATCGCATTGTAAATCTCCAGTGTACACCTGAATGAGTTTGCGAATCATGATTCCTAGGAAGAGTGCCTTGGATCGAAGAATTTCTGGAGTCGAGACAAGACCCTGGTGCGGAAGTACCTCACAATTGATAATGTGATCCAGGTAGCGCTGACGCCTCTCACGTGTAACTTCGCGTGTCCCTTCGCGGCCGATGTAGTCGTATAATGATTCCACGCTCATGTCTGCGGTGTTATCATTGTCGAGAATGGAGCACAGAAGACGGTACTCCATTGTGTCTTCTGTGCCGACAATTACCTCCATCACCGCTTGACGCGTTTCAACCCCCAAAAGACGGAACAATGCAAGCACTGGCACGTGCATGGTCACAAATGGAAGCTCTACCACCATGCATGGAACCGCCCCCTTCTTGGCATTTGTAATGTAAATGTACAATGATGACGTGCTTCGTAACTTGCGTTCGTTGCAGCTTCGAATCTCACACTGAAACGAAAACCGAGATGGTTGCTTGACACTGAAGACGTATGGCACATTCTGGTGAAGTTTCTCTTGCGCCACCAGGACCTTTTCACATCCTCCGACGATAAAGTATCCACCCTGATCGAGAGGACATTCCATGTTGCTTTCGATGTGTTGCGTTTGGCACGCGTCACACCCGAGCATTATGGGAAGACGGCAAAGGCAGGTTTCACGAAACAGTCTGCGTTCGACCTGACTACCATTTCGAAAAATATCATGCACCACGTCGACCATGATGGCGCTTGAGTACGTGAGATTCCGAAGTCGCGCCATGTGAGGTTCCAGTGCTCGTTGCGTGCCGTCGGCATCGGTAACGGTCGGGCGTTCAACGCTCAGGTTACAAAGGGAAACGATGTGTTCGCAATCCCCTTCCGTCACTCGCATCTCCGAAGACTCCTGAACAATGTGTGGAAGAAGAATTTGAAGAAAATTGTTGAAGCTTTCAATTTGGTGACGACACATGCCATACTTTTCAAAATAGGAACGAATGAGGAACCACGTATCGTTGTCAGTAGGGAGCATACGCCTTAGAATTAGTCACGCGAGTCAAAATGTATCAAACGGAATACGAGTTTGTGTGATACACTGATGCAGGTTGACACATCGAATATGGCTGCAAAATACGTTCCTGTGTGGCAGACATGGTCGTTGCTTCAACGGCGTCCGATACCCTGCTCACCACTATCAACTTCCTCGTCGACCACGGACACGAAGATATTGGGAGCTCGCACGACGGACCTGAGAGAGCGAATGCAAATTGCACGCATACAGCACCGACTCACCATTCATGAACTAGCCAATCGTGTCCGGTGTGACGTGGAGACACTCGCATCCTTCGAGCGTGGCGATGGATTGGTACCCGATGAGGTTCAAAAACAGATCATCATAGAACTTCGTCTCGTGTGACTTAACGGGAATCAGAGACTGGCGTGCGTTAGCAGACACTAGTAACAAGCCTCTCTAAAATACCCCCTGCACCACCGGCAGCGCTGGTCCTCCTCCCATGCATCCGTAATTGGGCGCCTGACGCATTCAATGGAGGTCTGACAGACATTACACCATATAATTGGAGAAATGGGAGAGGAGGTTGTGAATTTCCAAATGTGATGGCGAATGTTTTCTGGGAGGTACGGTACCGTCTCCCCACCGAGTGTAGACACACGTAAAAATTCCATTGTTCAATGTTGAAACAAAAAAATGACTAGACGTCCATTAAAGTCGCGTCTGCGTGTGTACCAACCCGACCTATCCCACCAATAACAAAACGCATGTCGGAAGTTTTGCTCTCTCCTGAGGAGAAACGGTTCAACCTGTTCCCCATTCGTTACGCACGGACCTGGGAACTTTACAAGAGGGCATTCGCCGCCTTTTGGACGGTCGGTGAGGTGGACTTAAGCAAAGACCCAGCGGATTGGGAGCGCCTGACCGCGGAAGAACGTCACTTTGTGTCCATGGTCCTCGCCTTTTTTGCCAACTCAGACGGGATCGTCAACGACAATCTTGCGGAACGGTTCGGACGGGAGGTGTGTATCCGCGAAGCCAAGTGCTTTTACGACTTTCAGAAGACGATGGAGAATGTGCACAACGAAATGTATTCGATATTAATCGAGACCTACATTGCGGATGAGGGGGAACGCGATCGTCTCCTCCATGCAGTTGACCACTTCCCATGTATCAAAAAAAAGGCACAGTGGGCGATCCGTTGGATCGACAACGACGAGGCCTCCTTTGCAGAGCGTCTCGTCGCGTTTGCGGTCGTAGAGGGTATCTTTTTCTCCGGTTCGTTCTGTGCCATTTTCTGGTTGAAGGAGCGCCGCCTCATGCCCGGACTGTGTACCAGCAACACCCTCATCGCACGGGACGAAGGCATGCACCAGGACTTTGCGGCGCATTTGTACAAAGACCTGCTGACCAACAAGTTGTCTGACGAGACCGTGCACACGATCGTGCGCGACGCCGTGGAGCACGAGAAGGAGTTTATCTGTGAGGCGCTCCCCGTGTCCCTCATCGGCATGAACGCGGCGGACATGTCCACCTACATCGAGTTTGTGGCGGACAGACTTCTGGTGCAGTTGGATCACCCGAAACTTTTTTACGTGTCGTGTCCCTTTGAGTTCATGCTCACGCAGGGGTTGGAAACCAAGGCCAACTTCTTTGAGAACCGCGAGACGTCGTATCAGAAGGCAGGAGCACGCGTGCGTCCGGGGGAGGACCACACCTTTGGACTCGACGCCGACTTTTGATCACGCGTGCGTCAGGGCGTACGCTCCGAGCCACTGCACCCCGAGGACGTGCAGCCATGCACGCTCCGGGTGACCGTGACATAATTTCCAAGTTGCAAGTATCATTGCAGTGGTGAGTAAAAGGTAGGGTTGATCGGGGGAGGTCGCATTGAGGACGAGTATGACGAGCGTATTCACGACAACATCCAACCATTGGCACGAACACGTCTGGGTTAGATGACACAGGAGTCCGTTGACCACAATGAGGGACGCCACCACGCGCTTCCACTTACAACACGTACCTCCCGACAGTGCAACGTATGTAAACGCGACGAGACCACACGTTCGTACTACGTCGGGACGGGGCGCACGCACGCACTCCATTTGTTTGTGTATAAACCTTTTTTTTCACAACCCCTCTACGACGAGGGCAGTGGGAATCGTCTCCAGGAGTTCGTCCATCGACTTGGGCATGACGACCTTTTTTCGCGTGCGTTTGTTGAGAAGAGGAGCGACCATGGTCCAGACGGCCTTGAAGACTCCTCCGGTAGGGTACACGTAAATGGAAGACAGTGTCTCCGGATAGTTGTCCGAGAGGACGCGTATCACCTCCCTCAGAAACGCAATGTCCAAATTCCGTTTGATGTCGAAGCCCGTTCGATCGTAATACACACAGACACTCTCTGAAGTAGAACGCCCCAACGACTGCTCCACCGTCGCGATGGCCGCCCGGACACTGTCGT
>TARA_B110001450_G_scaffold254809_1_pt1 | contig 31803 bp, 39 predicted proteins | sample TARA_B110001450 | Tara Oceans TARA_B110001450 (sample SAMEA4396538) | marine metagenome | biome: Polar Biome; feature: [SRF] surface water layer (ENVO:00010504); material: water (ENVO:00002006), including particulate matter (ENVO:01000060) such as... | depth 5 m | reverse complement strand
TGGAAATATGGCTGAAGCTGAAGGTATGGTTGAACCTGGAAATATGGGGATCGGAGAAGGGATGGATGATTTAAATAATCCACAATCTATTCAGGGAGGAGGTGGTTTATTTGATTTTGTTCAAAATATATTTAATAAGAAAGAAAATAAAACAAGTACAGATGATCAAGAGGTTCCTCCAACAGAATATATTGAAGAAACTGAAAATATTGAACAACAGCAAAATATAAATTATAGTACTGATAAAAAAACAGATAATTTATTTTATTCGTTTTTTAATATATTATTATCTGTTGATAATAAAGATTTCAATGAAATAATTTTAAAAGAAAAAATCAATCAATTAGATGAAACTGTATTTATATCTAATATAAATGAATTAACGGATTATTTATGTAGTTATAACTTAGATGATATAGTGGATACTGTGAATGAAAAATGTATTATATTTAATGATGATAATTTTAAATTTTTAAAATTAAAAACCAATGATGATAAAACGGTCAGTAATTATTTAGAGGAAACAGACAAATCTATAGAAAGTAGATATGCCGATGAATTAAAGGAATTAGAAAAAAAATTAATGAAGGTTTTTAATACAAATACATTAAGAAAATTTAATAAACACTGTCAGAGTTTAAAATCTAATAAAATAAAAGATTTATTGGATACTGATAGATTTTTAGACCAATTGAAAGAGAACTTACGAAAAATGGTAGAAAAATATTTTAATAATAGACAAAAATTATATAAAAAAATTATAGAACAGATTTTTAATCTAGATAAAAAAACAGGTGAAATAATAGATATAAACAATACGATTACTTATAAAAAAATAATAGCGTTAACTGAACAAACCAAACTACTAATATATAAATTATATTTAGAATTTCTAAAACCATTAAATGGTATCATAATTTTATTCAATGATAAATTTACTCAATTGGAAAAAGATGATCTTTTAGATGTAAAAAATTTGGAACAGGAAATAGAAGAACCACAAGAAGACATAACATTAGGAGAAGACCAACCTTTGGAACAACCTTTGGAACAACCTTTGGACCAACCTTTAGACCAATCTGAATTTGATGAAGAAATATCATTAGACCAACAACCATTGGACCAACCATTGGAACAACAGTTAGGTGAACAACAGTTAGGTGAACAACAGTTAGGTGAACAACCATTATTGGAACAACCATTAGAACAACCATTAGAACAACCATTATTGGAACAACCATTAGAACAACCATTAGAACAACAACCATTGCAACAACCATTATTAGAACAACCATTATTAGAACAACCATTAGAACAACAACCATTAGAACAACCTTTACAACAACCTTTGGAACAACCTTTGCAACAACCATTATTAGAACAACCTTTATTACAACAACAATTATTAGAACAACCGTTAAATAATTCTTTACCAAAGATACGTGGTGGAAAAAAACGTAAATATAAAAAAAAATATACAAAAAAAAGAAAAAATAAAAGAAAAAATTCAAAAAAAAAATCAAAAAATCGTTAATCCTAATCTGTATCTAATTTTTTTAATAAATTATTACTATAAATTAAATTTCCAGATGGTTTATAACTTCTAATATCTTTATAATCTTCTTTATTGGTGGTTTTACTTTTATTATTTAAAATTAATTTATCGTAATTTTCATCAACTAACTTATTGGTTCCATTATTTTTTGTATTATCAATAATGTTACCGTATTCATCTACAAATTGCCCTGTTTTTTTCTTAATCTCATTTCGCACATAAGTAGGTACCCAATGTTTCCAACTAATAAATAATAGATTAGGATGTGTATATCTTATAACGAATCCATTTTCTCTTAATTTATCAATTATATAAACTGTGCTTTCTTTAAAATCATATTTTGGTACTCCTAATAAAATCTCAGGCATGATATACCAACAGCACTGATCATTTATTAGTTGTTTGGATACATATTTAATTTTATTATGTATTCTTAATAAAATTTTATTATAATTATTTACTACATTTATATCTTGTTGTTGTTTCGTTATATAAAGTTCGTCTAAATTTAATTTTAAAGATTGATCTTCGCTTTCATCACTTTTATTGTTAAAATTATATAAAAAATCTTTACTCATAATATTATATTAATTAAAATAATATAATATTAAAAATTTAATTAATTATTTTATTACAATTAAACAATGACAATTAAATATTTAGTTTTATGTGGTGGTGGTCCGGTGGGATTGACAATATATGGAGCTTTAAAAGAATTACATAAAGAGAATGTGTGGAAACTTGAAAATATAAAAACTATATATGCCACATCAATTGGTTGTTTAATTACTTTGGCGGTTATACTTGATATTGAATGGGCGTGGTTGGATGATTATATAATTAAAAGACCATGGTTAAATTTAATGAATTTTACATCTTCAGATTATTTGAATTTAATGTATTCAAAAGGATTATTAGATGAAGATTTTATAATAGATATTATTAAACCTCTATTACTAACAAAAGACATAGATATCGATGTAACATTAAAAGAATTTTATGAAACAACAAATGTAGACCTACATTTGTTTACAACTAATTTAAATAAATTCTGTAAAGTTGATTTAAATTATAAAACTCATCCAGATTTAAAATTATATACAGCGTTTATGATGAGTTGTTGTATTCCTATATTAATAAAACCACCATATTATAATGGTGAGTATTATTTAGATGGGGGGTTATTCACAAATACACCTGTAAATGATTGTATTGGTACAGAAAAATGTAAAAAATCAGAAATGCTAGTGTTTATAAACGATAAAAGGAATCCTATTGATATTTCTAATAATTATTATATAGACCATGCAAATTCAGATATTTCCGATAATATAACAGATAATAGTAATTTATTTTCATTTGTAGTATTTATGTTAAAAACTATTTTTAAAAAAATTATGTTAGTAGAAAACGAAAATGCAATACCTGTAAAAAATACCATAAATGTTTGTATTTCTCCTAATTCTGTTGATATAAATTATTGGAGTTATGTTTTTGGTAATAAAGATGAACGGATTCGATTAATTGAAATAGGTAAACTTCAAGCTATTAAATTTATGAAAAAATATAAGTCTAAATAAAATATTATATAAATATATATAATGGATTTAACAAATATTACTAAAAATCAACTAATGAATATTGAAAATCAATTAATAAATATTGAAACTCAATTTTTAAATATCAGTAAACAATTTGTAATTGACGAGATTAAACCTAATATGATGTATTTAGCTTTATTTTTATTACTTATATCATGTTTTATGCCATGTTGTTTACCTACAGTTTTGTGTAAAATTATAAAAACACCGCCTTATATTATCAATAAATGTTTAGGATGTCTGGTTTGTTCTCTGTGCAAAAAAAAAAACAAGAAATTTAATAAACTCGAAATTGTTGAAATCAAAGATAATGATAAAGAAGAAAAATTAATTACTGTCTAAAATATTTATATTTTATGAAATTAATTGATACTTGATTCTAAAAATGTTATTAAATTATCTTTATTAGGTTTTGCATCATAATCATATGTCTTACCTTTATATAATAATTTGATAGTTGGATATCCTTCTATATTGTATTTCTCAGCTACTTCCGGTTTTTTATCACAATCAATTTTGGATAGAACAATGGAATAATTATTACTATTATTTAAATTATTTACGTATTTCTCAAATTTATCCCATTCAGGCATGGCTTTTTTACAATATGGACACCATTCAGTATAAAATAGTATAATTAATACATTATCGCTATCTTTATCTTTTTTATTTCTAAATTCTTTATTTAAAACATGATCAATATTTAGCATAGGCTTTATGAATTTAATATAAATGAACACTGTTGTAGCTATTAGAATTGCAAAAACTATGATAAATGTTAGTAATAAACTTTTGTCAGCTAAAATATTATTAAGTATACTTTTTAATGAATCAACAATATTATTAATAGTTTTATTAACCATATATATAATATGTATATATATTATTATATAAATATTAACTTATTTAGTTATTATTTATATAATATATTTTTGTTTTATAAATTCTTTAGTTATATAAATGAGTAAAAAAAAATTATATACTAAAAAAAATAAAAAAAATAAAAATAAAACTAAAAGAGTCTATAATAACAAAGACTATAAAAGTGGTGACGGTATGTTAACTAGTGTATGGGGTCCTGGTTTATGGCATTATTTACATGTTATAAGTTTTAATTATCCAATTAAACCCACACAATCACAAAAAACAAAATATAAACAATTTATATTAAATTTACAATACACATTACCGTGCAAATATTGTAGGATTAATCTTGAAAATAATATAAAAAATTATCCTCTTACAGATAAAATATTTCAAAATAGAAAAAGTTTTTCGCGTTATATTTATAATTTACATGAAGTAATTAATAAGATGTTAGGAAAAAATTCTGGATTATCTTATTGTGATGTTAGAGATAGATATGAGCATTTTAGATCGCGTTGTACAATTGATAAACCTACAATATTTGATTATACAAAAACCAAAAAAAAAATAGAAAAAGGATGTACGACACCGTTATATGGAAAAAAATCTAAGTGTATTATTAAAATTGTTCCTCAAGAAAAAAAATGTAAAACATTTGAAATTGATAAAAAATGTTTAAAACATAAAATCTAATACTAATATATAATGACTGATAAAAACCGTAATAAAAACAAAAGGAGAAAAAGTGGTAGACACAGATATCGTTCTAGAAAAAATTTAACACGAAATATAGGGAAAATGGTTACCAAATTTCTAAATATATTTAGAAAAACAAAAAAAAATAAAAGACAACGAGGTGGTGGATGACTCGGATCAGAATCAACAAATACCAATTAGATCATCTCGTATAACTAATAAATACTTAAAATGACGATTTTAGGATAAAATATATATTTTTATATTTCTTAGAATCTGAGACTAAGTATTATTGATAAAATTTTATAATTAAAATTTTATAACTTATTTTAATTATAAATAAAATTGGTTTAAAAATTATTTAATAAATTAAATATAAGAAAACTAACATGACGAGCGATACAAATAAAGACAAAGATCATATGTCAATTGTTATATGTGGACATGTTGATTCCGGAAAATCTACGACAACGGGTCGTCTTTTATTTGAATTAGGTGGAATTCCAGAGCGTGAAATGGAGAAATTAAAGGCGGAGGCTGATCGTCTGGGAAGATCGTCATTTGCGTTTGCTTTTTATATGGATAGCCAGAAAGAAGAGAGAGAACGAGGCATTACAATTTCTTGCACTACAAAAGAGTTTTTTACCGAAAAATGGCATTATACAATTATTGATGCACCTGGACATAGAGATTTTATTAAGAACATGATATCTGGTGCTGCTCAAGCAGATGTAGCACTTCTTATGGTTCCTGCTGATGGAAATTTTACCACCGCAATTCAGAAAGGTAATCATAAAGCAGGTGAAGTTCAGGGACAAACTCGTCAACATGCAAGATTAATTAATTTACTTGGAGTAAAACAGCTTATTGTGGGTGTTAATAAAATGGATACAGATACGGCGGGACCATATTCAAAAGACAGATATGAGGAAATTGGTTCAGAAATGAAAAATATGCTTATTAAAGTTGGTTGGAAGAAAGATTTCATTGAAAAGGCTGTTCCTGTTCTACCAATGTCTGGGTGGATGGGTGATAATTTAATAAAAAAATCAGAAAATATGTCTTGGTGGTCTGGTCAAGATGTTATGGTTGCAAAGGATTCGCTACATATCGATACTCTTTTGGATTGTCTAAACAATATGTGTTCGCCGCCTGGTCGAAATGATACGGCGGCAATGCGTATGCCTGTTTCGGGAATATATAAAATCAAGGGTGTAGGAGATGTAATTGCTGGAAGAATAGAACAAGGATTAGTTCATCCCAATGAAGAAGTAGTATTTATGCCCACACATACAATGGCTAATCCATGTGGTGGTAAAGTTTTCACAATAGAGATGCATCATACAAGATACGACGTTGCGAAACCTGGTGATAATGTAGGATTAAATATTAAAGGTTTAGATAAACAAAACATGCCACATACAGGCGATGTTATGATATATAAAAAGGATACTACATTAGATCGATGTGGTCAATTTACGGCACAAATTCAAACTCTTGATATACCAGGAGAGATTAAACTTGGATATTCTCCTATCGGATTTGTTCGTTGTGGTCGTGCTGCGTGTAAAGCCACTGCTTTTAATTTCAAAGTTGGAAAAGAAACTGGTGGTAAAAAATTGGAATCTCCACATTCATTAAAATCTAATGAAATGGCAGAAGTAGTATTTCAACCTCAACAACCTCTAATAGTTGATTCTTTTAAAAATTGTGAAGGATTGTCACGTATTGCTTTTCTGGATGGCAATACAGCAGTTATGCTTGGTAAAGTAACCGGTTTGGTTTATAAAAAAGATATGCCGGTGGAGGCAACAAAAAAAAAGTAAAAAAAAGTAAAAAAATTAAGACCAGAATTTATTATAGTTTTAAAATTAAAATTATAATAAATATTATTACATGCCAAATGTACTAAAATCATTTAAAACAGGTCTAGGTAAAAATGTATTTGTTTGTCCTTGTTCATAATTGGGAATTTTTTTACAATCAAAATTAGATTCAGGACACCTTTCACAAGCGGGACATGGTTGACATTTTTGTTTTAATAATTTATCATCTACTGTAATATTATTACATTGTGGTTGTGAATTGTCATCGTCGTTTTGTGTTAACATATTAGAACCTACACCTGCAGAGTTCATAGATGATGTTGATTTTTTATCGGTTTGATTTAATTTATCATAATTAGAACCAGAATTTAAATGTGCATTTTTAGCCATTGATGGTGTCACGTTTGGTCCAAATAATGATTCTGAATACTGTAATGGGTTCATTGAATTTATTGGATTAACAATTGGATTTGATGATAAATTCATAGCTGTTTCAAACTTATTATTATAATTTGGGGCTAGATAATTTGATAACATATTGGTATCTCCAGAAGAAGACGTTGGTAACATATATGAGTGCAATTCATTATTATAAAACGGACTCGATGCTGAATCAGTATTCGAATTATTAGATTTATTAAATTTTAATAAGGCACTATATAATTGTGTTTCTAATTTATTAGAATCTTTTGCTCCTGTTTTTTTTTCTGTTGCTGATGCTGTTGCTGCTGTTGCTGCTGTTGTTGCTGTTGCTGCTGTGTCTGCTGTTGCTGCTGCTCCCGCTTCTGTTGTTGGTATAGTTCTAATTTTACCATTTTGTACCACATCAGTATTACTTATTTTTAAATTGATGTTTAGTAAAGTATTACTAAAGTCATATATATTATTAGAATTATCTGTATTTTTTCCCTGTCTTAATAACACATTTATCGGTTTGTTATTTTGTCCATTAGATGATACGTCTAAATGTATCATACTAGATACAGTGGGATTTTTCAATTTTAAAAATGTTTTATAAGTATTATTGGTTGTGATTACAACATTATATTTATTTGTTATCATAAATTCTCCTAAACTGTTGGATATTGAACTATTACTAACATCCAGTGAATAATCCGCCATACTAGTTAAATCTGTTTGTTTGGGATAATATTTAGTCGTTGAATCATTTAATGTCCAATAATTATAACTAGTATCTGATGAATTGGGAACCTGTTTAAAAAAATTCTTATAATTAGAAAAATCTTCTTTGTTATTTAAAATTGTACAATAACATATACTAGATGCCACTACTAAAATTAATAATAATATAATCAATAAATTATTTTTTTTAAAATTGAATAACATACTATATAAAGTATAATGTGAAAAAAGTTTATAGTATTAATTTAAAAATGAGTAAATGCAAATTACAAAAATTTTATAATGATAAAACAAATTTATTGGAAATCGGTATAGATGAGGTGGGTAGAGGACCCATGTTTGGTCGTGTATATAGTGCCGCTGTAATTTTACCTAAAAATGATGATTTTAAGTTTGAGCTACTTAAAGATAGTAAAAAATTTACTTCAGAAAAAAAAATAACAGAAGCAGCGACTTATATAAAAGAATCAGCGTTAGCTTGGTCAATTGCTTATGAAGATGAAAGAGTAATCGATTCTATTAATATTATAAATGCAACCCATAATTCAATGCATAAAGCTATTACTGCAATTATTAACAAAAAAACAACTAATGATGTACGTTTGTGTGAAAAATATTATTTGTTAGTAGATGGTAATGGTTTTAAACCATATACATATTTAAATAATAATTCAAATATGATTGAACAAATAGATAATGTTCTAGTTGAGGGTGGAGATAATAAATATTGTTCAATTGCTGCTGCTTCTATATTAGCTAAGGTTGAAAGAGATAAATATATTAGAGAAATGTGTGAAAAATATGAAAAATTAATTGAATATTATGATTTAAAAAAAAATAAAGGATATGGAACTAAAAATCATTTAAATGGAATACAAACTTATGGAATTAGTCCATGGCATAGAAAAACTTATGGATGTTGTAAAACGGCACAAATAAATCCTGAAGAATTTTATATTTAAGATTGTTTTAGTCGCAGGCGTCTTGCCCATTCATTTTTATACGGTTTTCTTTTGTTATTTTTAAGATAATTTTTATTTTTTTTACACAGTAATTCTTTAAGTGTCATATTCTCTGTCTTAACATTATCAGGATTAGTTTTTCTTTTATTTTTTGTAAAAGACCGTGTTTCAATTGTTCGCGGTTTTTTCAGCTTTACATAACAATATTCATAATAATCGTCATCATCATTACTTTCTTCATGGATATAATTACTATCTTCTTCTTCTACTTCTTCTTCTTTTACTTCTTTTTCTTCTTCTACTTCTTCTTCTACTTCTTCTTCTACTGGATAATTTACTTGTGTGGGTTCATTGGTTGGATTAACAGTTGTTGTTGGGTTAACTTCGTGAAAATCAATATAATCAATATTAAATTCAATATCCCAATATCTAGGATCATCGTATACAATTTTGCAGTTATTATTTTTTAAAGTTTCATAAAAATTCCGAGATCCATTATTATTATACCAAGTATCGATTTCAATAATAGCAAAACCATAAAATGGTTTGTCTTCGGCATTATATTCTGGTTCTAGATGATCATAAAAAGTTACATTTTTTACATTTGCAATATTATAATAATCAAAATGATGATAAATTTTTGGTATATCCCATGGTACTACATAATCAGGAATCATTAGTGATTTATATTTAAAAATTTCATGGTCTTCATTCATGCTACTTCCATATTCATCACTAATAAACCCTGTATGATCCATATTATTTTAATTAATAATATCAAATGTTAAATATATATTTTTAATCAATTTTTTTTATTTTTCTTTTTTTGTTTTTGTTTTTTGTTTTTTGTTTTTTGTTTTTGTTTTTTGTTTTTTTAAAAAACTGATTTTATAAATTATTAAATTAAAATATTAAATATAAACCGGTATTATATCTAATGAAAATTTTAGTATTTGATACAGAAACAACGGGTCTACCAACAAAAGGAGCGTCTATATATGAATTAAATAAATGGCCGTATATTATACAATTAAGTTATATATATTATGATTTAAGTACTAATAAAATAACAATCAAAGATAATTATATAAAAATTTCTGATTCAGTAAAAATCGAAGAAGAAAGTTATAATATTCATAAAATTTCTAAGGATATTTTAAACGAAAAGGGTATTTCTATAAAAAGTGCATTGTATGAATTTAATGACTATTTAAAATTATGTGATTTGGTGATTGGTCATAATATATCGTTTGATAAGAGGATGATTTTTGCAGAAAGTTTAAGAAATAATGTTGACCAAAATTTTACAATTTATAAAGAAAATAAAAAAATATGTAAACCAGAATATTGCACTATGAGATCTACTACGCAATTTTGCAATATTGAACGTCTTAATAAACAGAATAAACCATATTTGAAAGTTCCAAAATTGACAGAATTATATCAAAAATTATTTCCAGACGCAATTATTCCTGAAAATTTGCATAATTCTCTCGTTGATATTTTGATAACATTTAAATGTTATATGAAAATGATTTTAAATCAAGATATTACTGAACATAATGATACAGTTAAAGATTTGTTTATAAAATTTAATTGTTAATGATTAAATTTTATAGTAATATATAATTTTAAATAAAATATTAATATAATATAAATGAAAATAACGAAAAGATATAAAAAACAAAAAAAATATAGAACTAAAAAAAAAAAAATTTTTTTATAAAGTTAAACCCTTAAGAAAATCAAGAAAACCAAGAAAATCAAGAAAATCAAGAAAATCATATACAAAAAAAAATATTAAATTGATTAAACGTAAACGTGATGCTGGGGTCCCAGAAACCTCTTTCACTAAGTTTTTTAAAACTTATCGTAGAAAAACCGAAGAAGAAAAGAAAGAAGAAAAGAAAAAAAAAGAACTTAAATTATTAGAAAAGGCTATGTTAGAGAATTGCCCCATTTGTTTAGAATCACTTGATGAAGATAAAATAGATAAATCGGCGTTTGAAAAATGTTTGAAATGTTTTAAAAAAAAAGAAATACCAACTAAATTACCATGTAATCATTTTTTTCATGGACAATGTGTAGATCCATGGATTGCCAAACAAAATACTTGCCCACTATGTAGATGACGAATATTATCCTCGCCATCTGATTATGATAATGAGTACGATTTATTGTGATTAATAAATATTTTTAGTTATTAGTACCTACTAATATATATATTACTTAATATTATAAACTTAAATTTAATGCACCATAGCCATGATAAATTAATGTTAAAAATGCCAATGCTCCCAATAATGGATATACTACCGGATTAATTTTATTTTTATAATAAGCAATATAAGCCAATAATGGAACTATTATTAAAAGATGAATAAAATATATTAAGTATTGTTTTAAGTTTGTATCTTTTTTATCTTCTTTACCTTCTATTTGTTTTTCTGGTTCATGTGCAGGAGGTTTTATAACTTTTTGCCAGCTGTATTTACCTTTTTTTAAAGGTAAAATATCACAACTAAAAGCAAAATCGTACCAAGCCATTGCTACATATGATAAAACAAAAAGTAATCCTAAAATTCCATATAATAAATATTGATTCTTGATTTCGGGTTTATACAAAAAAAGTGCTATTATTATAAGAGAAAAAATAATACATTTTATATTTATTGTGAAAGGTTTCCCAAATAATCCACCAGCCATTTAATATATTACTAGAAGAAATAATATATTAAATAAACCCCATACCAGCACTAATAGTGTATCCATTTTCTTTGGCCCATCGTTCCTTTGCATTTGTAATACGTTCTTCTAGCTTCTTTTTCTTACGATATTCGTGTTTTTTTTTACTAATTTTTTGTTTCTTGGTCAATGGAGAATTCGTCGAACTATTTTCAGATTGGGTAAAAGACGACCTATTACTGTTGATATTTTCCTCTAAAACCGGAATTCCCAATGGTACAGTTTTATGAATTAGACTATTCAATTTCTCATCCATTTCACACATATGATCATTTGTATGTTGTGTAGTTTCGTGCATTATTTTTAAATCATGATTTAAAGCGTCGTTTTCGTCCGCCATTTGTAAAAATAGATCTTTCATTTTCTTGATGCTGTTTTCCTGTTCCTCATTTTGATTTTTAATTTCCGTGTTAATTTTAGTACTTGCTTCGTCGAATCTTACAATTATTTTACTAAGTACAGATATCTTATTATTGGTATCATCATTTTTTCTTTGAAATTCTTCAACCTTTGAAGACAACGAACTTATTAATTTATGAAGAATTGTAATTTCATGAATAAAACACACGTTTCCACTACGACTTAGATTTTGATCAATATTAATCGATGATGTTGTATGCGCGATCATTTTGACTATTTTAAGTCGATACAATATATAAAAAAAGAGAGAAAAAACATTTCAATTTTTTTTCATAAATTATTATCGGATACTTTCTAACAAAGTAACATATCTAACTTAATTAAACCAAACAATGTGTTAAATATATAATTTATCTATTTCGTTTTGTTTTATAATTGTTTCTTTTACCTGTTCTAACCAAATTGCTTCGATTGTAGTTTCTGTTGCATTGTCTAGAATTGCAAATAATTCAATATCGTTTTGTTTTATAATTGTTTCGTTTACCTGTTCTAACCAAATTGCTTCGATTGTAATTTGTGTTGCATTGTCTAGAATTGCAAATAATTCAATATCTTTTATTGATAATCTTTCAACACAAACTGTCGCTGGTGCCTTTAAATCATATGAATGTTTTAATTCTGAAATTATTTTGCTCATATTTTAAATTGATTATGTGGTGTATTATAAATACAAAATCAATTTTTTTTTCATAAAAATTTATTTATATAATTAAGTGATAATGGGTGGTTAATCCCATTAACCACTACACATTAAACATCCGTCATCCTTTTCTTCCGATTCTATTATTCCGTTGTTTTTCTTTTCTGGTTCAATTGTAAATTGTTGCGCTTGATGTTTGGCTTTTCGTCGTAAATAATAAATTCCTGTTTTTAGACCCGCTCTCCAGCTATAAAAATGCATATTTGTCAATGCTTTTGGGTCAGGATCTTCCATCCATAAATTTAAACTTTGAGATTGACAAATATATATACCCCTATCCTTAGACATGTTAATTAAATGTTTCATTGGCATTTCCCATACAATTTTATATTTTTCTTTAATATGTTCAGACAATCCTTCAATATTTTGAACACTACCTTTATTTGCAATAATATTATTTTTTATATCTTCATTCCATAATTCTAAGTCTAATAGTTCTTGGACCAAATATTTATTCATTAATACAAATTCTCCGGCTAGTGTTCGTCTGCTATAAATATTACTTGTAATAGGTTCGAAACATTCATTATTTCCCAGAATTTGACTAGTGCTAGCTGTTGGCATTGGTGCACATAATAAACTATTTCTAATACCATATTTCATAATCTTTTCTTTCAGATTTTGCCAATCATATCGATTAGAATATGGTTTAACAGACCATAGATCAAATTGAAATAATCCTTCACTAATTGGTGAACCTTTGAAAGAAGAATATGCACCCATAAAATCTTTCTCTAATTTAAAAAGTTCCGCATATATTGGTTTATGTTTTTTTAAGAGTTCTTCTACTTCTTTATTTAGTTCCATAGTTTTACTTGAAGACGCACATGTAACATTAAATACATTATATTCTTTACAATGAGGATCATCATTTTTAAAACTCCAGTTTTCATAACCATATTCTTCTTTTAAATAATTCATTTCTTTATTTCTCTCAAAACTTAGTTCATAACTGCGCTCTAATGCAGCGAAATATATAGTTTCAAAAATTAGCTTATTTATTTCTTTTGCTGAGTCTGAAGTAAATGCTAAGTCCATTTTGAAAAATGTATCTGCAAGACCCTGAACCCCTATACCAATAGGGCGGTGTAAAAAATTACTTCGTCTTGTTTTTTCAGTTGGATAGAAATTAATATCAATAATATTATTTAAATTATTAACTAAAACTTTTGCTATTTCATATAATTTATCATAATCAAATGTTTTATCTTCTTTTACAAAAATAGGAAGACTAATAGAAGCCAGATTACAAACGGCCGTTTCTAACGAGTCGCTATATTCTGTTATTTCGCAGCATAAATTACTGCTCTTAATGGTGCCTAAATTTTTTTGATTTGATTTTAAATTTACAGCATCTTTATATAAAATATACGGTGTGCCCGTTTCCATTTGAGAATCTAATATTTTAAGCCATAAATCCCTGGCGTTTATTTGTTTATTGTATTTTTGTTCTACTTCATATTTTAAATATAATTGTCTATAATTATCTCCATAACAATCACTTAATCCTGGACATTTATCGGGACAAAATAAAGACCATATTTTATTTCCAAAAACACGTTCCATAAACAGATCACTTATCCATAATGCATAAAAAAGGTCTCTTGCTTTGGATTCTTCGTCTCCATGATTTTTTTTTAGTTCTAAAAATGCTTCGACATCTGGATGATGTGGTTCTAAATAAATTGCAAAACTACCATTACGTTTTCCACCTTGATCGACATATCGGGCTGTTTTATTAAATACACCCAACATAGGTATTAATCCATTAGATATTCCATTTGTTCCTCTAATATGTGATCCTGATGAACGAATATTATGAACATGAAGACCTATTCCACCCGACCATTTAGAAATTTGGGCACATTCTTTAACTGTATTAAAAATCCCTTCGATAGAATCGTCTTCCATTGCTAATAAATAACATGAACTTAGTTGTGGTCTGGGTGTTCCAGCATTAAAAAGTGTTGGTGTCGCATGTATAAAATATTTTTGAGACATTAATTCATAAGTTTCTTTAATTTTATCCATATTATTTATATGAATACAGATGGATACTCGCATAAACATATGCTGGGGTCGTTCTACTATTATATTATTACATCTCAATAAATAAGCTCTTTCCATTGTTTTAAATCCAAAATAATCAAATAAGTAATCACGATCATAATCAATTATTGAATCTAATAAATCTTTATTTTCTTCTATATATTTAAAAATATCAGTATTAATTAAATTATATTCATTACTGTTTACATCTTTAAATTCATAAAGACGTTTTGTGGTTTCATAGAAAGAATTGCTTGTGTTTTTATGAAGATTTGAAATAGCAATTGCACTAGCTAATTTGGTATAATTTGGATGAGTTGATGCCATTGACGCACTTTGTTCAGCTGTTAACTCATCAATTAATGATGTTTTAATATTATCATATAATTGATCAATAACTTTCATGGATAGTTGTGCATATATAATATTAGTTAATCCATGCTGTTTACCAGTTGATTTTATTCTCTTTAATATTTTATCAAATGAAATTATTTCACTTTTTCCGTTTCGTTTATAAACGTGCATTTCGTGATTAGGATTAGGATTTTTATTATGTTTCATATTATATTTATATAGTAAATTAATTTTAAATTGTTCTAATATATATTTAAACATAAAAATAAATTAGCATTTAAATTGTTCTAATATATATTTAAACATAAAAATAAATTAGCATTTAAATATATATGTGTAAAGATATTTTTATAACCCACACCTGGGGTAATGATGAATTAGACAGAGATAATCATTTGCGATGTAAAGAAATTTGCGATAAATTAATATTAAAAGGTTATACTGTATGGTTTGATCATTATGATATGTATGGTAGTATAGATTCGTCTATAATAAAAGGAATTAATAATTGTAAGGTAGTCATAATTTGCTTAACCGAAAAATATTGTAATAAGATAAATAATGCAATTAATTCGCAAACACCTAATGATAATTGTTACAAAGAATGGAATTATAGTTTATTTAAACAGAAAAATTTAATACCTATAATAATGGAACCAAAAATGTTAGATCTTTATTTTAATGGAGAGGGCGCTATACAAATGTATTTAAATTCCACTATGTTTATGGACATGACACAAAACATGGATGATATTAATTTAGTATATCAAACATTGAGAAAATTAGGAGTTTATAATAAACTCGAAAAAAAAATGTATAAGGTTAAACCAAATAATTCATTTGATAATTTAATAGTAATTTTCAATTCATTGAAATCTATTTCACCGACAAAAATACTTTCACCTAGAAAAATGATATTTAATAACTTTAGTTCTAGTAATTTATTAATGCGGGAAAAATCCCAAAAAAAAAAATCCAAAATCAGAAATTTTATTAGAATTTAATTAGAATTTAATTATTTATAAATTTCTGTATCAAATTTTAAGTCACTAGTTCCCTGTATATCATTGTCTTTATTTGTATTAAATAAATTATTATCAATTAAACATCCATTGGTTTCTTGTGTATTAAGATCTTTATTAGTATTAATTAAATTATTGTTAATTAAACAGCCGCTTTTTGGAAAATCACTTTTAGCCTTATCATTTAATATCTCGGCTTTTCTCTTTTTACTTATTCTATCTTTATATTTTTCGGTTTCTTTTTCGTACATCAAATTTTCCCAAAAGATTTTAATTAATGGTAAAATATTATTAAACCAATATTTGTTACGCAATACTAATATGTTACTAATTTTTTCCAATTTCCAATAAATAGTTTTTATAAAGTCTATTTCTTTATTTTTTTCAAACATGTCTTTTTCCCAATTCAAATATTCATGTGATTTATTACTAATATTAAAAGGAGCATATTCATAATGTGGTGTATTTTCTTTATTAAATTGTAAAATTATTCCCTTATAATTTTCTGATATATCATCAATATAATCATCGACACATTCATATTCAATGAATTTAGTTTCTAAAAAATCGCATTCATTTAATTCGCAAACCTCCATTTGTATTTGCATTTGAATCCAATATTCCATTTTAGGTATTCCATTTATTTCTCGAGATACAACATTTTTTATTTCTAACATTCTTCCGTATAATTCTGACTGTGTATCGCATATAATTCCATCAGGAGATGCAGCTATAAAACTATATTTTTTATGGGGTATGCATCCAAATTCAGATACTTTAGTTTTATTTATATATTCATAATATAATGCAGAAACTGGTTCATATTTTTGACCCCAATGCATAGGTGAATTAATATTAATATTTTTAAATCTATCTATATTAACCGGTTGACATTTTTCCAGTATTAATTGTGATTGACTATAATCACTAATAAATATTTTCCAAATGTTTGAAGCCGTTAATGTTGAACTTCTAAAAATATACCATTCGTCTGATCTTTGTTCCGGTTGTATAATCGAGTTTAAATAATTTAATTTTTCTGTTATTTTATGAAAATTGATCTCTTTATTGTATGATTTATTACTCATATTTTTACGTATATAACTTTTTTTATAAGATCTTTTGGGTATAACAAATTTGAAAATAGTTGATCTACTTATCATATTAATATTATATATTACATTAATACATTCCTCATTAGATATATTAATTATAGTATTTAATACGTTATCTTCTATATATTTATTGTACATAATTTCATAACTATATTCAAATATCGATTCATATAAATCTTCATGAATTATTTGAAGTATATGGTCGTTTATATATTCTGTCATTAGTAATAATGATTCGTCTAATAAATCTAATACTGTTTTTTCGTTTTTAACATGAGTAATATAAGAATACAAATTATATTTTTTACTTATCTGTAATATAAATTGATTTATATTATCATGTTTGATTTCGTTATGTGTAATCATAATATATTAAATAATAATATTAGTATTAAGTACTTTATAAATAAATTTATTTTCTCAATTTATTTATAAATTTATTTATTATTAATAAAAAAGTTAAATGAATTTAAAAATATAAATCTATAAAATTGTATATGTCTGTTAAAATTGTTGCTGAATATGTTTGGTTGGATGGCAACGGTGAATTACGTTCGAAAGCAAAAACAGTAGAAATTGATGTTAATAATAAAACTCAAAATATTCTACCTGAATGGAATTATGATGGTAGTTCAACTGGTCAAGCATCTGGTATTAACTCAGAAATAATTTTAAAACCACAAGCCATGTGTAAATGTCCTTTTAGGAGAGATAAAAATATTTTAGTTATGTGTGACACATATAAACCCGATGGCACACCTCTTAAAGGAAATAATAGACATTGGGCTAAAGAATTATTTGATAAAAAATTAGACGAACATCCGTGGTTTGGTATTGAGCAAGAATTTTTTTTAATGTCAAATAAAACAGGAAAACCATTAGGGTTTTCAACAAATAAAGATCCTAGTCCACAGGGTCAATATTATTGTAGTGTTGGTTCGAATAACGCATTTGGTCGTGAAATTTTGGATGTATTTTATGAACACTGTTTATTCGCAGGATTAACTATATCTGGTATTAATGCTGAAGTAGCAATTGGTCAATGGGAATATCAAATTGGACCCCTAGAAGGTATAAATGCCGGAGATGAATTATATTTAGCGAGATATATATTACAAAGAGTAACTGAAAAATTTGACGTGACTATAGATCTACATCCAAAACCACTTGATGGAGATTGGAATGGATCTGGTTGTCATACAAATTATAGTACCAAATTAATGCGTGAAGGATTACTTGAACAAAAAAAAGTTAAGTCTCAAGATTCTAAAGAGAATATTTTAATTAATGTAACAACTGGGCTTGAATATATTGAGACTGCTGTAAATAAATTATCACTTAAACATACCGAACATATGAAATTATATGGAAAAGATAATGAATTAAGAATGACAGGAATGCACGAAACAGCAAAATACGATACATTTAATTATGGAGTAGGTAACAGAGCTGCGTCTGTTAGAATACCAAATTCAACAATTAAAGATAACCGGGGCTATTTTGAAGATCGAAGACCAGCCTCTAATATGGATCCATATTTAGTAACGGGTTTAATATTTCAAACAACAGTATTAGATGAAGAGAATACAATTATAGAATAAATTATAGAATAAATTTATATATTTATATAAAGTTTACATAAATATATGATTAGAATATAAATATATGCAATATCCGTATCAATTAGATTGTGGTATATTACCTGGTTTAGATTCGGAATTATTACCAGTATTAGATTCAGAATTATTACCAGAATCAAAACAAATAAAAAAGAGATTGATAAATTCAATCTGTGTTTATTACAAAAAATATATATCTATTGATCATATTGGAAAATATATAATAACAAATAATATAATTAATATATATAATGATAATCCGGGAATAGATAACTATACCTATAATAGTAAAAAACGAAAACATTTACATATGTAAAATTTATACTATAAAATCTTAATGGTTTTTTTATTATTTTTTTTATCTTGCGGTAAAGATTTTATTGTAGAAACATGTTTGTCGTCTTTTTTTAATATAAAATTGCGATTTTCGATCACGAAAATCAGATTCGGTATATTTGTAATAATATTATTATCTTTATCGTATATAACATCTTTCGATTTTATTAGATTTTTGCGATCCAAACATCTTATAAAATAATTTTTTAAATTTAATATTTCACCATCTGATAAATGATGCTTGGATTTTAAACATTCAGCATAATTATTCAATCTTTTAATTTTTTGTGTTTTATCTAATTTTGCCCAGGATTCCAATTTGCTTGCTTTAGATTCACTTTCTAAAAAATTGCTTATTTTTAAATTATTACTAAGATCTTCGTATATAGGATTAATATTTGTGCCGTTTAATAACATTGTTTTGTACGCTAAATTTTTTAATTCTTGACAATTATCTTTATTTTTTTTAAACGTATTATTGCTTGTATCGTTATTTAACATATTATATAATATAGTTGAAATAAGTTTATATAATTTTCATATAACATATATTATTGAATTTATTTTAAAATTTTTTTATCGATATTTAATAAAATGAAAACTGTACTATTAAATAAGTCATCAAAAGTATTCGATAATGATAAAATAGAATGTATTGAAAATAAAGAAAAAATAAGAGAGAAAATAAAAAAATTAAAGGATAATTCTAACAATAATATAATTATTGAAAAATTTAATACACATATTGAACAAATAAAATTAATAAATAGATTATTTTTAGGGGAGATTTTTATTGAAAGAAAATTTTTATTAAGCGAATTAAAAAACAAATTGTCTAGTTATAAAAATCAAGATATTAAAAAAGATCTACACGAAGAATGTAATTTGATAACATTGGATAATATAATTAATAAATTAGTTAATAGTAAATTAAAATGTTTCTATTGCAATGAAAAAATGTATATTTTATTTGAAAAGGTGAGAGATAATAAACAATGGACATTAGATAGATTAAATAATTATGATGAACATACCGATAAAAATACAATTGTATGTTGTCTACAATGTAACTTACAACGAAGAAGAAAAAATAGTGAAAAATTCAAATTTACAAAACAGTTAGAAACTAAACAATTGAAAATTAATAAAATTAACTATTCGATCTAGGTAACAAGTCTTTGTTTTTTGGATTCGTGATTAGTACCATCATCCCCGTCTGTATCTTTATCTTTTTTTAATTGTTCATTGTGTGATTTAATTTTTTTCTTGATCAATCTCTTAAAATGTCTTTGCAAATTTGTTTCCACATTATACTTAATATCATCATCTAATTCCAAATACCATTCTGGATAAGCACACTGAATCTTAATACAAATAGGACCTGTTTCTTCTGAATTGACAACAGATACATGATTTTCATTAATTAATCTGTTTACACATGATTGAATGTATAATATATATTCATCATCTGACATGTGGTAAGTAGTCATATTTTAATATTGTATATAATTAAATATTATAATATTTAATTATTATCAATTTTTTTGTTATTTTTTTAAATACTCTGCTAAAACAGGTTCGATTAGTTTGATTAATATTTTTTGTGACTGATTATCTAAGCTATAAAACCATTTTGGTGGGGTAATATTTAAACAAAATTGTCCCATGGTCGGATCATAATATTTTTCATATATCATTTCTTTAATTAATCTTTCAAGTAATCCAGCAATATAAATTGTTAAATGTTGTTTTTCAACAGAAACATTATTAAAACTATCAGTTATTTCTTCCATATTATCCGCGGGGATAGGACAAATTTCAGAACATTGTTCCATATTAATATCACAACTCATGTTATTTTACTATATTATTTAATTTATATTAATTAAATAATATCAATTTTATTTCTTCAAACTTCTATTTCTTCAAACTTCTATTTCTTCTTTTAGATTTTCTTCTTTTAGATTTTCTTCTAGGTTTTCTTTTTTTTGTTCCTCTTTTCTTTCTATTACGTTTTTTCGTTTTTTTTCCTCTCCCGGTTCTTTTTCCCAATATTGAGGATACGTTTGTAAATGTTCTGTTTAAATGGAATGATCCTCTAGCTTTTTTATAATATAATTCTTTAATAATATCTAAAAATCTATAGATATCATCTACTATTAATATAGGTTTTTTTTTATCTGAATTATTTAATAACGATTCTAAAAACTCTATTTCACCTGTTAGTGTAGAATAATACGCACTATTATTATATAATGTTGCTTTATAAATATTTTTTTTTTTAATTAATTCTATAATTATTGGTTGAGAAATAATTTCTCGTTTAATATTAATTAAATAATGAAATTCTGGATAATTCATATTTATTTGAGATAAAAAACTTAGAAAATCATTTAATTTTTTATATTGTTCTACGGTTATTTTGTCATCTATATATGTAGAAATATGTTTCTCCATAAAATCTGTAAAATAATAATTTAGTTTGCTTCCTTCTATAATAAAATTTTGCTGGTCTTCAGGAGACTCGTCTTTAAAATTTGATATGAAGTCTACAAAATTTGAATCAAATAAACTTTCGGCCATATTATATTATACAAATATTATAAAATTGCGTTATAAAATTGCGCGCAGGGCAGCTTAAAAATAAATTCCCATATAAATACCTTTTTTTATAAATCCACTTTTTTTATAATAATTTTCTAGATTAGAATCACAGTCTAATATACATTTATAACAATTATTTTGTTTACTTATATTAATCGCATGATTTAATAATAATTTACCAATGCCACAATTTCTATTATTAATATCAATAACAAAATCTTCTATATGCCCCACACATTTTCCGTTATGTATTAATTTTTGTTCTATTAATAATGTAATTGATCCAATTATTACATTATTGTCAATACAAATAAAAATAAGATGATTATCTTTTAGATCAGTTATGATTTTCTTAATTTTTTTTAAAGTCAAAATATTAGCGTCTATATCACCAAAATTTCTATATAAATTTAATAATTGCTCATATTTATCTTTCGTAATTTCTATATTTTTTATATTTACAATCATTTATATTAATTATAAATATTTGTTAAATAATAATTTAAACATATTAATGATAGTAATATTTAAAAAATGAATTACTATACACAAAATGATCTATTATTGAATAAGCTACTTAACTTTTATAATAGAGACAATAACTTAGAAAAGATGTTAAAAATTATCAATGGAGAATCACCGATATCTTTAAGAATAGTTGATTGGTTTGCTACAAATTATTCAAAAAAAAATTATACTCTTTATGATATTAAAGAATCAAATGTGAGGTTTAAGGTTTATAATGATTATAAATTAAAGTTAAAAGCATATTCAAAAAAACGATTCGATCCTTTTTGTAGATGGGAAAGGATAACCATTCCGTATAAAAATGATACACATATTCAAACAACGTTAGGGCAATTAAATTTTTTTAAATGGGCGTTGGAAAATGGTGTCATTAAATATATAGAAGAAAATTATGATATTATTGATAAAGATATGAATTCTAGAAATAGTTCATCTAAAAATAAAAATTATTCCCTTAGTTCCAATAGTTCCAGTAGTTCTAATAGTTCTATAGACAGCGAAGCTTCTTCAATCAGTAACAATAGTTCTAATACATATAACAATAAAACGCGGAAAAAAAGAGAGGAATTATCAATGAATGCCTCTAGAAGTATAAAAAAAGAATTATTGGATATTACTGTTGTTTTTAATTGAATAGACTTTTAATTATCTGCTACTTGGTGTAAATTTCTTAATTTGGGAAATAAATTGTAATATGATTGCATATAATAATTTATAAAAATTTGTATTAATGTTGTGAATACTAAAATAATCATAGTACCAGGATATATTTTTAATCTGTCTATTGGATGAAAATAAGATAATAACGACAAACAATTTATATCATAATTATTATAATTTAAACATATAGTTGCTTCTATAAAAATAATTGTATATAATATGTTTATAGTAGTATTGATATATTGATAACCTAAATATAAAGCAAATCCACATTTATTATAAGTATGTGCGGATATATATCCAGTAAAACAAATACCTGAAATAAATAAATTTATAGTATAACAATCATGAGTAAGATATATATAAAAATTAAATAAAAAATCCATGAGTACTAACAATCTAATATATATATTTTTAGACTGTAAATAGCGAGCATTATTAATATCTCCTTCTGTAAGATATATTAAAGTGTCGGTATTGGCTTCTTCATCACTTTTAGTTAGTGAATTTTTTATATATGGATTTTTTTCACTTAAATCAGAACAATAATGAATTTCACCACCAGGTGATTGTACAGTAAACAATTTTTTATCGCTCATTATATATATGTATTATATTTTATATTTATATTTATTACTATATCATGATTATAAAAATAAATAAGTAGATGTATTTTTATAAAAATAGAATATTAAAAATTGAATATTAAAAATTGAATATAAATATAAATATATATTTAATAATATACAAATGTATGATTTTTATAATATTTTAACAGCAATTATGGGATATTTTAGAAGATATCGTGTTATAAATGATAGATTAGATAAAGAACCATATTTGGAACGATTTTATATATTTTTAAAAGATAGAAAAAATTTTCCATTTAATATATTTATTCATAGATTTTTAAAATCAGACCCAGATGATTTACATAATCATCCATGGTCGTTTAGAACATTAATATTATATGGTGGTTACTGGGAATATACAGAAGCTGGTAAATTTTGGAGAAGGCCACTCAGTTATAGATATGCACCAGCGAATACTTTTCATAGAATTGAATTAGATAAAGATATACCACATTGTTGGACATTGTTTATTCCTGGAAAAAAAGAACAAGATTGGGGATTTAAAACAGATAAAGGATGGATCCAAAATGAAGAATATTTTAATAAAAAAAATTAGAAAAAATGAATAAATCCGAATAAATCCGAATAAATCCGAATAAATAAAAATCACAATATTTTATTTATAATTTATGTTATTATATAAATAAAATATTACATTTATTAAATAAATGGGACTTACACAAAGCATTAACAAAATAAATTGTATATCAATGCAAAATATAATAAATGATAAAACAAAATATTTGATTATAAACACATTGACATTAGATAATCAAAACTGTTTAATAAAAAACACAGTTCAGGCAAATACTGAAGTTGAATTATTAAATAATTATTTGAAAGAAAATAATAAGGTAAATATAGTAATTTATGGTGAAAATAGTTGTGACCATAATGTTGTTAATAAATATAATCAGTTATATAAATTAGGATTTAATAATTTATATGTTTATGTGGGTGGATTATTTGAATGGTTACTTTTACAAGATATATATGGTGACGATGAATTTCCTACTACTTCAAAAATTTTAGATATTTTAAAATATAAAGGAAAATCAATAATATAAATTATTTGTTACTCTTATCTATAAAAAAATTGAAATAAATTTTATTTAAAAAAATATTAAATATATAAAAATGTCAGACAATTCACATTTAATCAATTCTTTCACATAGGCTTTAACATGTGAAATATGTCAGGAAGTTGCAACATTACCAGTACATTCTACATGTTGTGAAGCTGCAAAAAGTAGGCAGCCCGCTTGCCTTTCATGTGTTCGTGAATATTATGAATTAAATAAAAATCCAAGACATCGTGTTAATTATCGTAAAGCATGGGGTGGTGTGGTTGTGATGTTTATGTGAAATCCGCAGCAGGAGTAAAATGCTATTCTCATACGATTCAATTAGATATGATCCGTAATGCTGTCGGTCCGTCTGTTTGTCACCATAATAAATGTGGTGTTTCTTGTGAAACTGCTGCAGAACTCAGGCGTCATTTATGCGGGACAGCAAAAACATCAGATAAACATCCCAATTGTAAAGAAGCTACTACAAAATGCTTATATTGTCACACATATGGAAAACGTGAGTTTATCGAGGGTGTGCATTATAACAAATATCATTCATCTATAGTTTGTACTGTGTGCAATTGCAAAATACCTTTATTAAGTGCTTTAAATCATTATAATTATCACTGTACTCAGTTGCTAAAATTTAAATCAGATATAGAACAAAAAAATAAGTAAAAAAGAAAAAAATAAAATACGATAAAAATAACAAAATTTTTTTATTTTATCATTTATATGGATATAGCCAGTTTATTACTAGATTTAGAAATAATCAAACAAATAAAAGAGAATGATAAATTAGCTGTTTATATAATTCCTGGAAAAACTCTCATTTTTGTTGATTCTAATAGTTATATAAGTTCCATATCAAGAAAATATTATGGGTATAATAGAGAATCTTGTATTGATTATATTGATAAATTGATAAATAATATAGAAAAATCTAGTAGTACTATCATGTCTGGTAATCATACAGATTTGGGAGAAACATTAAAAACGTCTATTAATAGTTCTATTGAAGGATTCGAGAATTTAAAAAAAACATATAAGACTGATTCAACTATAGTGGCTAATTTAGCATTATATGTAAATAGACTTACAACAGTTTCATCTACTTTAGATAACTATGAAGATAATTTACATGTCAGTATTCATGAAATTGAGAATAATACACCCATTGGTTATAATGACCTAGCCATACAAGATCAATCCACCAGAAATAATAGTAATAATAGTAATAATACTAATAACACAAATGATGACGAATAAAAATAAAAAATAATGTTACGAACAATGACTAATAAAATAGCTGATTACATCATTTTATATAAGAGCCATAATGTCTTTTAGTTATTTTAGCTTTAGTCGGAGAAATTGATACACCATATAATGGTATATCATTTATACAAATATCATCTGGTAAACGTAAATCACATAAACTTGGTCTTCGACCAGTTATATCGACCTTAAATATTCTTGCCAGTCGTTCAAAATCTTTTCTTTTAATTTCATATATTGTATTGCTTATAATTTTATCAAAATTATCTCTAATCTCAGGAACGGAAGCAACCAATTTATAAAATTCTTGTTCGTTTAATACACTATCACCATTTGTGTCTGCTTCGTGAAATATTTTTTCTGCTTCAATATTTTTTACATCTCTCAATGCATATTTAAATTCATCTAAATCAATACAATTGTCACCGTTTGTGTCTATGCAGCCAAATAATGCTTTTACCATAGCTCCGTTCTCTTTTTTTATTTTTCGTGAATTAATTATTATCATATATTCAATTTCTTTGGGTTTAATGAATTTTTCAAATGCTAAACTTAATGAAATATAAGATTCCCATGGATAATATAATCTAATTAAACTAATAAATCCGCGCCGCCGAATACGTAATTCATGTCCTAATGTGTATTTGGATGCTTCATATAGTTTTAGTATATGTTCTATTCTGTATTTTGGGATTTGTTGATTAATATTTATACCTGTTTGTTTTAACATACATATTATTTTTATAAAATAATATAAAAATAATTTAGGAATCTTTCCAGTATAATATAATGTCTATTATCGATAATAATATTAAATATACAGAACAATTATATAATATTTTATTATATTCTCAAAATAAATGCAGTACTTATTTATCAGAAAATATAATTGTTAAAGAGTTGTTATTTATAAGTTTTATAATATTTTTTTTTGATAATTTATTTTGTTTTATATTTGGGAAGAAAGCACGATGGTTTCAATTACATTGTTTAATAAATATTATTGTTACTATTGACATTATACCAGACATCATTGATTTTATAATTAATCCAAATGAAGGATATAAATTATTGACTTCAAATACTAGTAGTTATTATATATTGATTGTACATTTATATCATATATTTATGTTTAAAAATCTTAATTTAATTGATTATTTTCATCATATTTTATTTATAGGATTTGGTGTAGTACCAACATTATATTTTGTAAATTCAAACCAAATATATTTAGGATATATTGTTTGTAATGGAATTCCTGGTATAATAGAATATGGTAGTTTAACATTAGTAAAGCATAATTTACTATCTATTTATAATCAAAAAAAACTAAATACTATATTATACATATTTTTAAGACTACCAATGTGTATATTTGGATCAACTATGAATCTTGTAGCTTATAAAAATGGATTAATATCAGATACTCTAGTAGTAACATTATATATGAATTGTTTATTATATTTTAACGGTTGTTTTTTCACAATATTAACATGTGATAGTTTTTTTAAATTAAAATATTCCGATCAAATAATTAATATTAAAAACAAACGAGATTAATTTATCTGCAATATATAATGGTATTTCGAAGATTTACAAAAAAAAAAAATCTATTTTTTTGTAGAAAATTTGGTAGTTGTAACCCTTTCAGATTTTTAACAAAAAAAACTTATAGATCCATTGCGGAAAAATATTATGCAAATTCAAAAAAATATTATTTAAAATTTAAAGAAGAATATGCTAAAAAAAAAGGATTACATGAATATACAGATGACGAATTAGAATTATTAAATGAACAAATGCGAGTAGGTACCGCTGAAGAACAGAAACAAGCAGAACAAAAAATGCAAAATTTGGTTAACATATCGTCGTTTAAACAACATGTGAATAAAGATATGAAAAGTATTATTAAATTCTTAAAATCAAGTATAGAAAATAATTTTATCCCCAGTTATTCATCATGGTATAGAAATCATGAACGAGATAAAATAATTAAACCTACGTATGAAATAGTTGATGCTAGGTGGGTAAATATTATAAAAGATAAAAAAAAGGTTTCATTACCAGCGCCTTTAGAAACTTGGCAAAAAATGACCGGAGATAATAAAAATAAGATAACATATATTTTAGAAGATTTACAATTAATAGCTATGGAATATTTAAACAGAAAAACTTATGTAAATAAAAATTTATTAGAAAAAACTTTATATGATATTATTGATAAAAATAGATATGATTTAAATAAATTAGCGTTAAAATTTTTAAAATTTAGAATTAAATTTATATTAAAAAACAGAACATTTAATAGAAAAAAATCAACCAAGTATCTAAAAAAATTTAAAAAAATTAACCTAGAATTGGTAGATAACGATAATTTAAGTCAAATTTCTGATAAACGTATTAGAAAATTTAAACAAGACCAATTTGCCAATATATATGATAGTTATATTGATGTCGAGAAAAGATTTCAAAGTGAATATGGAGATGAACTGGATAGAAATGTTACCCCCAGGCAACATTTAAAATCGCCACTTAGTTTATCTTTATCAAGATCAAAATTAAGTAGAAAAAAATCTCCTAAACGAGAATTATCCGAAGAAAAAACATCTTTAGATTCCATGATAGGAACACCGAGACCATCGCCTAGTGAATTTACAGAAATAGAATTGACACCTAAACGAAAAACCATGTCGTCTGTTGTAATACCAAAAAATTGGAAATCACATAAATCTAAAAAACTATCTCCTGGAGAATTAGAAGCTATTAAACAGGTAAATGAGATAGTCGACGATGAATTACACCAACGAGCCGATACCATACCATATAGACCACTTACTAGATGGACGAGAAGAAACCCCGGTGAGCGAAGAAGAAATTTAGTGTATAATGAATTTAATGAAAGATTGGAAATATTATTTCCAGACAAAGATGGTTGGGAAATATTAGATCCACCCGGAGATGGATTATGTTCTATTTATTCTCTATATGTTACACAAGATCCTACCTGGATTCAAAATACACAGAATTTAAAATGCAATGTAGATTTAATATTGAATGATATAGCAGATGGAATACAACTATATTACGAAAGCAATCCTGGTGCAGGAGAAGAAATTATCCAAATCGAAGAACATGATATCTTTCCCATTAATAAATATACGCAAAAAGAAGTAATAAAAACCCGACTAAAAAAAATATTTACATTAGGAACTACACCATCACAATTAGCAAAATATTTAGCATATAAATTTGATAGACATATTTTATTATTAACATATGATGACAGATCTCGGGAACCATATGGTTATGTTCCTTTTTTAAATAATAATCCAGAAGATATAGATTCATATACTATTATATTAACCGCATTTGGACACACTGTTTTAATACATAATCCAGATCCAATTAAAATAAGAACTTTTTTTAACAATTTTCCCAAGCGCGATGGTCATTGGATGGCGGAAACAAAATATAATTATCTAGAAATACAGCAACAGCAAAAGCGATTAGGACGAGGAAAAAAATCTAAAAAACGCAGAAAATCTAAAAAAAGAAAATCTAAAAAAAGAAAATCTAAAAAAAGAAAATCTAAACTAAGCAATTTCTTTCGATTCTAATTTATAGCATTATATGCTAATAACTCAGCGTTTCGATTACCGATTGAATGAATATCTGTATTATTAGTATGTGATTTAATATGTTTAAATTTGACATTATCTTTATTTTTATATAAATTATATATTTCAAATACTAAATCTTTATTTGGAATATTTTTTTTCCAATTATCTTTTACACATTTTTCACCATATGATCTAATACATTTAATAGAATAATCTGAATCGGTTACTATACAGATTTTTTTACCTTTATTAATATCGTCCTTTATTATTTCGTATACAGTTTTTATGGCTATTAATTCGGCTGAATTGTTGGTCTGAATATTTTTTCTCCAGCAATATCCTTTAATAATTTTAGAAACGTTACGTTTATCATTTTTCTCAAAAAAAATTCCTATTCCAGCAATAGCATTTATTTTACCATTATTTTTACAAGACCCATCTGTATAAACATAATATTCTACCTCAGAATCATCAAACTTCTCATAAATATTTTCATATAATTCACATCCTGACATATTATAATTTAATATGTATTCATCAGCTTCTTTTTCTGTGCTAAATTTTTTATATATAGCTCCTTTGAACCCTAATACTTAGTCTTTACAATCGTTCCAAAAATTATAAATTCCTATATTATGACCTTTTGCAACGGCATAATACATTTATATAATTTATATAATTTATATAATTTATATAATTTATATAATTTAAATATTAATATTTATTAATATTTAAATATTAATATTTATTTATATTTAATTTTTCAAATATGTATTATGATATATATTATACCAATAATACTACCAAAAACGATAGCAATTGGTATAAGTAAGTTTAGAAGATCATAAATACATTGCGAACATTGCCCGATTTCTTTCGGACTATTTTTCAAAATATAATTTGTGTCTATTGTTATATCGTTCAAATTTATAAAGTGTTCTGCATTTTTCATTAATATAAATATATTTGAAAATATTTAATAATTATTTATTAAAACAATTTTATTATTTAATCAATTTTTCACCACTCAATACGTCTAGTTTTATTTTTTTCTAAAATCATATTAATTTTAGAAAATGGTTTAGATCCCATAAATGCTGGAAATTCTTTATATTTTTTATAAACACTGAGTGGTGATGGATGAGATGATACAATTAAATGATGCTTATCAACATTAACATTTTTTAATTGATTATGAGCAAATGCTCCCCAGGCCACAAAAATAATAGGTTCTGTATTTTTATTTAATTCATATATAATAAATTTAGTAAATTCGGTCCATAAATTGGCTTGTGAATTGGGTTTACCTTGTATTACGCTTAACGATGCGTTTAGCATTAAAATACCTTGTTTTGCCCAATTTTCAAGACTAAAATCCTGTAACTGAATATTCAAATCTTCCTTCAATTCTTTAGCGATATTTTTGAGAGAAGGAGGTACTTTACAATCTTTAGAAATACCAAAACATAGTCCAATGGCTTGATTTTGACCATGGTATGGATCTTGGCCTAATATAACAACTTTTGTTTTAATTGATTCAAAATAATTGAAACATTTAAAGATGTGTTCTTTTTTGGGAAAGATTTGAATATTTAGGGAACAATCATTATATGTTTTTTCTAGTTCGTCCAATTTATTTAATATAGTATCTATTTTTTTATCTTTTGATTCATAATTTATAAATATTTTATTCCATGAATCGGGTACGGTTAATAAGTACATTTTTTTATAATAACTTTAATTTATTATAATTAAATTAATTTTAATTTAAATTAATTTTAATTAAAATATTCTTAATATATATAAATAATGGTGCTTGAATTAAACGAAAACGAAGGACTCGAAAACGAAAACCAGGACGATAACCAGGACGATAACCAAAATGATGAACAAAAGGGTGGTAGACGCAGAAGAAAATCTAGAGGTGGAGGTAGAAAGGTTAAATCTGGTAAACGTACCAAAGGAAGAAAGGGGAAAAAAGGAAAAAAGCGCGGAACAAAAAAATTAAGAAAAACTTTATCTAAATGGATAAAACATGTTAAAAATTTTGCCAAAATGAATCGCATGAAATATCCACAGGCTATGAAAGACCCAAAATGCAGACAAACTTATAGAAAGTAGATTTTTATAGAAATACAAAATATAGAAATATAAAATATAGAAATATAAATTTATTTTTTAATAATATAAATTTATATTTTGATTTAGTAATATTTAGTATTATTTAGTATTATTTAGTATTATTTCTAATTTATATATAATTATTTAGTATAAAATTATAATATTCAATTACTTCTAATTTATATATAATTTTTTTCTTTTTATAGTATATAAAAAATGGCAAGAACTAGAAGACAACAGAGAAAAAAGAGTCAATCACGTAAAAGAAGAGGAGGAGGTC
>TARA_B110001450_G_scaffold236922_1_pt1 | contig 32789 bp, 10 predicted proteins | sample TARA_B110001450 | Tara Oceans TARA_B110001450 (sample SAMEA4396538) | marine metagenome | biome: Polar Biome; feature: [SRF] surface water layer (ENVO:00010504); material: water (ENVO:00002006), including particulate matter (ENVO:01000060) such as... | depth 5 m | reverse complement strand
TAATTACAGATGTTTCAATTAATAAATATGACATAAGTAATATTAAACAAAATATATATAATATAGAAGTTTCATTTAATTTACTTGATATAAGTAATATTGTTAGTCAATTAAATGAATTATCAGGAAATGTATTAGAATTAAGTAGTATATTAGATGATATTTCAATTAACAAATATGATATTAGTCTTAATAAATATGATTTAAGTCTTAATAAATATGCCATAGAAAATATAAAACAGGACTTAAATACTTTAAATACTCATATTATATTGTTGAATAATCAAGATGTATTAATGAAAACAGATATTAATTATAACACAGCATTGATACATGGTAATTCAATTAATATAAATTTATTAGAAAGCAAAATGATTAGTCTAGAAAGTTTAATAACCGATGTTTGTAATAATATATTAGATTTAAATACAAATTATGTAAATAATGTAGTGAATGATATAAGTAATACAATAAATGAAGTAAAAACAGAATTATATTCGCATAATATTTTAATAAAAGGTGATATAGTTTTATCTAATTCCAATATAGAATATAATAGAGCGAAAATAGAATTATTGGAAAATGATTTTATACATATGGTTAATAAAATTACTGTTTTAGAAAGCAATCAATTAACAAAACAGGAGTTTGTTGAAAGTGATTTGTTATTAAATTTGTATATTCAAAATAATTTAATGAAATCGGATATTTTATTATCAAATTCAAATATAAATTATTATTCAGAAAGAATAGAATTAATTGATAAATTAATAGAAAATTTATATACCAAATTAAATAATAATTATTATAATATATTACAAATAAAAACAAAAAATATTAAAACACAAGATATTATCGTTACCAATATAAGCAATGAAATAGTTAATGATATATCATTAAATATTACCAGTTTTAAAAATAATAGTAAATATAAAATTTTATTAAATTTCAATTATATATCATCTACATTACCTAATATGCTACTATATGTTTCATTATATTATAAGATCAACGATTTAAACGAAGTTCATATAAGCGAATATATTTTAGGTACAGAAAATACTTCATTTAAACATGGATTATTTAACAATAATTTTTATATAGATATAAACACCGGAATGAATAATGTTATAAATTTTTATATAAAAGTAAGAATAAATAACGACACACATTATTTAAACAATTTAAATATTTCAGATGAATCATTATATCCAAAAATAATGTTAAGTCAACCAGGAAATACTATAAGTGTAGAAGAAATTAACCATATTATTTTATAATAATATTTTTTATTATATAAAATGAGTCAATTAGAACTTCTTAATCCCAATAGAAATTGGTCAATTGGTAAAACTTATGGTCATTTAAAATTTGTAGATATAAGTGGACAATTATACGTAGATGATTTAATTATAAGAAATAAATTATCTGTTTTAGATATTTCCGCGGATAAAATTTCATATAACGATTTATCAAATAATGTTAAATTTACAACTCAGAATAATAATTATTTAACAACAAATACAGATATACAAGATTTAAGTAATGATTTATATACATATTTTACACCGTTAAGTAAAAACGGTAAAATTTTCGTAGTTTCAAATTTAACATATTTTTGTTCTGTTGGTTTTGGTGAAAGAATAGCAATTCAATTATGGAGAGATAATAGTATGATATATCACGATATCAGTTTGGGATCTACAAATGCGACTGGTGGATTAACTGCAGTTTATAGTATTAATTTAATTGATTTACCAAATGATACTAATATTCATAAATATTATTTTAAATATCAATTAGAATCTAATGATAGCGGTATTGAGCAAGGGATATTAAAAGGTACGATAGTACTCTCTGAATTATAATTATTTTTATTTGTCAAAATAATTATGTTTGTATAATTATTTTTATTTGTCAAAATAATTATGTTTGTATAATTATATAAAATGGGAACGAAATATTTAACATTTAATAAACAATCAGACAATTTACTTCTAACCGCGGGTAGACTAAGAAATCCATTAATAAATGGCACACAAGAACCATTAAGTGTAACATCTGCATCTAGTTTAACTCTAGATACATCAAGTGCGTTAGTAATAAACTCATCGAAATTTGATTTAGATTCCAATGGTAATATGGATCTTACAGGTGTTTTAAAAATAAATAATACAGATATATTAACTACAATAACAGAAACGTTGAATATAGGTCAAGATGCATCATTTAGTAATGTAGATATATCAGGAATATTAGATTTAACAAATGTTGGAAAAATTCGCGGACCAGCAGTTATGTATATTGATCCACATACTCATGAAGATAATAGTGGGAGTTTAGTAATTTTAGGAAATTTAGAAGTTAAAGGAACAACCTTTACAGTTCATTCCCAAACAGTAGAAATAAGTGATAATAAAATTGCAATAAACGCTAATTGGAACGCAGTGAGTGATGCTGGTATAACTATTAATTTACCTGGAGGTAGCGCTAATTCAGAATTAGTATGGAATCTTGATAATGCTAGGTGGCAAGTATCAGAACCTTTTTATATGGGAGATGATCTTACGGTTAATAATACTTTAACGGTAACTAATAGTTTTTCATCGACCAATTTTAAATTTGGCGGGACAGATTTTACTAATTCTTTAAAAATAGGCACATCAACAACTGGAACTTTAAATAATGCGAGTTCAAATACATTAATTGGAATTAATTGTGCTAATAGTATTACCGAAGGAGATAATAATACTGCTTTAGGATTCGAATCTTTAAAATTAGTTACAACTGGTGGTAATAATGTAGGTATTGGTTATCAATCGGGTGATGTTATAACAACCGGTTCTAATAATATATGTATTGGTAATGATTCAATTCCAAGCGCAAATAATGCAGTACATGAAATATCAATTGGTACATCTGCACAAACTAGAGGTAATTACTCAGTTTCTATTGGTTCTAATTCAGAGGCTCGAACTAAATCAGTAAGTATTGGATATGATGCCGGTGCTGCTGGAGGTGGACTAGATCAAAATGTATTAATTGGTTATAATGCTGGAATTTCAATGACAGGAGGTAGAAATAATGTTGTAGTAGGTTTTGATTCTGGGAAAACAATATCAGGTAACCATAATACTGTAGTAGGAGCTATTGCTGGAACCATAACTAGTGGTTCTCATAATTGTATATTTGGACAAAATTCTGCTTACAATATGCAGACTAATACTCAATCTATTATTTTTGGAGCATTAGCAACTGCAAGTGCTAATGGAAATACCAATGAAACGGTAATAGGACATAATTTAAATGGTAATGGTTCAAATACTGTTACAATAGGTAATAGTTCAATAACAGCAACATATTTAAGAGGTACGCTTAATTTAGATGGTACTCCATTAGAATTAAATAATTTAAATGATGGTAACGTAACTGCAACATCCTCTTACTTTATAGGAGGCGGCGGGAATTCATCAACTAGTGGAAGCAATAGTTGTTTTGGCTACCAATCTGGTTTAAATCTTTCTTCAGGTGTTAATAATACATTATTAGGTACAGATGCCGGAAAAACATTATCAAATCAACAAAATAATATTTTATTAGGAAGAGAGACAGGTCGTCAAGCAACTTGTTCTTATTCTACATATATAGGAGTTGCAGCAGGTTTTTCATCAACCGCAACACATAATATAGGTTTAGGACAAGGTACTGCTCATTCAAATAATGGTTCATATAATATTGCCATTGGACCACCGGCCGATGGACATGTTGATACTTTTACATTTCACGCAGCATCCTCTGCGTGTACTGGAAATATAGCAATTGGAGAAGCATCCATGCAAAGAAATCAAACAACACCAGCAAGAAATGGTCAAACCACATGGACGGGTACAAATAATATATGTATAGGTAAATGGTCATCATTAAATGCTGCAAATACTTCTAATGCAATAGCGATAGGACATTCTGTTTTAGCTAATAGTAATGAAATAGTACTTGGAAATAGTTCAGTAACTTCACTTAGAATTCCTGGGTTAGATTTTTCAATTATAGATAACAGTTTAAGTTTTGTAGGTAACGCTGATATTAGTGGTTCTTTAACAGTAAATGGTTCACTTTCAATGAATGGAGCATTTACAATTCCAAATACAGATGGATCTGTAGATCAAGTACTACAAACAAATGGTAGTGGTGTTCTTTCTTGGACAACTATTGATCCCGCATTATCGTATGGAGCTGCTGTATCAAGTAATTCAGTTACTGATAATGAACATCATTCATGGCTTGGTTATAATTCTTTAAGTGTTGGCTCGCGTAGTGTTACATTAGGTTGGAAGTCTGGTGGCGGTAATGATAGTGCATGTTATGGAAAATATGCTGGATTTGGTGGAGGAAATAATATATGCGCAGTTGGAGCAAATGCTTTAGGTCATGGTGCTGGAAATAATGCTACCGCAATGGGACAAGCCGCGGGTGGTCATGTTGCAGGAACAGGAAGTGTTAATTTAGGTTATTGGGCTGGACAAACTTCTAGTCAGCAATATTCTGTTAATATAGGATATTATTCAGGAAAAACATCTGCTGGTGATTATAGTATTAACATAGGTGCAAATACAAATAAAAATGTTGCGTGTGCAGATAACAGTATTACAATAAATTCTACAGGCCAAGTAACAACTTGTAGTTCAACTAATAAAGCAATATGTATAACTGCCGACCCATCATTAGTTACAACAACAGAATCTGGATTATATATTGCTCCTGTGAGAGAAAATACTGGTACAAATTTATTATCATATGATACATCTAGTTATGAAATTAGTTATTTGACAGATGGATCTAATGGACAAGTATTAACAACAAATGGTTCTGGTGTAACAAGTTGGGTAAATTCAAAAACTCATCATAATACTTTTAGTGTAGTTGATGCATCGAATTTACAAACAAATTTAACCAAAACAGCAGCAACTTGGATTGATTTGTCTGGTACAAGTGATGGATATAAGGTATCAGTTACTCCATCAACAACAAATTGCAGAGTTAAATTAGAATTTAAAGTAAATTATATAACATCCAACGAATCAGATCAGCCAATTTCATTTAAAGTTATGAGAAATCCTGGGTCTGTTAAAGTATTTCAAGATTTAAGTTTAGGAACAACCATGGGAGTAACAAGTCGGGGAATATATAATGGTACATATATTGATCATCCAAATTCCACAAACAATGTATCTTATCATTTAGAATATATGATAGGAGGCAGTGATATAGATGTATCATCTGGTGTAATGGGATATGATAGTGGAAATGGCAGTTATAATTTTATAAGTGCACAAGAATTATTTGCACCATAATTTAATATTTTTATAATAAGTTTTTTATAATAATTTTTTTATAAATTATATCTTAAATAATATATTATTTATATTTTATAATATATTATGCCTGATAAAGTATTAGAGTTTAATCCCGGCCGACATTCTTGGAAAATAAATGCACACAATATAACATCTATTAGTGGCGATGATCTAATTATTGAAGTTCCTGAAAATAATAATATAATATTTAAAGAAGGAGATACTTCTTATAATATATCTAATTTTATAAGTTCTGATGTAAGTTTAATAAATTATGCTGATGCATCATTTGGTAATGTTGATATTAGTGGAAATTTAGATGTAAGCGGAAATATTTATATAAATGGAGCATTGGCAACAAATTTTCAATCCGTTGAACTCGAAAATTCTCTTCAATATTATATACCATTAACGGATGGTATTGTCAATTCAGGAACCCAAACATTATACGATATACTAATTGAAGTAAGTAATAATAAAGCACCAATATCTAATCCTACATTTACCGGAACAGTAACATCAACTTCATTACAAGTTGATAATATAAATATAGATAATAATATTATTTCGTCAACTAATACTAATGGAAATATAGTTTTAGAACCAAATGGTACTGGACATATACAAATAAAAAGCAATATTATACCTGATTCAGATAATACATATGATATTGGGTCAGCTACTAATAGAATTCGTGATTTATATATATCAGAAAGTTCTATTATAATGGGAGATAATATTCTTACATTAGAAGGTACAGAGTCCAATAAATATCTTACAACTAAAAAATTAAAAAATAATTATCAAAGTTTAATATCATCATCAGCAAATATTCGTTCAGCATTAAATTTAACTAATGATAGCAATTTATTTAATACAAGAAGAAAAATATTTCAAAAAATACTCGCAGAAAATAAAAACTATAAATCAGATCATATAAGTTCATTATTTGAAGATGACGATCTATCAGGTACCCTTATAACAGCAGCACAACCAAATATAACAAGTTTGGGTAATTTAACGAACTTAACAGTCGCTGGTAATTTAACAGTAAATGGAACAACTACAACTGTTAATAGTACAACTGTAACTATTGATGATCCAATATTTACATTAGGAGGTGATTCTGCTGGGTTAAATGATAGTAAAGATCGTGGTATTGAATTTAAATGGCATAATGGTTCAGGTGCAAAAGTAGGTTTTTTTGGTTTTGATCATAATGAAGGAAAATTCACATTTATTCCAGACGCAACAAACAATTCTGAAGTGTTTTCTGGAGCAGTAGGTACAATAAAGGCTAATTTAGAAGGTAATGCAAGTGGAACAGCAGCAACAGTAACTCAGGCAGCACAAACAGCAATTACATCAGTTGGTACTTTATCATCATTAAACGTTAGTGGTAATACTGGTATTGGAACTACAAGTCCAATAGGTAAATTACATATATATGAAACCGGATCTGGAACAGCAGCTAATCATAATGCCGGAACAATACTATTACAACATCAAAATTCTGGTGGAAGCACATCTATTGTATTTAGATCAGCAATAAATTTAACTAGTGATTTTGGTGCTATTCAATATACTGATTCTACTGATGGTGGTACTAATGAAAAAAGTATATTAAGACTTATAGCTGAAAATGATGGAAATGGTAGTACTGAAGATGAAATAAGATTTAAAGTTGATGGTGCTGATAGAGTTACAATAGCAAGTGATAATGTAGGTATAGGATATACTAGTCCATCATATAAATTAGATATTAATGGAACCTGTAGGGCAAGTTATTTTTATGCTACTGGTGGTTTTAGAAATTATTGGTGGAATAGTTCATTCCTAATTCAGACATCTAATAGTAGTGGAAGTTTTAGTACAAAAATGACAATAGAACCTGGGGGTGATGTTGGTATTGGAACAACAAATCCGGATCATAAATTACATGTAAAAGGGAATATTGTTTCAGAAAATGGTGCTACTGATTCTACAACAAGTAGAAATACGGGATTGCATGCTTGGACTGATAGAGCATTCGGATTAGAATTACATCATGATGGGTCTAGTTGGTGCACTGCTTTATTTGGACGAACAACTGATCCAACTTGTATACGATTTGGATCATATGCAGGCAATGCAACTGCTCAAAACACATTTCAAGAAAAAATGAGAATTCTAAACAGTGGTTATGTTGGTATAGGAACAGTAAGTCCCTCTGAAAAATTACATGTTGATGGAAATTTACTTGTTACTGGTTCTATTCGTGGGGCATATGATACTAATGTAACTTCTTATTTAGGACGTGCTGCTATAGGCTATTGTGGATGGACTGATTATGCTTCATTTGCTCATTTAGATTCAAACACTACAACAGGATATGCATTAAAACAACATCCTGGAGGTGATACCTTTATAAATTCACCGGCTACTAAACAAATACAAATGCGGATTAATAATGATCCGAAATTAACTCTTAAAACAAATGGTAATGTTGGTATAGGTGTTACTAATCCCGATGAAAAATTAGAAGTAAATGGTGCGTCACATTTTGGAAATAGAATTGATATTTATGTTGGCGGCGGATCCATGTGTGGACAATTAGGAAGTCAAGGTGACTTGGGAGGTTTGACAGGACTAGCACAAACTGATTTCGGTATTAAAACAACTCTGGGCGGTTTTGGTATAGCAACATCAGGATCCGCATCAACTCGACTGTATATTAAATCAGATGGTTTTGTAGGTATCAACACGACTAGTCCAACTACATTATTTGAAATTTCAAAAGCTCAAAGTGATACTATAGATGCAACAAACGCGTTCTTAGCACTAAAGGGTTCTGGAGGGGACGGTATCTTAATGGGACAAACGTCTTCGTCTCCATATGGAGCGTGGATACAGGCAGGGAATGTCCCAAACCCATCAAATATTCCATATCCTTTATATTTGAATCCTCATGGCGGCAATGTTGGAATCGGTACAACAAGTCCATTATCTGTTCTACATATAAATCACTCTAATGCCATGATAAGTGTGACTGATTCAGATACAGGATCTGGTGCTACAAATGGTCTTTATTTACAACAACATGGTACATCGTCGTATCTTATTAATAGAGAAAATGATAAATTAGTTATTGGTACTAATAATGATGATAAAATGACAATTCTAGCCAACGGAAACGTTGGTATTGGAACTGGAACAACTAATCCAGCAGAATTACTGGAGATAAGCAGTTCTGGAACAACTAAATGTCGAATTGAATATGCAAGTGGCAGTGACAAATATGGCGAATTTCAGTTTTATGAAGGTGGCACTTTAAGGGGTGGCATACGTAGTATTGCGTCAAACTATACCACAACAGCGCGTCAAAAAGACACTGAAATTTTCAGTGCTGCTGTCGGTAGTGATATTACATTTTGGCCAGACGGTGCTTGCGCTATGACTGTAAAAGATGGCGGCAATGTCGGAATAGGAACAACAACTCCTCAATCATTATTACATGTTGATAAAGGCAGAATAGATATTACTACAAGTGATGGTACTGGTGGTGGAAATTTTAGATTTAATGGGCTACGTGGTCCTAATGACGATAATTATAGACGCGCTCAATTAGTATTATCGTCTGGTTATAGTGATCTTGTTATTGCATCAAGTCAAACTAATGATAATCATGGTTCAACTTTAACATTTGCAACAGCGAATCCTAGTAATGCTGCAGATTATGCAAAATTTGTTATTAATCAAGGTAATTGGGGTAATAGAAAAGGCTTTTTAGATTTTGGGTATAGAGATTGGGAAGATACTAATCCACATAGTTATATTAGCTCTACATATACAACATTTACAATAAATGGAGCAAATAGAAGATGTGGTATAAAAAATATTAATCCTGGATGGGACTTAGATGTGGCTGGTCAAACTTATGTTTCATCAAATATAGCACTCAAAGGTAATATTTATTGTGGATATGATAAATCTAATTGGAATGGTGGTACAGGTTGCAATATTTATTGTACTGGTAATATTACGGCTTATTACTCTGATGAACGACTAAAAGAAAATTTGGGAAAAATTGAAAATCCAATAGATAAGGTAAAAAATATAGAAACTTTTTATTTCAAGGAAAATAATTTAGCTGAGAGTTTTGGTTTTAAGAATAAAAAAACACAAGTAGGTTTATCTGCGCAAAGTGTAGAAAAGATTATGCCTGAAATAGTTTGTTTAGCACCATTTGATTTTTCAATGAATGATGATGGTAGTAAGACCTCTAAATCGGGTGAAAATTACAAAACAGTTGATTATGCAAAATTAGTTCCATTATTAATAGAAGCAATAAAAGAACAACAAAAAACTATAGATGAATTGAAAAAAGATGTAGAAAATTTAAAAAATAAATAAAATAAATATGGATTTTATTTATAGTTTTATATTTTTATATTTTTATAATTTGCGATAAAATTTTAATTTAGATAAAAATAATTAATATTTTATATAGTTAATATGAAACAATTTAATGTTCAACGAGAATGGTATATGTATTGTGATAATATTAGAACAGTAAGTGGAAATTTATTATGCGATAGTAGCATTACTATTTCTGGTGATGTTTCATGTAATACATTAAAATATAATACTTTAGATCCACCAGTTTCAATGAATAATTATAGCGATGCATCATTTGGTAATTTGGATGTTAGTGGTGATTTAGATGTTAGTGGACAAATTAAAATGGTAGATGGAACTCAAGGATTAGGTAAAGTATTAACAAGTGATGCAAATGGATTAGCATCTTGGGGATTTACTTATGAAGAGGGAACTTGGGTGCCGGCTCTTGATAATATAACAACAAACTCATCAACCATGTACGGTATATATACAAAGATTGGAAGGATATGTCATATACACGCAAAAATATCTGTAGTAGTAGCTGCATTACCAGGTGCCCAATGGCAGATAAGCGGATTACCCTATGCAGCTACAAACACAAGTGATACGGGACAAAGAGCAATTATAGCGATAGGAGGAGATTCTTTTAATTTAGGTGGGGCTGCCAATAAAGGAGCGCATTTCGTAACAAATGGCAGTACTTTGCTAGGACTCTACTTCAACCCCTCAAATAACACAGAGATTTGGTATTATAACGGTGGGGACGGCAACTCGATTGAGCTACACCTGCATGGACATTACACAGTTTAATAGTCATTAGATTATAATAGTATATTTACATACAATATATCAGCAACAAAAGAATTGGATGCAAAAAATACAGCATTAGAAACAGAATTATCAACAGTTAAAACAGAATTAAATACTTTACTTTTAGCACAAGGATTACCGCCAATATAAAATTATTGAAATCTAAATCTTTGTAAATAATTAAATTATAAATAAAATTTTATTTTATTAGTTAATATTAATGTCAATAACTAATAAAATTATTGCAAATATTAAAAAGGTTAATATTGATGAAAATAATTATATAAATTCTGAAAATGTTATATGTATAGATACAAGTTTTAACAGAATAGGAATTAATACAAAAAATCCGGCATATGCTATAGATATTTCAGGCGAAAATACAATAAAATCATATAATTTAAAAATAGTAAATTTAGGAGATATAAGTGAACTTAGTAGTAATAAAATCACATGTACAGATATATCTTTTATAAATTTAGATGCCTCTAATGGTATTATTTTAGAATGTTCTTTTAATAAAATATATTCCAATTTTATTGAAACAAACGATATTAGTATAAATTATATTTTTGTTCCAGTATTAAAAGCCAATGACGTTTCTTGTTCAAATCTAGATGTCTCAAATACTGCAACAATAAATATATTAAAAGCCACTACAATAGAAGTTAGTAATATTCTGATTCCTGAAACACAAATAACTACTACAAATATACAAACTGGAAATATATCAACAATATCAAATGAATTTTTAACTACAAATGAAATTTCTTGTAATAAAATATATGTACAAGATAATGCTTATTTTTTTAATGATACATCTTTTAATAATATGGATGTAAGTGGTGATGCTAGTTTTTCTACAATATATTCGGATAAAATTACTTGTAATAATTTAATATGTAACGCTGAAATATCGTCAAATAGTATTATAACAGGTGGTATTTCTGCAAGTTCAATAAATGCGGATACTATTACTAGTAATGGTGAATCTATAATTCAAAGTGGAGCATTAAATATTCCAGGAACTGCTGTTTCTGTATTTAATCATTTAACTGTTAGTAATATATTAACTGTAAATAATTTAATCGACACCAGCAATATAAATGTAAAAGAAATAATAGATTTAAGTAATGCAAACAAAGGTTTAATATTAACAAAATATTTCGATGATAAAAGTACATTGGAACAATCCGGTAATTTAGTATACGATTATAGTAATGATATTTTAAAAGTGTATAATAATAATAATTGGAATAATGTTTTTTCAAAACAAAAGTATGCTACTTTTGAATTAAATAATAGTAGTTCTGAAATTAGTGGGAATGATATAAATTTTAATTCTGTTTTTAATAGTTATTTTATTAGCGATGCTAGTAATTTATTATTAACCGATAATAAATATAAATATATCCCATTAAAATTTAAATCTATAAATAGTACAAGTTTACATTCAACAGTATTTGATATATGTAATAATTATAAAACAATTAAAATACAAGATTTATCAGGAATATATGAAATAAATGCTAATATCAGTTTACAATATTTAAATAATTTTCCCGGGGATGTTGACCCAAATGCATACGATTTTGGAATATATTCAGATACCGAATCTTCTAATTTATTAAATGATTTATATATTAATACAAAAAATACAATTATAACATTTGATAATAGTTATAACTTTGCGAATAGTTCTCTCAATTATATAGGCCCAATTATAAATAATACAACTGGTTTTAATTTTTATATTAATTCAAATAAAGATATAAATTATATAGCAATAAATAAATTTTCTGGAACAATTAAACAATTAAACAATTAAATGAGAAATATATTATTAGTTAAATAATAATATATTTAAATTTTTTATTATCTTCAGCGTGAATTATTGATTGTGTGGCACACATCCATACTGTAGATATTGCATATTCTTCTGATCCCCTAGTATTTATAACCGATTGTTGAAGTAAAGAAAGTTTTGCAAGTTCCATTTCTGTTGGTAAATCATCTGAATATAAAGTATATACTTTATTCGCAAGTTTATCAATATTATCATATCCTTCATTAGATAATCGTTTAAGAAAAATAATAGCATCTTTACAACTATTTATATTTTTTAAACAAAAATTAAGTGATAAAGAATTATATTCTAATGATAATTCTATTTCTACATTAGATATTGTACGCTTATAATACCAAAATGATATAATATAATTTAACCAATTTTGTATAAAACCTTCCTTATTTATTAATCTATTTAAAAATAACATAATATCTTTTATACATATTACAAATTTATTAAAAATTTATTAAAAATTTCTATTATTTATAATAATTTTAGACAGTCTCATTGCATTACAAGCTGAAGCTCCTAATTTATAATTATGCTGTATAGATTTATAATATACTTTTGGATAACAACAATGTATTATTTTTATTAATTCATCATCTTGTACAATTTCTATATTTCTTTCTAATAGTGTAAAATTTGTAGCATTAATACCTTCTTTTGTACTAATAACTTTATATTTTATTGCATCATTATAAGTAACGATAATACTTGTTGATAGGTTATTTAATACATGGATATTCTCATTTGTTATCTCTGTATATTCTTGTCCATTATTAATATTAATTAAATCACTACGGATACTATATGTTATATTGTTTGTTATATTGTTTAAATTATCAGCTGTATCTAATGCTATTATATTTTGTCTAATAATAGTATCTGTTAAATTTGAACCAATTTTTAAATTTAAAGCCGGGACATTTGTAGAATCTACAAATATTGATTGATTATTTAAATTATAATAAAATTTGGGTGATAGAAATGCTTGTTCCACTTTAATTGGTCTACTAACTGTATTAATATTATTAGCATTATCTTTAACGATATAACTTATATCTATGATGGCTATTCCATCAGAATCAAAATCACTGATTATAAATATATTAGTAATATCGACAGTTATTAAACTATAAAAATTATTACTAGATTCTATCATTTGACTATTTTCAGCACTATCAATCTGTAAATATCTATATTCAATATCATTACTACATATGTCAGTATATGTTTGGTCTATATCTATATAACTTATATCATTTATTAATATTTCAATAATTTGTTCTATAGAATTACTGTTTAAGTTTTGGGATAAAGGTACTAATAAGTTATTAAATTCAATGGTTGGTGGTGTTATATCTGGTATAGTAACATCCAATATTACACTATCCAGATATAAATTTGGATATAAATAACTATTATAATAAATATCTAATTTTAATTGTATTGAATTCGATTTATAACTGTTTATTAATATTTTGCTGTCTGTCAAAACATAATTTTTTGGATGAAAGATTATTTGTTTACTATCTAAATTATAATTATTATTGATTAAGTTATAGACTAAATTATAATTATTATATAAAAAATTTATATTATTAGATAAATCTGTAATATTATTTATATTATTTATATTAAAACTATTATCAATATTTTCAAAATTTATTGGATATAATTGTACATATATATTACTCATATCATTTATTATATCATTGTTTAATGTATCATAATTATTAATTAATTTATTAAAAAAATTGGTTATATTGTATTCAATATATAAATTGTCATAATTATAACTTGATAAATTGTAAAATATATTGTGTCGCAATTTCATTTCATATTTTAATGTATCTACTGAATTTTTCAGTATAATAAAATCTAAAAATAACTGTGATAGAATTTGGAATTCATTAAAATTTTGCAAAGAAAATAATTGATCATTGTTATTTATAACTTCAATAAACTCATTCTCTTCTTTTATGAACAATAAATTTTGTATTACATTACCCACAGTAAAATTAAGCAAACTGATATCGGTAACCAATAAATGGGTATTTAAAATATTTAATGTTTTATCGTATGTATAATATAAATCATTTATTGGGACAAAATATTCATGTCTTAAATTATAATTTTCTACTAATTTATTATAATTTTGTAGTAAATTTTTTGAATTATTAAATAAATTAAAATATAATTCTGTAATAGATTGAATTGTTAATGATGATAAATAATTATTAGATATATAAGTAATGTTATTAAATGTTTGAGTTAAATTTTGTAAATTTATGTTATTTATTAAATTATATTCATTTGTATTATGATTGTTTATATTATCATATAACACAAAGAGTAGATTTGTTAAATAATTAACTTTAAAATTAACAATATGTATAGTACTTTCCAAATTATTTAAAATATCGATGACATCTCTATCATATATGATATTTTTTTCAGAAATTATATCAAAAATATTGAATTCATTTGTATAACTTATATCTGTTAATTTATAATATAACTTATCAATATTTATATTGTTATATGGTATAATTTTATTATATAATCTTATATCAAAAAAATCATTCAAATCTAATAAATAAGAATGACTGTGTAACTTATTATTTGGATAATAAGTAATAGAATTGTCATTATAAATATTATTATTTCGATATATGGGGCGGTCATTTTTATATATTGGTCTTATGTCAAATTTATTTAACAAATAATTACTAAGATCAATTATTTCATTGCTAATAGTGTATGTTATAAAAATATTGTAACCACTTTCAGACAGTTTTTGATAATTTTCTGTATTTAAAATTTTTTCGTCTTTGAAACACTTATAAATATCATTACTTGAAATATCTACTAAAAATTTTTTTGAATTTACAGATTCATTTATAGTTTTTTCTAAGGTTAAATTGTTATCATTCACTTGATAATTAACGGTTGATAAATCATAATTATGAAATATTAATTTATCAGAATTCGTATCTAAAAATAAATTGTGCCAAATATTTTCTTGAGTTAAACCGTTCGTTTCAGTAATATTTAAACTTGTATCTTTTATCGAGAGAAATACTTTATTTTTTAATATATTATCTATTTCATTAATTGAATTATCGATATATAAATTATTATATAGTTTATATAAAATATTACTAGCATCTAGAGAATAAATTAAATTATTTTTAAATTCTATATTTCCTCGAGAGAAAACTACATTTTGATTTTGGGTCAGTAATTCTTCTATTAATACGTCAGATATGTCACTATAAATAGTAACGACATATTCTTGAAAAAATAAATTATTATTATCAAATACATAGTTGGTTTCAGTAGTTTTTAATATATTTTTAATAAATTCTATATGTAAATCAGTAATGTTTAATTTTGATAAATCTAAATATATTTGTAAATTAAATATAATCACATTATCTGTTATTGAATTAAAAATTAATCTGGAAGATAATAAATATTCATTTAAATAATAGTCATAAGCATTATTACCATTTAATACTTGTGTAATTTTATCATATTTTAATTCATTAATTTTATAAATAAAATTGTCAATAACAAATTTATTATTTAAAAGATAATTTTTTACAAAATAATAATTGTAATTATTTATTTCATTATTGGTGAAAAATAAATTTTTTATGTTTAATTCATATTTAAATGAATTCTTGTTTTCTAATAAATTTATAGACGTATCTATATTATAATCGTAATACAGTATATTAGATGTAGAATAATTAACACGCGTGTTAAATAAATAATTATCACATATATCTTGTTTAATATTATTTGGATCTTCAGAATTTGTTTTATATTTCTTGAAAATTATCTTATTTGTATTCTTATTAATATTGACATTATGATTTAAATTTTGATGTGTGATTCCGATATATTTTTTTTTACTTATTATATTATCATTATTAACTATATTACCACTTATTTCATAAAAATGTTGATTTAAAAATATCCTGTTTTTTAAAACGTCAGACGCCTTATCATGTGCCTTCGCCCGAATTGCATTAAGCAATTCGGAATTATCAATATTTAGATCATTTAATATGTTATTTAAAATACCATTTTTAAAATTAGATTGATTAGAAGCATATGGACACATAGAATTTATATATAAATTTTTAATTTCACCATTAAGTCCTCCAAAAACAGTATCAAATTGAACACCTATTGATTCCGGAATAGTATATTCTGTTTTTTCAGTTATAGTTATAATTGCACCATTTGATTTTACCAAATAATATCCTAATGTAGCGCCATCATACCATATTATAATTATATCATTAACTGAAACAGATAAGTTTAGATTACCGAGATTATCATGTGTTCCATTATATCCAATACCAATACTATTAAACCCTTCATTATTTGAATCAGCTATTCTTATAAATGTGGCACCATATGACATAGCTGTAAACCAAGGATCAACAAAATCTTTAATTGCCCATGTTGTCGAACTCGGATGACTATCTGGCGGCGGTGATACTCCAATAAAAAAATCTTTATTATTTGTTCCTAGTTGAAATTGTATGAAAAATGTATTATAATATATAGTATTAGATGATACACCAGCATTATGTAAAGGATCACCTGACGCAGCCGTTTTTTTTATGTTAACATTATTACTTGTATTGGGTGGATATTCATTTGTTATTGTTAATGTCGCTGTATTTGTAGAATATCCTGTTAATGGATAATTTAAATTTAATGGTTTATAATAAATATCATATGGTAATAATGGATTATTATAAATATCATTAATTGTATATGTATAAATGAGAGAATAATTTAATAATATATTAGATTGATCAATATTTATAATATTATTATTCAATGAAATTGCATTTTTTGTAAATACAATGGAATTTTTTATTTCTATTTTACCTCCCATATTTGGAAAATTTTTACTATAATAATACAATGTTAATGGTGTTGTCGTATCTATTAATAATTCTGTATATGCATTTGCTGTTCCTGCTAATTTATTATTATTTATGTTTTTTGTATATTCAATTCCATCTAATAAATTATGAGTACCATCTTGTATTATTGAAAATTTAATTTGATTATAAAAATTTTTGTGTCCGGTTTGATAAAATCTATATCTTCCCAATGATAAATATAGATTCTTTCTTTTCTCTCCATTTATTGTAAAATATTGATTATTGTATTTTTGCGGATTTGAAGAATTATCATAGTCTACATCTATAATAAAAGAAGAATCAAAAATACTTATGTTACTGAAATCATAATATTTATTAAATGTTACAAATTCACACTTATCGCTATATAAAAATATATCTTCAGTAATAATATTAGAATTAAGAGATTCTATACTTACTCTATTAAAATTATTAATCACATTTATGGTAACATTCCCCCAATAATAATTACATATATTAAAGTCATATGGACTAATTGCAGATGAATAATTATCACCACTAATTGTTATCAAATTACTAATATCAAGATTTTTATTTAAATCATAATTTATTAATCTAATAGCATCTGATATGTCGACATATATATTATAACTCCCATCATATAAACCATATTTATGATAACCATTATAACTATCATTATTAAATGTTACATAACTGGTATCGCTGTCTATTGACAAATACGAATCTGTTAGTAAACAATTAATATGAACCACATCAATATTTCTATATGGATTCGATTTTTTTCCCAAAATATTTTGAATTTCATAAGTGATTTTTTGTGATCCCAAATTATTTTCATTAAAATTTTCTGCAATTTGTAAATTATTATAGCTTATTTCTCCAAAATAATAATCTTTTACTGTTCCACCCAAATCTATATATTTACTATATACATTATGATATAATTTACTATAAGAATTATTATTATTATCAATAGAATTACTAAAATCTATAAATGGAGGAAAATAATCTACATTTATATTTCGAGAAATAGTTGTTTCATTGTTATTACTATCATATATACTATATATTTGAGTATAATTACCAGAATGATCTATTAAATAATTATTTGAAACTTCTAATCCCGATGATAAATCTATATATTTAACAGAATAACTAAATTGTGAATTACTCGGTATGATTTCATTTATAAAATTAGTATTACCATTAACTATATCATTTATGTTTATACCAGGATCACTAAATTTTATAGTATTATCACATGTATCCTTAATAAAATAATTTTGCGGATTTTTATTAAGATCATTTAAATAATTAATATCTAATATTAGTTTATCTTTGTTTGATTCAGATAAGAATGGTATATTTAAGTTATTAATATTTGTAAAATTTGCATTCGATTTAAATGTTAAAATAGGTGGAGTTGTATCTATGACATTAAATTTATATAATTCTGTTTTGAATTCATCACCATCTATTGCATGAAAAATTATTTCATATATGTCAACCTTTTTAGAATTTATAGAATAAGTAATATTTTTGGACGCATCAGCTATATCGGCACCATCATTTGTACTAGCATCTAATTTAAATTCAATATTATTATCAAATTTACTTTGTTTTGTTGCTTCATATGTAAATGTTTTATTGAAATGATTATAATTTAAATTATCTAAACTAAAAATGTTTATCGCACTGCTATTTGATAAATTATTATTGAAATTATTATCAATATTTATAATAGTTCCTGATATTTCAATCTTTGGAAATAAAATAGGTTTAGTATTAGAATCTATTATATGGATAAGTCTGTTTATTGAACTATCATTATTATGTGAATCAGTAACAGTATATATAATTTCATAGCTTGTATCTATAGTTGTTGTTATAATTTCATTTAAATTTATCTCTGTTTTTGTTTCTCCAATAATATTAAAATATTGTTTTGTAATACTTATATCGAATAAATAGTTATCGTCTCCCTTATCAAATGCTACTGCACCATATTCGATATAATCGGTATTTCTCTCAATTAAATATGTTAATACATTATCTTCATTATTATCATTATTATTATAAAATAAATCTCCACATATTGTATAAAAAACAGGACCTTTTGTATCACTAATATCGATTGTTCGAATAATTTCAGATGAAATACCAGATATATCGGCTGCAATATAGGTTATTTTATATTGCCCAAATATGGGATTAATTTGATTAAAAGAATTTTCAAGTGTAATTGAGAAATTAGTTCCTGTATATGAAATATCTGGACTATTATGAAAATAATAAAATTGATCATATACACTAAAAGCTTGTATTCCCAAAATAAGTGATGCATCCGAAATAGTTTCACCTGCTTCGTGAGTTATTGTAGTAAAATCTTGATCAAAAATTGGACCATTATTAACTATATTTATTTGTTTTGTATATATTTCCGAACTTAGATCTTGATTAGAATCTATTGTAAAATAACTTATATCAAAATTACCCAAATTATATATTAATGCAGATGGATCATAAATAGTATTTCCACTTATCGAATTTATAAGATCTGGTATTATATAACTTATATCAATACTAATATCAGTTACAATTTCTAGACGGGGATGTACTGCGCTAATATTATTAAACGGATTAAAAAGTGTGTCTCCAAAACTAATATTTATAATATCGATAAAAAGTGAGTTATAGCTTATTTCAGGTGGTATATTATTTATAATATTAACAATTCTTTGCTGAGTTGCATTATTTCCTTGATTATCAGATAAATTATATGTTATTATAAAAGAAGTGTCGACTACATTTAAACTTGATTCAATTGAAGTAATATCAGGTTCTATACTATATGTAATGTTAGTCGAACTATCAAAATTATCATTTAAAGTAAATCCATAAATTATTGAACTAATTTCTTGTATAATATTTGAATTTACAGATGTATTACCTGCCGAAAAAGAAAAATCTATATTATCTAATCCAAATTCAACTAATGGTAATGTATTATAAGATAAATCTATTTGTAAAAAAGTGATTGTTGGTGTATCTATATCAACTATTTCAACAGTTCTAACAATATTTAAACTGTTATCACATGGATCAGTAATCGAATAATTAAAATAATATGTAGTCAAAGTATTTAATGAACCATCCGGATAATTATTTAAACTTACGTCTGAACTAGAAAAATAATCAGATGATCCACTAATACTTATAAAAACAGATAGAGACGCGTCTGCAAAATAATTATCGCTATAGCTTATATCATGTAATATTGAACTTAAATCATCAAATGAAGTATGTATATTTAAACTGAAATCTTTATAATCTGGAGAATGTGTGAATCCTGGCGCAACATAATTATTGCAAAAATCAATAGTTGGCCCAGATGAATCTCTTACCAATATTGTACGGTTTATAAAATTGGCAGTACTTAAAGCTTGACCACTAACAGTAACATAATAACTTAGTTCATAATTATTAATTACATTTGTATTTCCTGAAAATGTACCCATAATAGTAAAACTAACAGTTTCACCGTTTACTGTGTTTGTTATAGTATCTGAATTGAATCCATTTGTTGTATAAATATCAGATGAATAAAAGAAAGTATCTATACCATTATATCTTATAATAATCCCGTCGTCTATATAACCACTATTAACTGATATAGTTTTTGTAGCATTTCCACTCAGTTCTAATAATGGAACGTCTTTAATTTCTAATGTTAAATTTACTGAATTATCAGATAAATTTCCACATAAATCATATACCTGATATTGAATAATATAAGAAGTACTAAAGGTTTCATAAATTATATTGTCAATTGGATTATCTAATTGTGGAGATATTATTGAATATGATAAACTACCGTTATAAATTGAATTATCATCAAATTCAATAAATGGCTTATTCGAATTTACATTAACTATAGAATTTACATGATTAATATTTACATCATTTATGATATCAAATGAAATACCAATGGGATATTTATAAGTATAGTTAAGTGATTGATTTGTTGAATCTTCATTTAAAAACTTTAAAGTAGGTTTAATATTATCAATAACATTAATATATATACTTCTTGAAGCATTACTAATATCGGTTATAGAACTAAAATTATAGTATAAATAATCTCCTTGGTTTAATCCTTCTGTATTAAACGTTAATTCATGAGTACCAATAAATGATAAATCTATAAATGAAAAATTTGTTTTATCAAAGAAATTTATTTCTATGAAATTACCAGAAATCTCAATATTATTTGAACTATTATTTAAATCTTCAATATTAATAATGAATTTCTCATTATTTACAAAAATATTCGTAGATAAATTTAAAGTCTCATAACTTTGTGATATACTAATTATTGAATTAGAATTATCAATATTATTTATTATTATATTAGGATGACCATCCAATTCTAATACATCACCCAATTGAAAAGTTGATATATTTTTTCCACCAGTTAGTCTTATTAAATTATTAACAGGTAAAGCACTGTTATTATCTAATATTATGTAACTATCTGGATTATTATAAGTAAGATTAGTTATATTACTAAAAATTAACCGTTCAAGTGAATCTAAATGTATATTTTTTGATAAATAATATTTTAAATCATCAAATATTAATTCATTATATGTAATTATATCTTCTGATTTAGATTCGGTTGTTAAATTTACATATGTCCTATCGTCCGGATAAAATTGTCCATCTAATTCAACTGTAAATGGTAAATTAACAATTTTATCATTATTATCATAAAAATATACAGAAATATCATTATAAAAATTATAATTACTATTGTAAGTATTTGTATTTAATTCTATAGTATTTGTATATGAATTATTATTTTTGAAATAATTGCTTGAAATTTCTATAAAAGGTCCTCTTTCAATGCTAACTTTTCTATATAATTCTTTTGAAATTCCCTCATAGTCTTCAACTTGATAATATATATAAAATTCTGATAAATTAAAACATATATCTGTTTTAATCTTTGGAGCATTATCTATTAATAAATAGGATATATCATGACCATATCGATCTTCTACAACAAAACCATGTTCTATATATTCACGGTTAAAAGTTAATTTATATATATTATTTGGATCATGGTATTTAATCGTAAAATTATTACCTTCTTGATTAACTAATTCAAATAATAAATCATCTGATAAATTTATATTATTTACATTATCTGGGTCTGTACATAAATTTGTATAAAAAAATTTTTGACTTTTATAAAATGTTTTTTGATTACTTAAATCAAAACTATATATTTCTGCTGATAAAAAATCTCCGTTTACAATTAATTTAATGTCACCATAATAATAGTTATAACTATTATATGAATTATCCAGATTTTGTATTATGGCATTTGAATTGTAAATAATATTAGTTCTATCGTAACTTTCATCTACATAAATTAAATTACTAATATCACTATTTAATATAGTAATCGGGTATTGTTGATCAATATTTATAATAATATACGAAGCATCAAATAATCCATAATTTAAATTTATTTTAAAGTTATTATCCAATTCTGATGAATGATGATTTTCATCATTAAATAAATATGTATATGACAAATCAGATATAGAAGTATCTAAGTTTGTATCTAATATTTTTGCTTTTGAAACTAAATTTAAACATTCTTGATTATTATTTGCCAAATCTATAGCAATTGCCGTTATATCACTAAATATATATAAACATGTATTACTATAATTAAATAAATTTTCATTGTTAATTTCACTTACACTATTAAATGGGTATGATTTAATTGAAATAAAACTAGAATCATTAAATGAATTGTCTACTGTAAAACTTATATCTCCATAATAATAGTTTATATTAGACGAATCTACTAATATTTTGAAATTACCGCGACTATTTATATGACTAATGTCTTGATAAAATACAATATTATCACTATTATCAGCATTATATGGAATAATTATTTCAAAACTAATTCCCGGTAAAAATAATTCATAAGGCGATGATAAAATTGAACCACTTATTGAAAATGGATGAACTGAAGAAAAATCATTAATAGTAATAAATTTATATGTCATATTTCGCATAAAATAAAAATTATCATTATTGGTTGTTAGCGTAGTTTCTACATTATGATTTCTAATGTTTATTAAATTATAAGATTCATCATAAAATCTAAAATAATCTCCGTTACTAAAACTTACATCACTACCAGTTGACACATAAATTATTATCGGATCATTTTGATCATATGATATATCATAATTTAAAATATTTGATAAATCATTTGTAATTTGATTTGAATAAAAACCTATAGGATAATTTTTTGGAATATTAGAAATAACATAATTATTACCACTGGTTTCATATAAACCATAACAAATATCTTGATAATTATTATCGAATATATATTTATTATTGCAAATATCAGTTATTTTATTAGTTTGTTGAAAACATATATTACTGTTAGTACTCATTAATAGTATAATATATTTTATTAAAAGTATATTATACATAAAATTTTATAAATGTATATTAAATGTATAATTTCAATATTTATAAACAAAATTTTTATAAAAATTGATTTTAAAAATATTTAAAATGATATTACTATAATAATATAGATTTACATGTCTGATAATTCTCATATCTTAGAACAAAAATATCAAAAGAAATCAGATAAAGAACATGTATTAGATAATCCAGATACATATATAGGTTCTATTGAAAATGTTGATACAAAATGTTATGTATATGATGCTGAACAAAAAAAAATAGTAGAAAAATCAATACAATATATATCAGGACTTTATAAATTATTCGATGAAGGTATTGTTAATTGTAGAGATCATGCTATTCGAATGAAACAAATTATCGATAGTGATTCTTCTGAGAAAAATTATCCAGTAACAAATATAGATATTACTATTGATGATGATGGTACCATTACATTATTTAATGACGGAAACGGTATTGATGTCTCTATCCACCCAAAATATAAGATTTGGATTCCTGAATTAATTTTTGGACATCTAAGAACGTCGACTAATTATGATAAAAAAGAAAAGAAAATTATTGGTGGAAAAAATGGTTTTGGTTTCAAACTAGTTTTAATATGGTCAACGTGGGGTAAAATTGAAACCGTTGATCATAAAACCGGCCAAAAATATGTTCAAGAATTTCACGATAATTTAAATATTATTGACAAACCAACAATCACAAAATGCAAAAATAAACCATATACCAGTGTAAGTTTCAAACCCGATTTTAAACGATTAAAAATTGATAGATTTGATGATGATTTTAAAACTCTTTTGTTGCGACGTATATATGATATAGCAGCAGTAACAGATAAATCTATAAAAGTTAAATATAATGAAAAACAATTGGAAGTCAAAAGTTTTGTTAATTATGTTGATCTTTACATAGGTTCGAAAAGTGAAACAGAAAGAATTTATGAACAATCTAACGAACGATGGGAATATGCAGTATGTATTGCACCAAATGACGAATTTACTCAAGTTAGTTTTGTTAATGGAATTTTCACATCAAAAGGTGGAAAACACATTGATTATATTATAAATCAAATTATTAAGAAAATTAGCGCTTATATTAAATCAAAAAAACATATAGATGTCAAACCGGCGTCTATTAAAGAACAACTCATGATTTTCTTAAATTGTACTATTGAAAATCCATCTTTTGATAGTCAAACAAAAGATTATTTGAATACTGCAATAAGTAATTTTGGTTCATCATGCGAAGTAGGAGATAAATTCATTGAAAAATTGGCAAAAATGGGTGTAATGAATACGGCTTGCTCAATAACTGAAGTAAAAGAAAATAAGGCAGCAAAAAAAACAGATGGTTCAAAAATAAAAAATATTAGAAATATTCCAAAATTAGTTGATGCTAATTATGCTGGAACATCGAAATCTGTAGATTGCACTATTATTTTATGCGAAGGAGATTCGGCCAAATCTGGAATTATTTCTGGATTATCACGTGAAGATCGAAATTATATTGGAGTTTATCCAATGAAAGGTAAGATGTTTAATGTTCGTGGAGAAAATGTAACCAGAATTAATGATAATAAAGAAATATCTGAAATAAAACAAATTATTGGACTAGAACACGGTAAACAATATAGTTTAAGCGATATCAAAACCAGATTACGATATGGAAAAATATTATTTATGACTGATCAAGATTTAGATGGTAGTCATATTAAAGGGTTAGGTATTAATATGATTGATAGTGAATGGCGATCTTTAATTGAATTGCCTGAATTTATTGGATATATGAATACTCCTATTTTAAAAGCAACAAAAGGATCTGGAAAAGAAATTATTGAATTTTATAATAATGGTGAATTCGAAGATTGGAAAAAAACTAATGATGTAAAAAAATGGCATATTAAATATTATAAGGGTCTTGGTACAAGTACTAGCAAAGAATTCAAAGAATATTTTGCAAAAAAAAAGATTGTAAATTTCAAATCAAACGGTGAAAGTTGTATAAATATTATAGATATGGTATTTAATAAGAAACGAGCAAATGATCGTAAAGATTGGCTAATGAATTATGATCGAGAAGCTTATTTAAATACAGGAAAAAGTAATGTTTCATATGAGGAATTTATTAATAATGATTTAATTCATTTTTCGAAATATGATAATGACCGATCAATACCTAATATGGTAGATGGTTTGAAAATCAGTTTGCGCAAAATCTTGTATTCTGCATTTAAGAAAAACTTGAATTCGGAAATAAAAGTAGCACAATTTAGTGGCTATGTTTCAGAGCATTCTGGGTATCATCACGGCGAAGCCAGCTTGAATGGTGCAATTGTAGGTTTGGCACAGAATTTTGTTGGATCCAATAATATTAATTTACTAAAACCAAATGGTTCCTTTGGAACTCGTCTTCAAGGTGGTAAAGATTCCGCGTCTGAGAGGTATATTTTCACACAGCTTAGTCAGATCACGCGAGCGATTTACCCAGATATTGATGATACAATTTTAACATATATAGATGATGATGGACTAGTTGTTGAACCGATTTATTATGTGCCGATTATTCCAATGATTTTAGTAAATGGAACAAAAGGTATTGGTACGGGATTTAGTACAGATATCATGTGTTATAATCCTATTCAAATTATTGAATACATAGAAACTATGTTGTTAAAAAAAGAAAATGTTGTAGAAATTGAACCATATTATAATAATTTTAAAGGTAAAATTCATAAATTAGATTCTAAAAAATATTTAATTCGTGGAATATATGAAGTAATTGATAAAAATAATATCAAAATTACAGAATTACCTATCGGAACATGGACACAAGATTATAAAGAATTTTTAGAATCTTTAATTATGTCTAACAAAGTTAAAGATAAAGATAAATCGGACAATAAACCATTAATTAAAGATTATACGGATATGTGCACAGATATAACTGTAGAATTTATTATAACGTTTAATACCGGAATTTTAAGTAAATTATTACAAGAAAAACATGATTATGGATTGGAAGGTATTGAAAAATATCTAAAATTATATACCACTCATTCGACAACCAATATGCATTTATTCAATGAAAAAGAACAGCTACGTAAATACGATAATGTATATGATATTATTAAGGATTATTATAGTATTCGATTGGAATATTATAATAAGAGAAAAGTTTATTTAATTGATAAACTTTCGAAAGAACTTACAATTTTAAGTAATAAGGCACGATATATTAAGGGAACATTAGATGATGTAATCGATTTGCGAAAGAAATCTAAAGACACGATTAATAAAATGTTAGAAGATATGGGATTTGCTAAGCCAAACAGCGATTCGGGGGACTATAATTATTTAATAAAAATGCCTATGGATAGCGTATCAGAAGATAATGTTGAACGACTAATGAAAGAACATGGTTTAAAAGAAACAGAGTTAAATGCAATTAAAAGAGCTAAAATTGAAGAAATGTGGCTTTTAGAGCTTAAAAATCTTAAAAAAGCATATACAGAATTTTTAGAAGAAGGAGAAAAAGAGAAAGAAAAAACTGGAAAAGCTAAGAAAAAATAAAAATTATAAAGAAAATTTATATTAGGCACTTGCGGGTTGCCCTACCCGCATTTAGAACCAAGGTTTTTGCTCTAAAGTTTTATTAGTTTTATTTGAATATATAGGCGCGGCCATAGGTGTGTACATATTACTAGAATCTTCTTTATATTTTAGATATGCAACAGCTTCACTATATACATTTTTTATACAATAGTCTAATACATATTTATCTAATTCTTGTATTTGTTGAGGAATATTAGTTTCTAAATTTTTTGAATACAATAAATACATACTTCTCATAACAGTTACTAATTGGTCTTCTGGTTGATTACCTATTAATATTTTACCTTGTGATCTATCATGAACACCTTTTCTTAAACCATTTTGTATTATCTGTATATTTTCTCTCGAAAAAAAGGTGTCTGATAATCTAGATCTTTCGAAATTTCCTGTTAAACTATTTAAATAGGATCTATCTGTGTTTATTGGTATTCTATCCATCATTGAAAATTTAGTAGTGATATTTGGTCCCATAATATTTACTCTTCCGTTTGGAGTATTATTCATTATTTATTATATAATAATATAAAATAATAATATTATTAAATTTATTAAATTTTGTTATTATATATATAATTAAATGTTAACTGATTTTAATAAAATAGTTTTAAGTATAGCTGTTGTAATATTAATTGGTGGATTAATAATTTTAGGAATGTTAATATCTAAATCTATGTTTGAAGAAACTTATCCACCTATAGTTTCTGATTGTCCAGATTATTGGGATGTTACATATGATACAAATAATGATTTAGTTTGTAAAAATATTTCCACAGTAAATAAGGGACGAAGTGACTGTAATAGTTATAATGTTGATTTATTTTCACAAAGTGGGTCAGATTTAAATGATGTAATATGTGAAAAATATAAATGGGCGAAAAAATGTAATATTATATGGGATGGTGTAACAAATAATAACAAAGCATGTGATACAGCTAAACTTTAGTTATTTTATTTATTATTTAAAATAATATGTTATTACTAATTTTTATTTTTAATAACATATTATATTAATAATTATGCCAAATGATTTTATTACAAATGATTCTGAAAGACAATTACAATTTGTAAATCATAGTAAAGAATCTGTTCCGTGGAAATTTAATACCACATATATTTTACATGATAATTCAAAAATAACAGATCCTATATATGATGAAGTTAGTAATAATAATCTATATATTGAAAGTTCTTCTAATAATATAATTTTAAAAGTTTCTGATAATAAAAAAATAAATTTTGATGGTAAATCTAATTTCAATAATGATGTATCACTTAATAAAAATGTGGAAATATCAAATAATTTATTTGTTAATAATGATATTAATATTGGTGGAAGAATTATTTTAAGTGATTTAGCTATTAATATTGTAGGTGATTTAAATATATCTGGTGGAATATTTGGTACAGAAATAGGAGCAACAGCTTCTAATTTTTCTGGTGCAAATATTCTAAATTCTATTATTACTGATACAAGTTTTTCATATGGAAATATTATTAATTCAACTTTAACATCTGGAAGTATAAATAATGTTAGTATTAATAGTAGCTCTATTGGTTTGTTAAATAGTAGTTTAGCCAAATTTACCGATGTATCTTTAAATAATTTAACTATAAGCAATTCTTTAGATATTAGTAATATTAATCTTACTACATTAGTAAATCCATTAAAACAAAATTATAATTTACTTAGTGAAATTAGTCTCAATGATATTGATAGTCATTCGCATTTTGGAATTTCGGTTGCATTTGGACCAAATAATGCTTTTATTGTTGGTTCTCGAAATTTAAAAAAAATTTATTATTATGATAATAGTAGTGTTGCTAATCCAATTGAAATTAATCAATCATATACAACAGATAATATTCAATTTGGAATATCACTAGCATTTGGATCAAATAATAATTTTATAGTTGGTGCCGCAGGATTAAATACTAATAAAGGTGCTGTTTATTATTACGATAATAGTAGTGTTGCTAATCCAATTGAAATTAGTCTTAATGATATACCTGAGCAATCATTTTTTGGAAGTTCAGTTGCATTTGGACCAAACGATTGTTTCATAATTGGTTCTCAAAATCTTAAAAAAATTTATTATTATGATAATAGTGATGTTTCTATACCTGTTGAAATTGACCAACCATATACAACAGATAGTATTTATTTTGGAATATCAATTGCATTTGGTTCTGGTAATAATTTTATAGTTGGTGCGGAAAATTTTAATAGTAATACTGGAGCTGTTTATTATTACGATAATAGTAGTGTTGCTAATCCAATTGAAATTAGTCCTTCATATTTAGATTCTAATTCTAAATTTGGACATTCAGTTGCGTTTGGACACAATGATACTTTTATGGTTGGTACTGTAAATAGTAAAAAAATATATTATTATTATAATCCTGATACTTTGATATTTATAATAGAAGATCCTATTTCGAGTTATTCCCTATTTGGGTCTTCTATAGCATTTTCCTCTCGTAATGAATTTATTATCGGTTCAGAGGCTATAAGCAATTATAGAGGATCCATATATTTTTACACATTAGAATTTTTCAATGTTTTAAATATAAATAATGATTTAAATGTCGTTGGTGATATATGTTGCAATACTTTAAAGTATAATCAACTTGATCCAGCTTTTCCTATAAAAAATTACAGTGACGTATCGTTTGGTAATATTGATGTTTCTGGTTCTATTATACCTATTTCAAATAATTCACATGATTTGGGAAGTTCAAGTATGATTTGGAATAATGCTTATATTAATAATGCTTATATATATGATGTTTCAATTAATAATAATTTAACAGTATCTAATGAAATTTTATGTAATACTTTAAAATATACTATATTAGATCCTCCTATTTCAATTAGTGAACATAATGACGCATCATTAGGTCATGTTGAAATTAGTGGTACTTTATATACTAATAATGTTGAAGTTAGTGGTAATTTAATAGTGTCTAACGATATTTCATGTAACACTTTAAAATATAATATTTTAGATCCTCCTGTTTCAATCACTAATTATAATGATGCTTCATTGGGTACTGTTGAAATTAGTGGCAATTTATATATTAATGATTCGTGTAACAATATGTATATTTATAATAATTTTACACATGATTTGTCAGGACAAGAAATATATTATAATGATCAAATAAATGGTTCTGTAAGTGTTGAAGACTCATATACTATTATTACAAATCCTAATCTATATTATCATATTATTATAACAAAAGTCGATGTAAAAGCCGATGGTAGCGGTGGTATTATTTTTACATATAATGATGGTACAATTTATGATTATTCATTGGAAGGACAGAATAATGGCAGTGTAAATCCTTCAATAGTTTCACCTATATTGGGTAAAAATTATATATGGTATAATGGTCGTCACTCCACATATTATCCTAATAGATTAGAAATTAAAACAAAAAGTTTAGGATTAACATCTATTAAATTTTATGAAAGCTCATCCTGGCAAGGATTTACTCAAGGAGTATATATTTATGAATTATATTATTTACCAAAAGCTATAATATTTTGCCATCCATCAGTCAATATAACTTTTACTACAACTACATATGGTACATCTAATCAAGCTAGTGGATCGGGTAATACACAACACTTTAATGGTAATGATCCCCCTACTTTTGAATCATTATATGATGTGTCATTGTCTAATTATGGTAGTTATAATGTACGCATTGGACATGGTGATAAAATAAGCGGTTCAAATCAACTTGTTCTGGGAAATTATACATCGGGACATGGTAATGATATAACTGTAATTGGAAATAACTATTGCAATGCATGGCATCCACCAACAAGTAATTTTACAGATTTGGGAGCAACAGATTATAGATTTAATACAACATATACCAATGATTTGGATGTTAGTGGAAATACTATTGTTCGCAAACGAATTTCACAAATATTAAACGATGATCCTTCTTTTTCACATGTTAACGGTTATTATGCTTTAAGTAAAAATATTGCTCCAAAAGTTTCCAATAAGATTGCAGATGATTTAATTAATAATTTTACATGGAATACTATTACCGGTCTTACTACTATAATTACTGTAGCATGGTCTCCTGAATTGAATATATTTGTTTGTGCGGGTTCTGGTGCATATTCATATAGTTCCGATGGTATAAATTGGTCTGATGGAGCTATAATTACTAACATGTCTATTATATTTTCTATAGCGTGGTCAGCTGAATTAGGTATATTTGTTGCCGTTGGTTATCAAGGTAAACATTCATACAGTTATGACGGTATTACCTGGGCCGATGCATCTACTATTACTGATATCAATACTATTTATTGTGTTGTGTGGTCATCTGAATTGGGCAAATTTATTGCAGTTGGTGACTATGGTAAATACACGTATAGTACCAATGGTATCAATTGGTCTAGTGGGGCTAATATTAGTGGAATGTCTAATGGAATACAACAGATTGTATGGTCTGCTGAATTGGGTAAATTTATAGCTTTTAGCACCAATGGTAGTACTGGAATACTTTCATATAGTTCAGATGGCATTAATTGGTCAGACACATATTCGGTTACAAAATATTATCCACATGCAATTTGGTCAAAAGAATTGGGTAAATTTATAGTTTTTTCTAATGACGGTTATTATTCATATAGTTCCGATGGTATTAATTGGGCAGATGAATCTCTTTTAACTGGATTTTCAAGTATATATTCTATTATATGGTCGGCTGAATTAGGTAAAATTGTTATTGTTGGGGATTCCGGAAAATATTCATATAGTTCAGATGGTATTAATTGGGCCAATGTATCTTCTATTAGTGGATTTAGTGTCCATATACGCTCTATTGTGTGGTCAGCCGAATTAGGTAAATTAGTTGCAGTTGGTCATTCTGGTAAACATGCATATACAAATCCAATGTATGTTTTACCAACTACAAAAAATATTTTTCAAAATACTATTTTATATGATGTTTCTATTAATCATAATTTAGATGTAACTGGGATTATTAATACTGGAAATATTATTCCCAAAGATAATTTTGTTACATCAATAGGTAATTCAAATAATGTGTTTGCAAGTATTTATACTACTCAGGGTGTATTTAATACACAAATATTACCATCTACTACATTAAACGGTGTGATAGGGAATAGTTCAAAAATCTGGGCAAATGCTCATATTAATGATGTTTCTATTTATAATAATTTAGATGTTGATGGTGTTACAACAATAAGTGAAACTACTAATTCAGAAAGTACTACCACTGGTGCATTAATTGTTAGTGGTGGCGTTGGTATTAATAAGGATGT
>TARA_B110001450_G_scaffold129971_1_pt1 | contig 32873 bp, 21 predicted proteins | sample TARA_B110001450 | Tara Oceans TARA_B110001450 (sample SAMEA4396538) | marine metagenome | biome: Polar Biome; feature: [SRF] surface water layer (ENVO:00010504); material: water (ENVO:00002006), including particulate matter (ENVO:01000060) such as... | depth 5 m | reverse complement strand
TTAGGTGCTGTTTTCGTGTATCACTCGTCTGTCGTGCGTTCGTTAGTTGCAGCCATGGTGATTGTCATATTGGCGGCGGAACATCGGGTGTATTCTATTGAAATTGTTTCTGGTATCGGTCTGGTTGTTTTAGGTGTCATTGGTTGGGTGTATAAAAAAAACTAAATAATTTTTTCTGTGATTTGTTTTGCTAAATCGTTACTGTATAACCATATGCCGTCCTTGGAACTCTTGAACGATGCTTCACCACATTCCAATTGCATACCTGACATCATTCCATATTTTATGTACGAACCATCTCCGGGTATTTCTCTCCGCTGATAATTGAAAGCGATTACAACGATGTCAAATGTCGAAACATCGGGTATCACATCTGAAATATGATGGTGTACATGAGGGTAGATTCCATTTTTTTGATTCCTCCATGTTTGTTTGGCATCTCCACGAAGACCGCCAAAACGATGGATTTGGCGTGTTTCCGGACAGATATCGTCTTCGGTATAATCATATCCCTCGATGTCGGCTTCCGAGGTTGTTCTGAAAAAAACGCGTGTTTTGTGTCGGGAAAACATCTTTATTTCGCGGAAAGGTTGACGGTATTGTAAAACCATCGTCCACACAACAGACCAGGCACTATGAGAGGCGCCAATGACGGCGACACGTTTTCCAGAAAAATCAGGGCAACTTTCAAGCACGGATGTTGAAAGAATAGTATTTTTCAAATGTTTGTATGTGTCTGGCATAATTTGATGTCCACCAATCGTACTTATCACGTGTAACCCGTCAATTGTTTCACCCGAACTCAGTGTAACTTTTTTATTCACTACTGAAAGAGCCACTGTCTTTTTCAAAACTCGTATATTATTATATTTACGAACAATTGCATTTGCTGTGGACGCAAGCATCTCTGAAACCAGCGACAACGGACAGAAATCAGAACCTACGTTATCTAATAAGCGTGTCACCAACGGTTCGACAGTAATGTCTTCAGGAATAATATGTCTAAACGCTGGTAAAACAGAATTCGACCTTATTTTATATTTGTAAAGGTCTCCCATTCCTAATTGATTGTTTTTCTCAACGAGAATGATTTTTTGTTGAGAAAACCATTCTCGATGATGACGGACCCAATGGCATAACAATGCAATGCAACTGGGACCAACGCCAATAAATACAATACACATTTACTTTAATATTTAGATATATATACTTTAATATTTAGATATTTATACTTATATTGGTGATTTTATTGAATCAATTTAAAACAGTTAAAATAATATTCTTCGTCATAAAATGTCTCACAAGAGCTGAAGGTTGGAAAATCTGCAATAGAATGCACCAAATGACTTGTTGTACCTTTGTATACATGTTTAGTGCGCTTTTCTTGGTCTTTGTGACGTATGCTTCCTACATAAATACCCTTTCTTGCGACCCGTTCCCATTCGGCGATGGAAGATTTAGTATAGTCTTTGTCTTTAAAGTATTGACATATGCCAACAACCACGACATAATCAAATGATTTATCTGCAAAGGGGATATCGTGAGCATACCCGGTGCACACAGTGTTGTTCAAAATGGCATGGTGTTTCAATATCAACGATTGAGAAGGGTCTATGCCGACGTATTCGTTTTCAACGTGCTGTGCAAAAAAGCCGGCACCACACCCGACTTCCAATATTTCATCTGATGATTTAACATTAAGTTTTTCCTTGATTTGTTGCCAAGCCTGACCAGGGTCAAAACTTGTACCTTCGTATCCGTTCAGCAGTTGGAGGTCGTTCGACTCAACAGTGCCCTTTTTCTGCCAAATATTTTCCCACTCTGATACAATTTCAGTGGAAGAAATTCCTTGTACATATGGTATGGTTCTGAAAATTCCCAAGGCACGCGGCACCGCGAAACATTCGCCTTGTGACGCTTCGTCCTCGGGGGTAGCAAACGCATGGTAGACATAATCAATCTTGTGGTCTTTCAAAAACTCCTCCGTCAGCACCAAAGGTGTAATCATCGCTTGGTCTACATGTTTATCTTTTGAAACGAGATGGAGACGATGTTGTTCGTTCATGGTAGGATTTCGTTTGTAAGTTGAACATTCTTCGTCGGAGATGACTCCGACAATAAGTTCTACATCGTCTTCCATATGCTTTAAACGTTCAAAATGTTCTCTATGTCCTCTGTGATAAAAATCAAAGACACCGTCGGCAAAAATACGCATAATAACTATTCATTAATAACCGTGTTTATATATGGATATTGACCGAACCACAAATCCAAAAAAATAATACAGACAAATGTTCCCGACTGACCAAGTGCTCCACAAATATGGGCTGTGTAGTAACGATGTAGCAAATATTATTTAATACAACTACCCACTTCAAATGCATCTTCAAACCATCTCCAATTTCGTTTGAACGGCTTTTTCCAATTCGCACCGTACCACGATGACAGAACTGTGTCATACGGTATCGGCACGCGTACTTGTACATCACCCCACATGGCAGTTCCTATTGTTTTGCGCTTCGCTGGGCATCTGTACACCTTTGACCCTTTCCACAGACCCGTGATGTAATGGTTTGGTTCGTCAATATACGAAAATAGATCCACTTTTATGCCGTACTTTTTATATGCTGTTTCATACCCAAACTTGTCCAGCGTACCAAACGCATTTTGATAGAATTTCTTGAAACCGTTGTCGTCAAGACTTTTTGTCAGTATATCTTCGTTTTGTCGTCTCCATTCAATGGGGATGGCGATGTCTATGTCCGAGTCTTTCAGTTCACAATCACGGACAAATCCCAGTAAAGTTCCTCCATGGATGTTGTAAGGACAGTTGGCTGCGTCAAGCACATGTACGAGTTTGGTAAGTAGTTTGTACTTGACCGTGTTGGATGCTGGACAGGAGTGTTTGGGCATTTCCACCCATGAACTACCTTGACCGTCTTTAAATGTAGAGGTTGGTCCGTATTTTACAAGTGCAGTTGACCAATCTTTCCCATATTTTGTGGCAAGATACCATTCGCTATCCCGAGGACACGGATACGTCTCCTTTTCATATTCACATTCTTTAAAGGGATATAACTTTTCATTTGTGACCGACACCCAACCCGGGCCCTCTCTTGTAGATTGCCACAAATTTGTAGTCGTTTTGTATCGCTTAAAAGGCCAAATATCAACATGCACTTGATTCGTCTTGCTGAAGAAAAGCCGAGACGGGAATTTGGAATCTTTGAAGGTGTAATGTGTGCTCGTCAAGGCTGTTTTAATAGCACTGGTCATTTTAAACCAATCGTCTTGCGAAACAGCGATATCGATGTCTGTTTCGTGTGGTATATGTCCTTTCTCTCGTAATGTCCCAAGTACAGTGCCCGAATCTAATCGCCATTCCACATTTTTCAAAGTGTTTTTGAGCCACTGGAGTAGTTGTAACAAGTTTTTTTCCTCGCATTTTGGAATCACAGTTGTTTTTGTTACCCATTTACAACGTTTGTGCCAGGGTTTGCAACAATTGTCCTCCATAATGTCATCGCCATTATATCTGTCTCTTGTCGGATCTTGTTCTTTTTGAATCTGTGGCTTGACACGCGGATTGCCGGCCCATGGAATAACTATATCTATTTTGTCATTCGAATCAATATTCACATTTTCTGGAGACATGGCCTTTTTAACATGCTTGTATTCGTCCATTGTCTTATAACATTCTCGCATTTTCTGCAGTGAAATAGAATGACCTATCACAAACTTATTCTTGTTGTGACAATCGCCAGAATGTGTAATAAAATGTTCACTGTTGGTTCGTTGAACATTCATTTGAGGTCTCACATTTTTCATCCAAATACCCATAGACGTATCTTCGCCCTGGTATGAAATCCAGGTCTCTGCATTCTGGTGCAGATACTCTATAACCGGTCGGGAAACAATATGGCCGGCACCACTGGGCCATGGAGGATATTTATTTGACTTATATTTGTTTTCAGCCCATTTGCCCCTGCGTGAGACTGGACCTTTACTAAATCCACCGGCAATTATCTCGTATTTGGGTGGATGTGGACGCTTCTTCAACCAATGTTCCACAGAACCCACTCGGGCAAAAGAATCATCGTCCATTTTTAAAACGTATTTCGCATTCGTGTTTTGGATTATCCACCTATAACTTTTAAACAGTTTGTCAGCCAAATTGCGGTATACATCTATCATATCCACAATGATTACGTTGGACTCTTGACTTATTTTTTGAGTCAGAGCTTCTTGTTGTGCATTATATTCGATATCTATTTTAGCATTTGCATTCTTCGGTTCGCAGACCCAAGGTTTGCGCTGGTCTGGCCTGTATGGACAATGTTTTCCGATAATAAAGAATAAATTCGAATGACCATTACCCCATGTCTCACGAATTACTTCACGGCGTTCTTTATAATTCCGAGCAGAGAGTACAATAACAGCTAGTTCAATGTCGATTTTCTCCACCCCTGATACAGCAACAGCAGTGTCAACAGTGTCATCAGTGTCAGTAGTGTCAGCAGCGGTGTCAACAGGTGCATCGTCTAATTGTTTCTCATTAATACGTATAGGCGCTGACCGCAACATCGTCGTATCTTCTTCCACCGATGCCCGCAACTTTTGACTGAGATTAGACTTGTACACTATATGACCCATAGCTATCTCTTGAATATCTTGGTCGTACCTCCCGCTCGACTCTTTACGAGCTACAAACAATAACACAACAATAACAATAGCAAACACAAACCAAACTACTTTCATTTTTATTTTTATTCTTCTATACTTATACCGTATTATACACATTTGTCCAAAATCCAGAGACACTATACATCCCACAGCTCGCAATCTACCCATCTTCAAGCTCGCATAATACCCTGTTAGGGTATCGGTACGTGTGTACCAATAGAGGTACGGAACCTTCCAGTTCTCCAGTGCAAAGTTTAAATCGTCCCGGCCAATCGCTTATGTAGCGTAATTCACTACAAACACCATAATCAGGACAACATATAATTGCTATTGTAGGTATATCTACAAGTTCTTCCACTGCTGATATATCATAACGTAGATAAAACTCACTCGTGTAAAATTCTTGGTCCGATAAGCCATTTCGGTGCCATTTCGGGCTTTTTATCCATTTGGTGCTTTCTCTTTCTCCCATTACATTACTGGATCGGGCAAACTTATACCCGGTGTCTACAGCTGAACACGCGCTTTCCGTTCTTGCATATAGCATATTGTCCCATTCGGACTCGATAGGGTTCGACATTGTTGAACTATAGTGTATGGTAGACCTATGCCTCCTGAAACAGCATTTGGATAGCTGTTTACAGTACTGTGAATGGCTATCACCATCATCACATGTAAAACAACTATCACCTTTGTCCAACCGACTATACCCAGTGACGGGACACATCTCCTTGGTGGTCTTTATCTGACAATTTTGATTCTCCGAACACGCTTTACATTGGTCTTGCCCTGTCTCATCTTGATATTTACCAACTGGACAACCTTCACAGTCTGTCTCTCCTAGAGCCCCTTGATATTTACCTGCTTCACATTGAACACAAGGGAACCCAGCTTGGTTCCCTTTATATCCTGATGGACACATTTCACATTTCTGTTCATTCGCATACTTCCCGCGTTCACAACCCTTACAGTCTGTACTGCCTGGTATTGTAGCTACCATATTTGTAATTTTACATATTCTACCGTGATAGTCGTTTGGATAAACTGTTCTTGTGGATTTGGCTTTCCAAAAGACATTGATTTGTGTATTATGATGATTTAAAGAAACAATACAACCCTCCGGGATGTCGTGAACTGTGTCTGGATCCCAATAGTCGCCTTCCAATCCGTGGTAATCTTTGCAGTCAGTAAATGTCATCGGTGATGACAGACATAATTGTTTTTCTTCTGGTGTCTGCAGGGGTGGCTTGGGTATTATTACATATTTGTTTGTAGTTTCTGCTGAACAATCTTCACATCCTGTTCTTTGTCCGTTTTCTTTCTTCCCTGCTGGACAGATAGAACACATATGCCTAGTGCCCGTGTTTATGTACCCAGCAGGACACTGGGTGCACACCTCATCTTTTCCCACTATATCGTTGAATCTTCCTTCAGCACAGCTTGTACATTCGGATTGTCCCTCCTCGAGCTGGTACTGACCAGTTGGGCATCTTTTGCAGTCTGGTTGGATGACAGCTGATTGGAACCAACCTTTTGGACACTTTCGACATTCATCTTCACTTGCTTCCGACATTGTTGATGTATAGTGTCCAGTTTGACATTCCTCACATGATGCGCTGCTTGAGGTTCTATAACCAGGTGAGCATACAGCACATAACGGGTACTGTATATCCCATGTAGGTGTTTCTGTCAAAATTACTTTTTCAAACAAAGTATACACATCGGCTTCGGCATTGAATCCTGCTAGTTGAAACTGGGTTTCGTAGCCTCGAGTCAAGCATATTTGACCGGTGGTCTTTTTAAAACCATCACATTGAAATTGACTACTCCATCCACCATCACATGTTACGCCATCTCCTGCATTTTCGTAGGGAATTCCGTTTATTATTTCATTTTTGCCAATATAATTCCCTAGGTAATAATTTCCGGTCTTATTTTCTTCATTCCCGATCCCCCCATCTCCAAGTTTGCAAGGTTGCAAGCAATTATCGCATGAAGCGGTGGAGGTTGTGTCCGTATTGTATTCCATATGACTTTGAAACACTAGACAACCAGGCGGATAGTTGGAACGGTGAAACGACCCATGCAGGAGTTGGCCCAACTCCTGAGCTAGATTTACACAATCGGCTACACTCATCTGAGTCAAACCATCATCCAGACATCTTCCAGCGTCAACAGATTGGTAATCTTTAGCCCTGAGAGAATTGTATGCGTTAAAGCGTATTCCATTTTGATTGTATATTGAACACCCTGGCCAACTGTGAACGCCATCGTCGTCCAATATATTCAGTACATTGATTCCGTATTCTGGGGTGGTACCGTCTATTGGCCTCCATTGAGCAAAATCAAAGGCAATGTTGAATAGTGTTGAACGAGGGTCATTAAAATTCACGAATTTGTTTTTTAGCAATCTAGCAGCAAGAGCACATGTTTTGACATCAGGTGGTGTAATAAAACCGTGACCTTCACACCCTACCCGTGTTGGATAGCCACTATAATGTCCCGACGTATCGACGTACCCATCCTGTCCCTGACTTAGAATAACAACAGAATCAACAGGTTTTTGTCCATTTATAATTTTGCAAATCTGACCTCTCTGCCGGTGTTTCACCTCGTCCGCGTGACCATATATCACCTCATCCACTGTTATGCTGTATTTGTTCCAAGTTAATTGTATTCGTCCGGTTATTTGGGCATTGTTGTATTCGTAAGCAGTTGCCATTAAAGAACAGCCTTTATTGTACCAACCTTGGTTAACGTCCCACTGCCTTATTTTGAGGAGATTGGTACCATCTTTATCGTCTAACCATCTATCTGGCTCACGATTTTGAGGAGATTGGTACCATCCCAGATCTCTTGCAGCAGCCTGACAGTCCAATTTAGTTTCTATATATTCGTACCCTTCTGTCTCACAATTGCTGTCGGTATTTAAATAATTATTGACAATGACATATTTCGGAGCAAGTATATTATCTTTGTCATATTTGCAGATGCAATTGTGGGTGTCACTGCATGAATGCCCCGATGAGTAGTAGTTATGCTTCGCTGTGTTTTCCCCTGGACGCCAACTACAACCATACGGTATGCTGTGGTTGGCTCTGTTTAAGTCGTCATACTTGATAGTAGGAGCGACGCAGGCGCATTTTTCTTCCACGCTGCTAAATAAACCACCATTATTCCAGTTGGTAACAATTGACCCGCATACAGTACCTATCGCAGCATTATTGAGGATAAGTCTCCGGTCGGAGTAGAGCATTGAGGATAAATAAATGCAACCGGACGGCATGGATTGAGAACTCAGCATCTCAATGTCGTAAGGGTAATACCATCCCAACTCCTGCGCTGCCGCTTTGCAGTCTGTTGTGGTCGTAATCTTCTCCATTTTCGAAAGTATCGTTTTGGCGTAATTGTCGGTGCAATAACCCTTTTGTGTTGGATAATATTTATATGATTGGACTTGGGGTGGAGGCTGTATATGAAGTTTGACAGCAGCATCTACACAGTCTTTGTCAGTCTCAATTGGGAGACTACACTTTCCACTTGTTATTACTATATATTCCGGGATTGTCGGTCTATAACCCTGTGTTGTATCTACACTTGTTGGTTTATGAGTAGATGGAACACGACATGTTACAATTTGTTCCTCCTTATGAATAGCAAATCCAGTCCATGTATTGTTAAAACGGGCATCACATACCATAATGCCATCTTTTTCCTTTAACTGGTTGCCTGTGCCATCTTTTTTGAACACAGCAACCTGTGATGACCAAGGACCCTCAACCCTCGCCAATTGAATTGGTTCTGGGATGCTTGAAGTCAAAACTTGATTCTGCTCGTCCTGTTGTTTCCAGTTCCCAAGCTCATTCGGAAGGAGAACCAAATCTTCCAGTCTCTCCTTCAAATACAATTTGAGTTTATTTCCATAACAAGTTGTACATGTCATCGAACCAGCACTAGTCATTGATTCTGTAGGGCATTTAAAGCAGTATTCAGCTCCTACTGAGTTGCCGGCATCGTCATCGGTCATTTGAATATATGGTGCTTGCATGTAAGGGTTACCATGACGACCCATTTCTGAGATATCGGTAGCAAGTTTTTCATAACCCGATATCACATATGTACCAGGACGTGAAGAAAACCCAAATGGACATGCAATCACTGGTAAAAATTCGGCCACATTGTATGTCATCTCCTTGTCAAGCAGGGGAATGTGTATAATGCCACTGGGTACTAAGGCACAGTCGGAATTTTCATCGCCAGTTTCAGTGTCAATGTAATACCATGGTGTCATCATCGGCCCTTTCTGAGTAGGTATGTTCAGCATAGTTAAATCGAAAATGCTTTTACCAGTCGAAATACTGGAAATTTTTTTGACTCTACCCTGTGGACATGCAGTGCATTTCTTGGAACCTATTTTCGAATATTCGTTCCTCTTGCACCGCTTACACACTTTGTCTACAAGGTCGGTCTCAGTATGTGTTGCTGTATTGCTCTGACAACTGTCTGTCTCTTCACTGTCACCTTCGTACAAACGACTGCACATGACAGAAGGATTGGTGCGTGTTTGTGCCTCATATGGTTGATAGTACCCAGCTGGACAGGCCTCTTTAAACCCAACTGTTGCCGTGTCATGTGTTGCTGTGCAAAAATAACCCACTGGACATTCTTCTCCTAAAAATGGGTCTTGACCATTCACATATGTTTCGGTGACATAATTTCCAAGTTTGGTTTTAAATGTACCATCATCGTAAGTGAAGCATGTATCAAATCTATCAAAGGTTGAGTCTTGCAAACGGTCATCTCCTTCTCCAGTCATACCTATTTTGTAAATACTGACTCGATTGTTCTGTGTTTGTATACAAGTGTCAAAATGCCAACAGAGACCTTCAGTAGTTGGATGGAATATGTATTCCCCGTTAGCATCTGGAATTGGTATTGAAGTACTGTTCAAACAATACTTCTTTGTATCCTCGATGCTTTCAATATACCCCCAACCTTGACAGACACCTGAGTTGGTGAGTAGGATACTGTTGCTGGCAGCTACCTTGTATGGTACTGAAAACATCAAATAACCGGAACGTTTGCTAGATTTTTGTAGACACGAATCAATGTCCTTGTATAATTCTGTACCATCGCCGACCAATGTACCTTCACCACCCCCACAACCAGTGAATTTGTTCTGCAATTCAAACTTGGTGTTGCTACTGTTGCTACTGGTTTGTTTGAACTCTCCCATAAACAGAGTGTCACTTTCTGATTTCTGCCTGTAAAAGTCACAGACTCCCAAACCATTGCATTTTTTCCCTTTTGCAGCACTATCCCACCAAAAATCTTCAGCATCTGTTTCTGATTCAATGTTGACAGAACGCGAGACAACACCTTTTCCAAACAACCCTGGACATGCTCGGCAAATTTCTTTTTCAGTACCATAAAAGGAATGTTTAGTGTATGGACCATATTTTGAAAATTCACCAATAAATATAGAAGAGCCTGGATTGGAATAGATGCCATTAATATTTGACAATTCTATTGTACCATCTTCATTCTCGCTGTACTTGGGCTTGTTGTTTTGCATCCATAAGTCTTCATCAGTCCAATAGTCCTTCACAATATTCTGAATATTGCTAATAAATGGCAATGCCGAATGCTGGAAATATGGTTCAACTTTTCTTTTACCAAAATACACATATGGTTCAAACCCCACTGGGCAACACATAGCATCGGAATCGTACATGTCTGAGGAACAGATGCATTGTGTTTGTGGCAGAACTACATTCTTGAAATTGCGAAAGTCACTGTCAATTGTATAAGTATAGTAGAACGGATGAGGTGTGTGCAAGCAGTGACCATTGTTGACACACACAGCACATTCGTACTGACAGTTTTCCCCGTGAAATCCATTTTTCACTTGAATATCATTATTAAACAATTCGTATGTGTTGTCTTTGTTGAAAAAACCAATTTCTGTGTCCGTTGTACCATCATAACTACCGAGACACATGCTGCAGGTATTTTCATAAATAGATGTTGGGGAAAATCGTTCAAACCACATGTGTCCATTTATTGGTGTAAATGAACTCAATTGTAGTACAAACACTGAATATTGACGATATTCCAAAATGTAGTATTGTGGGATATATTGTGCAGTTTCCAAGACATCGTATCCAGAACATCGTTGTCCAACCGGACATGACTTAACGTTCACTACGATGTTATCACTGGAAGCATCTAATATATTCTTACCGCCACACAGACATTGTCCATTACCATATTTACCAAACCAACACTTACCATTGCCGCTACACATGGTAGAATCATGCACACCATCATAGCCTGGACATTTAATTAAACATTTACCAACACCACCACCTGCAAAACCATGGCGACATTCGTTGCAGACAGGACCATCCCAATACCCATCGCGTGAATTATCGTTACATGTACATGCTGGACATAATAGAACCATATTTGGCCGAATCTCACATAACGAACTATACTGTTCGGCTTGTTTACTATCATCTTTCACATCGAATACGAATGTTACAATATTGGTTGCATCAAAACAGGCTGCTTCAACAATTGACCCAGACTTTGACATTGGGTTTTCTCCAATACATTTTTTGCAGTCAGACTTCCCTGTTTCGTTTTGCCAAGTACTTTCAGGACATTCTTCGCATTGACCATTTGCAACTCCAAATTTACCACTTGCACAATCTTGACAGTCACTTTCTCGTGTTGCTTTCATATTGACACTCGTTTTTCCAAGCGGACATGTTTTACAGAGGTCATGACCCAATGAATCTGCATAGCTTCCACCAATACAATCGTTACAATCGCCTTGTTGTGACAAATGTTGGAACTTTCCCTTTTGACACAACTCACAATGGATGTTCACATTCGCAGCAGAATATTGGCCTATAGTACAGACTATGCATTCTGATTTACCCTCTGACGGTTGAGCTTTTCCTGCACGACACTGTACACATCGAGTCTGTTGACTACCAGATGAAACATATCCTCGAGGACATTTCTTACATGACAAATCAAAATAGTACCCTGATGCACATGTATTTCCTCCCATCTCTAAAGAACATTCTGTACTTTTTGCTGCCGAGTTGTAACCAACTGGACAATCTTGGCAGTAATATTCTTCAGTAATGTCAATGAACTTTCCAATTTGACATTCTGTACATTTTTTATGTACAACTTCTTCACCGGGTGCACATGGTTTACACAACTCTTCTGGAGAATTAACTTTTCCAAGAGGACAGTTTGCACACTGGCCATCTTTAATAATTTCAAAGGAGTCAGTACAGTTGACACATGTTGTTGACCCTGTTGTGACAGTTGTGGCAAGTCCATCACAAACTTTACAACTTACGCTGTTTGTTTCATCTTGATATTGACCATAATAACATTCATCACAAATGCCTGCTGTTCCAGCATATCCCTGTGGACATTGTTGACACTGCTGATTTTGGACATACTGACCATTACCACACTGTTGACAGTGTTTAAATGGAGATACGGAGTATGAGCCGGTGGCACATGTTTTGCAGATAGCATTAACACCACCAATGCTGTAGGTACCTGCAGTACACAGAACTTCGTTGTTGTTCTGAAGCCCTGAGCCAGCACTGATAAATGTACCGGTATAACATTCTGAAAAACCAACATCTCCAGAAGAATTCTTTCCATTTGGACATGAAATACATTCACCCTGACCTGTTACATTTTGAAATTTGCCTATTTGACACAATGTACAATTGCTGCCTTCTGTACTATAAAAGCCTACCTTACAATCGTTACACACAAAAGGTGCTACAGAACTGGCTTCTTGTCCTGCTTGACACTCGGAGCATTCCGTTCGGTTGTCATTTGACGGTTTTTTGATTGTACATGTTGTACAATTCATAGCATTGACATCAGACACAAAACCTGCCTTGCATTCTTCACAATAATTCATTGCTCCTTCACGTTGAGAGTACCCCTTTGGACATTCTTTACATTCATTGATATTTTGATACTGACCTGCTTCACATTTGCTGCATCTTTCATTAGAGGAGTCAACGGAACCGACCCAACCACCTGGACAGGTAATGCACTCCTCATCTGACAAGTTTCTGTATTGACCAGTTGGACATGTTTCACATGATTTGAAGCTGTTTTTTCCTTGATTAATAGGACATGTTTCACATCTAGTATTGTTTGTGTTATTCACCATTGTATCAGAACATTCTACACACTGACCATCTTGACTGATTAACTTTTGTGTTTTGACCCAACCATTTGGACATTGTACACAACCTGAGCTCTCATCAGGATAGTAGTGACCATTTGTACATGTTTCACAACTATTATTTGAATCATTTCGGCTGTATGAGTTGCAACTTGTTGTACACAATGATTGACCAATGTGTGACCTATAGCCGCTAGGACAGGATAGGCATATACCATTTACCCCATATTGACCAGAACTACACAATTCGCACCTATCCTTAACTGCAAATCTTCCACTTTCACAGATTTCACAAGATTCGTATCCCAGTAGACTGCTACCATGGATGGAGTGAAACCCTACAGGACATTGTTCACATTGGTTTGAATTAGCTTGAAATTGACCTGGTAAACAACTCTGACATGTTCCTGATGCATGCAAGCCCCATCCAGAACAACATTCAGAATCAGAACACTCATAGCATTCAGAAGCTTGCTCTTTTGAGTCATGGTTATTTTCGCATCGTTTACAAAGCAACTTGGCAATATCATCTTGAAAATACCCTGTTGGACAATTTTTACATTTGTACTCATTTGTGTCATAATATGCATATGTTCCAGGAACACAGTGTTTACATTCACTGGCACCGCCATCGGTTTGATAATATCCTTGCGGGCATTTTTGACATTCTTTTGCTTCTGTTTTGTCTTGAGACCATCCTCTAGGACACTGTTTGCAATCAATAGAGCTTCGGTCCTCTTTGAAATATCCACTTGGGCAATCTGTGCATGTTGGGGCTCCTTTTTCATTTTGATATTGTCCCATTTCACATTGTTTGCAGGTGCTTAAACTGTAAGTGTCTGCATACTTGCCTACAGCACAATCTTCACACATAGTCTGTGCTTGTTCATTTTGATATTTGCCTGCACCACATTGTATGCAGGCAGGTTCCGAGTGTGAGGTCTTTGTCATATAGTAGCCACTTTGACAAGGCAAGCAATGATCTTTATAGACATATTTACCAGAAGTACACACTTGTCTTCGTTGTCCCTTGGCATTTGGAACAAGAAGAAACAACAACCACAAGTACATATTTGTCAAAAAATACAAGCCCTTAAATACAAAAAATTTCATATGTACAGATTATGTTAGAGTCTATAGAATTTAGAGAGAACAGCATACCCGAATGTTGTTGTTTTCAGATTTGCATCTCAGTGTGAAAACCTTTGCCACATGCATGAAAGTATTGCGCTCTGTGCATGCAGCAGCCAAACAACGCAATGTTCCAATCGGATTTCTCGGTGATTTCTTTGACCATGTCTATAACAAAGGCACATTGCCTGTCAATATTCTCAATGCATTGATGCGTTTTTTCGAAACGGAATGGTCTGTTCCCATGATTATGATACCAGGGAACCATGACTATTTTGATGCCTCTGAAACTGAACATGGTCTCACACCGTTCAAATATGCCTCCAAGTATATTACAGTCATTGACGAACCCACAGTTTTACATCGGCAACTGTGGGTACCATGGCGCCGCTGCAATCAAACACTGGAAAACATTTTACAACAGCACCAAGAAGTTGATGTCATTTTTGGTCACTTTGACATTGTTGGGTTCAAGTTAAACCCTACAAAATTATCAACCGAAGGCTTGGTACACTCTGTATTCCCACAGGACAAACCCATTTACACAGGACACTACCACACTCCTCAAGTCCACAAAAATATTCGTTACTTGGGTTCGCCTTATCAATTATCATTGTCGGAAGCGGAGGATAAGAAATCGTTGATTATTGTGGACCATCTGTACCAAGTCAAAGAGCAGCTACCTTTGGACATTGGACCACGTCAATACAAATGGTCAGTAACAGAGTTGACAACACGGAATTCTATCTTGCGTCCAGGTGACCGTGTTGTAGTTTCAGCCAGTGCTACTGACTCTGTCTTGGCCATTGTATCCGAACTTGAAGTTCGTGGTGTTGACATCCATATCAAAAAAAAAATCGCACCGGTATCTACTCGTATTGAACAACAAGACACACTGACACCACAGCAATTATTTCAAAACTATGGTCAGCGTACTAAGATTGATTGTGAGTCCATAGCTTTTAAACAGGTGCAAGCGTGGATTAGCACAGAACCCAACACCTACCTAGCTGTGGCTTCGACTGTACAACCAACAAAAATGGAAATATCAGGCTTTGGTCCATTCAAAGGACAAATCACTATAGCTCTCGAAGGTCAAGGATTTACCCTTATATCGGGTGAATGCAACGAGTCCAAAAATGCCTCCAACGGAGCAGGTAAATCGATGCTCTCGGCTGGTGCTTGGCTGTGGGCATGTACAGGCATGATTGATGGCCGAGGTACTGTCTCCTTTGGTGGGTCAGTACTACACACTGACTCGACCAATGCCAGGGTTATGGTCTCCGGGACTACTGGCGGACGGGCCTGGAGTATTTCTCGCAGTATCAATGAGCGCAAAAAACAAAAACTACTCTTCACAATGGACAATAATGACTGCACGCGGTCAACCATTTCAGCAACACAGAAAGCCATTAGCTCGGAATTGTTTGGGTTGGATATGACTGCCAGTCATTTACATGCTTGGCTCCTGCGCAATAGTGTCTGGAGTCAGATGTCAGTACCGAGATGGTTGGATGCCAGTGACACCCAGGCCAAAAATGAAATCAGTCCTTTTGCAAATATGCAATGTTGGTTGGCACTGTATGACCGTGCAAAATCAGAACACACTACAGTCAAATCTACTGTTCAGAAATTGACTGCTGCTCTTGAATTTGCAACACATCAACGCAACACAGCACAATTGTTCTATGAGAAACAGCTGATTGACAAACAGACTTGGGAAACTGAAAGACAAGTCATGCTTGACACAGCAACCTCTGATATTGGAAAGGTAACTGTTATTCCAGAGCCTGTCAAACCGGCGGTTGTCGTGTCCGGTCTCAAAAGCCGCATACGTCAAAACAGGACCCAGCTGGCTACAGCCATCGCCAGGAAAGAACTCATCCCACCGACTGACAGCAACTTACCCCCACTGCCAAATATGGAGATATTGAAACAGGAAAATGAACAACAAATGTCCAAGAAATACCAAGCTGTACATGCTCTCCGTCAGTCTCGGTGTGAATTGCAGCATTTTATCGCCTCGGGTGAGTGTGTTACTTGTCATCGACCTTTTGAGATTGACAACAATCGCACAATAGACCTTGAAAAGCAGGTTGACACAGCCGTACAAGAGGTTGCACAAACAGCAGAGCAGGCACAAGTTAGCCAGAAAAAATATACTGATGCAGTCAGACTGGTACAACAGCACAAGAATGCCAAGACACTGGTATGCCTGACACAGGACATTGATAGATACACTACTGAAGAGACACTGCTCAAATCGCAAGAAGCTGAGGCAGCAATTATCGAAACACAAATGCAAGAGTACAGACTTTTGAAGCAACAATATGAACATTCAGTGCAGTCTGCCAAAACTGCAGCACAATTTCTTCAACGAGTCCAACAGATGACTTGTCCTGTTCGACTTTCTACTGTAGATATTCAAAAGGCAGAGGACAACATGACAGTAATCCGTTCACAACAAGCCACTGCACTTGAAAAAGAACAACAGATGAAAGCTGCTGTTGGATGGTTGGGACCGCGTGGTATTCAGACCTATGCTATGGAATATACTGTCCAAAAACTCAGTGCGATTACTACTGTCTGGTTGCAGCGTTTCTTTAAGACCGACGATATTGAACTCCGTGCACACTTTGACGACAAAGAACGCCTGGTTCGACAGGTTGTATGTCCCAAACATGCTGGTATTATGTCTGGTGGTCAGTGGCGACGGGCACAGCTCGCATCTTTTATGGCGTGGCGGGAAATGACAGACAATTCCTTTCCATTGTTGGTGATGGACGAGGCCTGTACTTCGATGGACCAGGATGGTATTTCTTCAGTACAGGAAACTCTCAAAGAATGGTGTGAAGAAAACGAGCAGCGGTCATGCTTATTCATTACACATGAAAACAGCCAACATCGTGACACTTCTATATACCAAAATCATGTTCGGATACTGCACAAGAGAGGCAGGTCAACTCTGGTTGAGACTGCACCCAGTAAAAAACAAAAAATCAGTAGTACATAAGAGTCGTTCTTTGTCAAAGATGCCAACACCAGACCAAGTGAATCAAATAATGGTCATTGTCTCTGCACAAACTGTTTTACGCATTCGTCAAATTATGGCCACTTTGATTCCACCAGCAGCCATAACTGAAGCAGAGTACATTGGTCAGGTAGAACCGCTACTAAATCATATACGGATGGATACGTTTAACTATTATACAGCAACGGTATGGCCGGATGTGCAACAAAATGTATTTACACCAACTGTCAATGTTTGTTTCCGCAGGGTTCAGTATTCTGTGCGTAGAATGTTTGTCAATAAAGTCTTGGCACAGCTTGTTCCAACAATGAGAGAAGAATGGAGGGCTGAAAACATAGTGGCTGTGGGTGTAGAAGGTCCGGCATTTGTTGGTGGGTTTCGACAATTTAGCCTGAGGAAAAACTGGTAATCCAATGCACAATTTATACTTTGCACAATGCTATACACTATAAATAGTGGGTTTAGACAAACAATTGGTAATCATTTTGTATTTGTTTTTGTTATTTTTCCGCAGGCTATACACCATCTCTACCCTGCCTTTGCAATGGCAGACCTAAAATCTAAAGGGATGCACCGAATTGGAGTATTGTTGGATTTGAACTGCCCCTATGCAATTGACATGACCAAGACCGAAATGTCATCAGCACCAGAATTGTGTTTTTCAATAGTAATTGATTCCTCAGATACTACTTGAACCTTTCCGTTAAAAAATGTAACATTGACATTATTATCTACAGTAGGGGTTGCTTCAATTATTCTGGTTGGGTTGCCATCCAACATTGCATACTGACTCTGTGTGGTGGGGGCAGTATTAAACACAAAAAGTCCATTGGGATTGGCATAACTTTCAAAGCCTTTTGGTGTGTTAAAATATGGTGTTGTCCAACGCTGTTCAGCAGTCCTTATGATGTCATTGGCAGTTACACCAAATCTTGTGAGCAATTCATCCTCTGGATGCACCATGTCGGAGACTCCATCGGATGACATGACCATGTGAAAGCTCCCAGGTGGTATGGGAATAGTAGTGAAACAAGGCGAAAGTCGTGGAATTTGATAATGTCCCACAAAAGATGCTGCTGCTAGTAGTAAAGGAGAGCTTGACCATCTAAAATAAGACGGTACCTCTTGAATAGTCATTGAACGACTGTTGATGCCAGGCACCATTGTTAATCTTTCTGCAGACTCAATTCCAAACCCTTTGGTATTCATTTCTGCTAATAGTTGTGGGTTATTGGTCACAGTTGTGCAACTGTGATGCGGTTGGGCATGGATTAAACGATTGTTCTGATACACTGTGCACGAAGCATCACCAACTGAGCAAATCTCGAGAGTACGTTTGACAATATCGAAGCGTGTTAAGACAACCATAGCTCCGGCATCTTCTCCTTTACAGAGTTCGAGACATGTGTCCATTGCAGTTTGAACACCATTGTTCAATATATTTTCTAATATCTGTTCAGAAGCAGTATCCAGTATTGTGGTACAACCTTTACCGCTATGTCCATCAGCCACTAAGCAAGCAACATGCCTAGTGTTTCTTTGATATGTTGGTTTAACATCTTCACCTTTGCAGAGTTGGAGAATTCCAGTGGTGACAGTGATGTTTGGTGTCTCATCTAGCGGGTCATTAAATATCGTATTGATATGAGTCAAAAACATATAATATTTATTTTTTGGTGGATTATATACTATGAATTTATTGTTATTGTTTGAATACCAACCATAGACCAGCGTTCTTTCATCACGCGGTACATATGTAGAGCTGCGTGTCTCTTGTCGTGTTTGTAAATAATGGTTCTTGCCTTTGCTGTAGTTCGTATTTGAACAATATACCCAAGCAAGAGGAGATGCAAAGCACCTTTCGAATCAATATTGTACAACAAACAGTCTTGCTGCAGTGGTTGGTCTAGAGCATACCAAGGTAACTGTGACAAAAAAGAATTGAGAGTCCCTTTACTAGCAGTCCAAAGTGTGTTTTCAGTAGTCTTTGGTGTGGAGATGTACTCCCATATTTCGTCGCTTAGCATTTTCTGTACTGGCAATCTCCTTTTGTACTGAGATGTGGGCTTTTCTTTTTGGTGTTGCAAACATTTTGTTCAGATTACGAAATGCAAAGGTACACTGCTGTCGTGTGCAAGCATTACCCAGTAGATGAAGTCTGTCTGTGTTGGCAGGCGATGTTTTACACAGTCGTGGTACATCAGTAGGTTCTGGTTTTGTTTTTTCAGAGGGTTGTTCGTGAACATCAGTGGTACACGAAGACCATCCTATTGGAAATCCCATAAGCCAATCGACCCAATCTGCATTACATTGGCGAAACAGTTTGTCTTTGTCGGGTGTTGTTGTTGCAAAACGCAGTTGTGTTCCCAAGTCGGTGCTACAGCGTTGTGTCAAGTTCCGTGCCGTAAATGTACCACCGCGACACCTGGGTGTGGCCCAGCGGTGTTTTATCATTGGCTTCGATACAACAGTGCCACGACATGGTTTGTCTTTTTCTGCTTTGAGTATCACAGGTACTTTAAAAGCAAAGCGTTTCTTTACAAAAGAAGTTGTCTCTTGGTACAGATATTCCCTGCAGCTGCCAAAATTGTGCATTTTGTCGGAACTACCAAAGTCAATGGCTGGGTGATTTTGCTGCGGTGGGCGCATTTTCTTGCATAGGCAAAACCACCGGTTGCGACGATGTGCCAATCCAACATTGCAGGCACCCACCACTCCCCAATTGCAATCATATCCGAGCGACGCCATGATAGTCAAGACTGGTTTCCATACTGAGGGCATGTGTTTGATATAATCAACATTTTCAAGAAACACATACTCGGGACGAGATATCTGGACAAGACGTGCTACATGATAAAATAAAATAGATTTTTTACCGTAAAACCCGCGTTGAACACCGAGACAAGAAATGTCCTGACAGGGAAATCCTGCTACAAGGATGTCCACACCAGGTGGTATACACAGCAGCGTTGTTACATCTGTGTGGATGGGTGCAGTTGGTAATGACCCATCTTTCATCCGTGCTTCGAGTACACGGACGGAGCGTTCGTCGTTGTCGCAATACATGACTGGTTCACCAATGCTCAATCCTGAAATTCCAGAAAATAAAGAAACAGATTTCATATGTTATTTCTGAACTACGTTATATACGCGTATTTAACTGTTAAGCGCGCGTGTTTATTGTGTATCGGAACCCTCGAGATTGAATCCGTGTCAGTACATTTTTGAACAAAAATGCAAAAAAACAGTATAAATATGGGCTTATTTTTCTCTATTATGTTTCGTTCTATTCTTACTACTACTTTATTAGGTACAGCTGCATTATTTGGAAATGTGTCAGCCTTTGGAGATGGACCAGCATGTACAGACACATTGACGGAGTCTACTGGAAATTGTATCAAAAGAAGTGCCTGTACCACTAATGAATGGATGTATGGTACCAGAAAGAGCCCAATGTGTGATGTTGCAGGGTCCGATTACAAATTACCAGACACTTTAGTGTGTTGCATGGAAAAACCTGAACTTCCAGAACCGATAAGTATTTCCACCTCAGCATAATAAAAAAATAATTCAACTTCTAAATATCAAAATAAATATGTTTTTCTAATTGATTTTTTTGCTCGGATACACTCTTGAATAGAATTGCCCACTTCATACACTATACACATATCTTGTGCACGAGTAATTGCAGTGTAAAAGCGCTCGCGCTTGTCACCCCATGTACAGGCAGCCTTGACAATCACTATCGGATACTCACTGCCTTGTGCTTTATTGACAGTCAATGCATAGGCTGGCCGCAACGAATTGTCTTGTGCAATGTCAAAAACCACATTGGTTTCAAAATGCACAGTCACCTCAACACCCTTTGCTCGGACAACTGTACCTATTTCACCGTTGGCCACTTGTAGATAGGTCTTGCCATCTTTGTCTGACTCGTACTTGTTGGTAATATTGATGACAGAATCACCCACTCCAAAACGCCAGTCTTGATACCGCCATTCGGTGCCATAGTATTCCATACACACAGCTGTCGAATAAGGCTTTGCACCGATTGGGTTGCATATCTGTCGCAATTTCTGGTTTAGTGGTGCAATTTCTGCATTAGTATTGCACAAAATCATAGGCATAACTCCCGTTTTTGTGTAGATGACTTTGGCATTGTTAACAATGTCGTCGTCGTTAGTGTATGGACATATCTCAAAAGAGCCGGGCGATGTGTCGAGTGTTGTAATGCCGTCTCTGACCTTTTGACCATTGGAAGCGATGTACGAACCTGGTCCTGATCTGTAAATATGCACGAGTTCAATTTGTGCCATGTCTGAGTTGCAAATGTCTCTGAAAAACTGTCCAGGACCTACTGAAGTCAGTTGACCACAATCACCAACAAAAATAATTTGATTGAATGTGTTTTTTTGTAAAAGCAAGGCCAAAATTTCAGGCTCTTGCATGGACTGTTCGTCAAGCAACAGTGTACCAGTCAAATTGTCAGAGGAGTAAACCAGACGATGCACCGTCGATGCAGCACACCCTGTCATTACCGACAGTCGTTGTGCTGCTTTTCCTGTCGGAGCAGCACAGATGACGTCTTCAGAGAGACTCTGGACAATGTGTTTGCAGACAAGGGTTTTGCCAACACCGGCACCGCCATGCAGAATAAAGAGTGGTTCTTGACATGCTCTTTCAACTGCTTCTCGTTGTGTACTGTCGAGCTGTGCATCGTCTGGTGGTGGAGTCCAGTGAGACTGACTGTAATTGGTAACAATACTTGCAAATGTTGTTGTCAGAAACTTTTCAATACCGGCATATTTTGCCAATGCTACATGTCCATCATGAACATTACATGGCCAGGAAGTTTGTATTTCACCGCAGGCTGCAGTAAGCATGTACAGGGGCATCCAATAGTTTCCTGTTCGTTTCATGTATTGTCGAATAAAATGAATGGCATTGCAGCGCTTGGCTCGTCCGTCAGGGAGAATCTTTAAATCTTGACAGGCCAGTTCGACCATTTTGGTACGGCTCTTGTGTGTAGTCGATGTCAAAAATTCAGAGCGACGCTGCTGGGGCATTGAAAATGAATCGTACTCGGTGTCGTACAACAACCGCCAAGGGTCTGCTACCAAAAACTGCACGAAACGCTCCGACGAATCGTGCATCCATTTCATGGCAGCGGCGGTCTGGTTGGCATTCATATAGCTATGCAACAGTGGAAATGTCTTTGATAACTGCAGCGATACAGACACGTCGTTGGCAATCGCGTCGTAGGCAACATACAACTTGGAGAGTTTCTTACGACCAATGTGAGCAACATTCATCAACTGTTGGTGCTTTTTATTCTTTAATGCCGATAACAACGTGTCGAGAGGCTTTATCGCAGAAAAGATAGAGGCTCTGTCGGTATAACTTATTCCATTTCGCTGAAACGAGGTTTTCAACGCATGTGCTGTGCGGGAGACCGGTAATCCTACAAACGAACATTTCTTAGGACCAGCACGAGTTCTCTTCAGCGTTAATTTACCGCGGTACCACTGACCAGGAACAATGGCAGAAGCTTGACAGCCAAATTTCCCACCACAAGTCCCAGCACCATCGACCGAACGATACTTGACTAGCGCCCAGTCTTCAGAACGGGTCAGAATCACTTTAGTTACTTCGATTTTAACCATTGTCAATATTGAAGTACAATTCTAGTTCAGAAGACAACTTATGCGATACATAAGTTTATGTAAACGACTGTATTTAACAAGAACAGTTGCAAGCAATATGGAACAACAACTTCAAGAACAATTTCACAAAGCTTTTTATGACCTTGTCAAAAGAGCAGTCAAAAACGATGACCATGACTACATTGTCCAGCTGTATGTTGAAATACGTGAACGCTTAGCCAACATGATTATTCGCAAATCTGGACCTGCTTACCAACGACTTCTGTCAGACTTTGATGTAGAATTCTTCGAACAACGACTGCGACACAAAGCCTTTGACGCACACTCTATGGCATCATTGGTCAATACAACTTTTCAATGGGTTCATGATTTACAAATGCCAATACGTGACTCAGACACAGACGCCGCTAAACAAAGAGTCCTGTCCACTGATACCATGGCAGAGATGGTGCCTGCTTACATCAACGAAGTTCACATTTGTATAGACACTATGGAGAAAGATATGAAAGAGTTCTACAACAATCGTAACCATCCAGTAGTGAGGGAAATGATTAAGCAGTCAATAGCTAGTGCCAGACAATAGATAGTGTTCACCATACTGTGGTAGAATGCTTGCTCTCTCTGAAAAATCACGTGGGCGAATACCTGTGATTTTTTGAGTGTCTATAAATCCCAGTAGTTGCAATACAATAGCAATGGCATACCCTTCTCTGTCATGCTGATTGACTGTTGTTGTCAGCATGGTGTACGCAGACCGTTGTACCAACTGAAATAGGTTATCGGGCGCTGCTGATTTCAATTGACGTATTTCAATAGTGTTGTGTCTGCCAGTATACTCTTCTATTGCTTCCAGAATACCGTCATGGTACACATAGACCTTGCTATGGTTATGCACAATCATCCCGACATGATTCCATAACTCACTGTTGAGTGATATTTCTAAATCTGTCGAAGCAACAAGGAGCAAATCACCTGGTAGTAGGTACAGAGTTGGTTGCAGCAGTTGTTCTTGTAGTGGTCTGGCCTCTTTTGAAAAAAGATAGCCCATTTCTTCTTTCGTTTTGGCTTATATAGTCATCAGACATATGTCGTAACATCGGAAATTTCGAACATATCATACTTTATTATGACTATAAGTATGGGTATGTTTTATTACAGTTTCTAATGTCTATACATTTTTACATGTCTGACCATTTTGGATTTTACAAAGATGTCGACAATGTGGCTGAGATACAGGCATTGTTCAAACAATATGAAATAGAAATTATTGCCAAAGATAGTTGCCATTACAGCGAAATATACTTGGATATAGTTGAGGAAAATTCAACAATTGCAAATCTTGAACTAGTTATGGAGCGAATACTGGTCTACCTGTTGAATAAATAATGCGAAACAACTTTTTTCCGCACAATTTTAAACAATTTTAAACAATTTTAAATAATTTTTAATGATTACTTGTCACAATGTCTACATTTTGTTACTCGTGTCGAATTCCAGTGTCCATTGACGCACAACTTGGCCGCAGTAGATTTTCCTACTTTTTGCATGGACGGTAGGAGCAAATGTCCACATCTTGTCACAATAGCCATTCGCTTTGAAAGACCATTCCGTATCCATTCCTGTTTCAAAATATCCCAGTTCCACACATTACCATCTTGAATCGCCAGTCCATTGGTCCAGTCATATTCAGTCACCTGTCGAACCATATCTGTCAGTTGGACTGCGAAAAGACCATTTTCGTTTATTGTGCAGAAAGAAACATCCCGAGTGTCTTCCAACATGTGAAAACTTTCCTCATCTATTGGCACTAATTCTTTATCCGGATTCAGGGCTGCCCATAACTTTTTGTTGATTCTGTGGACTAAAATGTGCTCCAGACCCTCTGAAATCACATGCGAGAACGACTGGGCTGGTCTATTAGTCTCTTGGTGGCGATTTGCGGATACAATGCAGGACATTCTGTTAGAGTGTATTCTAAAATTATGATGTATAAACGTACAATTTGGTCCGTTTGGTTCTATTCTAAAATTATGATGTATAAACGTGTGTTACATGAGTAAAAATGTTACAAGCCAGACTGAATGAAATAATTAATAATTTACATCAACCGAGTATTTTCAAAGAAATAGATTTACAACGATTTACTTTGTCTGCTTCTGCGTCAGAATCTGGGACTTGTTACACAGTTATTGATGGCGACTTTCATTCTAATTCTAATTCGGTGCTGCATTGTATAGATGACGAAGGAAATGAGTTTATACTCAAGGCCCTAAAAGTGTACGGAGATAATGAGCGTTTTGCTAAAGAGGTTGCTTATCAACAGATTGCTGGTACACCTGAAATCATACAGTATGGACTTGGAAATAAGCTATTTGGTTTACCAACATGGGAATTTGGGGGTTCGGAAATGTTGTTTATTCTGATGAAATACAAGGGCACAGCGTTGTCTGAATATTTTAAAAAAGAAAATTTAAATGCCTTTGAATTCGCCGAAATGAGCAACAAAGTGAAGGATGCTTTTGCAAAAATGTTTGCCAAGGGTTTAATTAAAAAAGATGTCGAGTTGGCTAATATTGTTATCGATGACGAAGGAAATATCACAGTGATTGATTTTGATCCACAAATGACATATTACCAAGCGCCACGGTCTCTTCAAGAACTGCGGGATTGGGCTGTTGCGAATCCAATCAACGACGACGATGGATACAACATTTCAGACAGAATAAATGGCAATTCTTCTTCAATTGACATAATTAAAGCGATGCATGAACCGTTTTTTACGAGATTGGATGAAATATTAAAACCGTACCATCCACATGTGACATGCGGTATCTGTGGCAATTGTTGGGACGGACATGCGCAGTGTACTCATCCTCATTACGAGGATGACGATGCTTCTGACAGTGAAGAGAGCAACTCAGTTGCCGTTGCAGCCGAGTACCATCAGTTTGTGTCGACTTCATACTATATATTCCAAAGATAGTTTTCTGCTCGGTATCTCCACAATTGCACCGGCGTGCCGTCGTAGCGAATCGAACGTTGTCTTTCCCTCACCTGCTGTGAGTCCGTATCCCGCGGCTACCGACCTCATTTTTTTCCGCAGGCTCGTTGAAATTTCCATACGATAGGCCACTATATATTCAATTAAATAACACATATATGTCTTTGTCTCTGACTCTGTCTATCTAGTGTACAAAAATGCAGCAAGATGTTGTCGATGCGTTGTTCCGAGATGTTTCGTTAACCCGTCAAGCCCTGTATTCTTTTGATGATTTTGTTTCTCGCATTGTACCACATGTTGTCAACAACCACCGACCCATTCAAGTCAAAGCCTCGCTCGACTGTTTTGACAGTACTGTCGAGCCCAATGTCATCCGAATCAGTACGCCTCGTTTTGGTACACCTTCGTTCATCGAAAAGAACGGCGACATACGTCGCTGCACTCCGATGGAAGCTCGCAATCGTGATTTGATGTATTCTGCGCCGATGTACGTCGATGTCGACCACACCTTTCCAGGTGGTAGCAAGAAATATACTGATGTTTTTTTTGCGCGCATGCCTGTCATGGTACGTTCTTCGTTGTGTATACTCCATAACGGTGGCGATGACTATCAAAATGGAGAATGTCCGCACGACCCTGGTGGATATTTCATTGTCAACGGTAGAGAAAAGACGCTTGTGGTACAAGAACGCATCTCTCCAAATATTGTCTTTTGCTTTTCGCCCAAAGATTGCATCTATCATGCCGAATATGACCCTGTGGCGCACCGAGTGGCTACCATGCGGATTATCGTCAAAAAATTCGGCAGTTCACCCTTTCGAGTTACATTGCCAGGTATCGAGACCCAAATTCCCATCCTTATCCTGTGGCGAGCTCTGGGTGGTATTGGCGACGCCTGGGAACTGCATATCGACACAAAAGATGCCAGCCAATCGGTCGAAGATGCTGGCACCGCATTGACTAAGGAGGAGGCATTCGAATGGTTGAAATTATACTGCGACGACCCCAAGTCGTTGTTGGAGCGCCGTGTCTATCCCAATATAGAACCAGCGATGAAATGTCTACAGTTGTGTCGTCAGTGGTCCGTGTACTTGAACTGTTTGCACGGGCGCCAACCCTTTCATGACCGGGACCATGTGAATGCGAAACGTCTCGATACTGCGGGAGCCATGATGGGTACTATGTTTGTCCATTTATTTTATCAAATGTTGAGCACTATCAAGAAATCTGCCGAGGCACTCCTGAACAAAAACAAAAACATACGTCCCAACCGTTTGATTCAGCCCCAACACATTACAGACGGTATCAAGTATGCACTGGCCACGGGTAACTGGAAAATTAAATCTTCAGCTTTTGCAGGACGCGTCGGTGTGTCACAACTCCTAAACAGAAACACTTATATTTCCTGCATTTCACAATTGAGAAGAGTCGATACTGGTATTGACTCGCAGCAAAAAATCATTGCACCACGCCTGCTCTACGGTAATCAATGGGGCTACATGTGTCCATCGGAAACGCCAGAAGGGGGTCCTTGTGGGCTTGTCAAGCAACTGTCGCTGTCCACCCACATTACAACACAGTGTGATGTCACCACCTTGTTGAAGCGTGTCTCTGAACATCAGCAACTTGGAGGATTTTGTTTGGTCTTTCACAATGGTGCACCTATTGCCACAGTGACGGACGCTACGGCTCTGGCCGGGATGTTGCGCCGCGAACGTCGAGCACGCACTATTCCTTCAGACACTTGCATAGTAATAGTCGACAACAACCTGCATCTATGGACAGATTCTGGACGCGTATCGAGACCAGTGTTTGTGGTCAATAACGGCAAGATTTTAATTACTAAAGAACAGGTACAAGATTTGAAAGCTCAAAGATTGCGGTGGGATGACCTCTTTTCATTGGGTGTGATTGAAAATCTCTCGATTTACGAAGAAGAAAGGTCGTTGATAGCCTTGCGGCCGAAAGATTTACAAATTGACCACACACACTGCGAACTCGACCCAGCACTGATTTTAGGGACATTGGCCTCGACCATTCCATATCCCGACCATAATCAGTCGCCTCGCAATGTTTACCAATGCTTGGACCATCGGACGCCCGTGCTCATGCACGATGGTTCAACAAAACCTATCAAAGACATTCGAGCGGGTGATCACGTGATCACATTCAACCCCGAGACAATGAAACAAGAGACGACGCGCGTCATGTACCAACAAACAGCGCCAACTACCAAGCAACTGTATCGCATTACCACGTGCTCTGGCCATACCATCTCGGCCACTTTTGACCACAAGTTTATGACCGACACAGGGTGGAAACAAGCTGACGCGTTGGCCGGTGGTCTCGTGGCAATATCGCCCTTTAACAAACCGCTGTCCACTGTTGTAGAACCAGGCCTGATCCTGACTGCAGAGACATTTACGCAGGCACTGGCCGACTCGTGTTCAGACACTCTCATCCAAAAATACGTACATCGGTTGCAAGAATTGCAGTTGTTACCATTGAACAATACCGACACGCGTGTACAAACACTGGCCCGTATGTTTGGGTTTGTGTACACAGATGGAACACTGACCTACCACAAACGAGACCGCACCTACATGCTACAAGCATGCTTTGGTTGCGAATACGGTGCGCAACAGTTTGAACAGGATGTAGACACCCTCGGGTTTTGCAAAACCAAAGTGCGTTACGGTGAACGCACATACAAGGGCGCTACCCACCACACGTGGGACGTAGCACATCAAGGGGTCATCGGATGTCTGTTTTACGCTCTGGGTATGACTTCTGGCAAAAAAACCACCCAACCCACCAAAAACGTCCCTGACTGGATCGTACACGGTAGTCTCTCCACGGTGCGCGAATATTTAAGTGGGTTTCAAGGTGGCGACGGTTGTCAAATACGTTTCAATCTGTTGAAACGTGGGTCGGGGTATAATTTTGTCTGTGCCGCCACGTTCTTGACCACGTATACGGAACACCAGGCATCCCTTCACACCCTCATGACCACGGTGTCCAATCTTTTTACACGTCTTGGCATTCAGACCAAAGTCATGAGTGTAAAGACGCCGCCGACAGGACGTGTGCAATATGGTGTTTACATACTAAACATACAAGAAAATCTGGTCTCCTATTACGAAACTGTTGGGTACCGCTACGACATGCGCAAACTGGAACAGTCGGGCATTGTTGTAGATTATCTGAAAGCCAAACAGAGACTCTTTGCACGTCGTTTGGCCGCGGTCCAACAGGTCCGCGATTTATATGACCAAGACGTGTCACGCATCTGGGAACACGTGGATTTCACTGCAAGACAAGTCAGCGATTTGGTACGCAGTTATAAGAATGGACGTGCCATTTCTACTGGTCATTTAAAAACCTTTACTCCAGATAACTGGCGTACACGTTGTCAAACATTGAACGGCATGCTGTTCGTGCCCGTCGAATCAGTCGAACCGATCGACACGGTGATAATCGCTGACCTGACAACAGAATCGGACAACCATTCGTTTATCGCGTCTACAGGATTTGGCGTGCACAATTGCGCGATGGGCAAACAAGCCATGGGAGTTTATGCTACCAACTATGCGAAGCGTTTTGATACGAATGGTCATATCATTCACTACCCGCAGAAGCCACTGGTCACCACCCGTGTTGCCAAAGCGCTCAAGGGAGACCAACTACCAGCTGGTATGCAAGCTATCGTAGCCATCTTGTGCTTTGGTGGCTACAACCAGGAGGACTCGTTGCTGTTCAACCGTTCAGCAATTGAGCGTGGATTTGGCCGGTCGACCACCTTTCGAACATATACAAAATCGAATTCGTCAACACGGCAAGCACCTGGTTCGGAGTTCAAGAAGCAGGAGACGTATGGCGATGTTACAGCAGGACTGGACACGGATGGTCTGACGATGCCGAATACAAAGATAAAGAAGGGAGGGGCTATTTTTTGCAATGTGACCAAAGACAAAAAACACCCACACATTGTCAAAAACAAAAAGTCCAGTGGTGTAGTCGATTCTACTATTCTTTTTCAAAATACCAACGGTGGTCAAACTGCCAAGACACGGATTCGAGAACAACGTATTCCACAAGTTGGCGACAAATTTTGCATCTCTGTCTCCAGCTACGTGATGACGTCCGTCGGGTGGGTGCAATTGAGAGATATCACGCTGCAGCACAAAGTTGCGACACTTCGAGACGGTCAGTACCTGGATTACGTCCATCCCACGAACAAGTACATCTTTGATTGCCACGACGAAGAACTCTACCACCTGGACGCTCAGCAGGTGAAAATCATTTGCACCAAAAATCACAAACTTTATGTTCAAAAAAGAGACTCGCGCAGCGCCAAATTTGAGTTTGTCGAGGCAAAAGATGCATTTGGTAAGAGAGTACGACACAAAAAGGATGCCACAAACGACCGCTTGGACCAAGAATTCATCCAACTTGGTGGCACCCAATACAACATGGATGCATTTTTAATGCTTTTAGGTGCTTTTATTTCCGATGGGTATGTGGACACTGGGGAAAAGCATAGAAGAATTTCGATTTGTATGAAAAAGATTAGAAAAAAGGAATTTATGGTTTGCGCTCTGGATGAACTGGGCGTCCATTACAACATAAGACCCGACCGTGTTTTAATTGGAAATAGATACAAACAATTGGTGGATTACTTCAAGGTATTGTCGGTTGGTGCCGCGAAGAAGTACCTTCCACAGTTCGTGTGGGAGTTGTCCCAACGCCAATCCGTCATACTGTTGAATGCGCTATTACAAGGCGACGGTTCTTACAACAAAAATGGTTCGGCGGGGTACTACACCTCTAGCAAGCAGCTCGCAGAAGATGTGCAACGTCTGGCGCTTCACTGTGGGTGGTCTGGCACTATTAAACTATACAAAGGTCGTGAAGCTGGGCATGAGTCATTTATTAATCCGGTCGTCCGAAAAATCACCACAAATTACGACGCGCTTGCGGTGCGAATTGTAAAGAAGAAAAACAACCCGCAGGTGAATCATGGTCACGTTCATCAACAAACTCGTCAAACAGAGGAGTACGTTCGCTACACGGGTCAAGTAGGGTGCATTGAAGTTCCAAAGACCCATTTATTCTTCTACAAAGAAGACATGTACTCTCCACCCTGCTGGACAGGGAATTCGTCACGACACGGTCAGAAAGGCACCATCGGCATGATGTACAGCCAGGAAGACCTTCCTTTTACAGCGGAGGGCATTGTTCCAGACCTCATTGTCAATCCTCATGCTATCCCGTCTAGAATGACAATTGGACACGTGTTTGAATGTGTGGCATCCAAGTTGGCTGCCCTGACAGGCCAGCGTGTAGACGCAACAGCCTTTTCACACGAACCAGTGGCAGCGATTTGTGACATGCTTAAAAAGGCAGGGTATTCGGAAGATGGGAAAGAGGTGATGTACCACCCACACACAGGCAAGCGCTTAAAAGGTCGTGTGTTTATTGGACCAACTTTTTATCAACGATTAAAACATATGGTGGATGATAAAATCCATGCTCGTGCCAAGGGCAAAATTGTTGGACTTACACGACAACCGGTGGATGGACGAGCCAACGGTGGGGGTCTTCGCTGGGGTGAAATGGAACGGGATTGTGGCGTGGCACACGGTGCTTCCGCAGTACTCAACGAAAGAATGATGATATCGTCAGATTCGTACAATGCCACTGTCTGCCGTCAGTGCGGTCTCATTGGCACTGTCATCGCGGACGAATGTGGTGAGTTGTGTACTTCTTGTTCCAAACGAGATGTACACCAAGTACAAATGACATATGCTGGAAAATTGCTGATGCAAGAACTTATGTCAATGGGTGTCTCACCACAGTTTATGTTAAAGAAAAAATAATCTAGCCTGCGGAAAAAACACTTATTTAAGAACACTTATTTCACTCATTCATGGGACTTACTAGTAGTTCACACAGTTGGTATATCTACGGCAGAGACAAACAAGATTACTGGTTGCCAAATCATATCGATATGTCAGTTGCACAAGAAACCAACGAACTGTTCCACATTGGTCGTTTCAAACACCAAGTTTTTTTAATGGCATTGGCCTTGGCACATGGACATGTACACAAACTATATTTGTATCACGGATGGCGGGTGGCCAAATGTGAAAAAACAGAGAAAACGCTTTCAATCACATTTACAGATGACAAACATTATGCATTATGGTCAACATGTACTCGTTCCAGACTTCAACAGTTGTTCGACGCAATGTGGGAACCTACAGAAAATGCTCTGACATTTACCTTGCGATAACTAATCTACAGTATAAATACTCGTATATTTCATTATATTACTATGAACATTTTCAAAATATTTATCAGTCTATCATACTTGACATCACTAACAACTGCATTGGTTTTTGACGTTATCTCTGGAACGTGCCCGGGGACGTCAGTTCTGGATGAAGACCAGTGCGGCAACGCGGCGGATACACTCTCCAATAAAGATGGAGAGTCATTGAAAAGTGAATATATTATTAGTAGTTGGGAACGTCCAGAGGGTTGTTTTGTGTCGTCTCAATCTGGTTGGACCTTCTTCAACGCCTATATAGTTGATCCTGATGATGAACACATAAGAGTGCAAGTGTCTTGTAGCACTTCCAACAAATGCATCTGCAATGATCCTACCAATGCAAAGTGTTCAACAATCGACACCACTTCTTGTACTTACAATGGTAAAATAAATGACAACGCTCTAGAGACAGATTGTGCTGGTCTCGTATGCAACGACGCCGATGCAGATACGTGTTGTGAAACCGGATTGAGTCAGGACCACATTGCTACATTGCGCATCATTGCAGATGCTTACGATGACAACACAAAGACAGATGTACAAAAGAGAGCATGTTATAAGGCAGAATTTGATGCATTAGGAGGCTGCACAAATTAAAAAAAAAAATAAATGACAATCTTAAATTCCGACAGTAAATTATTTTATTTATATAGTTTGCATGTGTATACACTTTTCCAATAACGACTGTCACATTTTCCACTTTTTTTTAAATCATGCTTGGAAATTATAAATAACATTAGTTACATTTAAATGTGTATCCAATAAAAACACATACTACTTGAATCGCGAGT